>JAEEGJ010032095.1_pt1 | contig 10110 bp, 7 predicted proteins | sample 8958761 | NCBI WGS metagenome assembly JAEEGJ01 (sample SAMN16246546, study PRJNA631951) | gut metagenome | biome: gut microbiome; feature: rumen; material: RS-attached | host: Bos | place: Iran: Karaj | collected 2018-10 | reverse complement strand
GGAGCCCGCGCCGGTGATGACGACCCTCACGTCCTCCATCTTCTTGCCCACGACTTTCAAAGCGTTCAGCAGGGCGGCCCCCACCACCACGGCGGTGCCGTGCTGGTCGTCGTGGAAGATGGGAATGTCGCAGAGTGCCTGGAGCTTCCGCTCGATCTCAAAGCAGCGGGGGGCGGCGATGTCCTCCAGGTTCACCCCGCCGAAGGAGCCGGAGAGCAGATAGACGGTGCGGACGATCTCATCCACGTCCTTGCTGCGAACGCAGAGGGGAATGGCGTCCACGCCGCCGAAGGCCTTGAACAGCACGCACTTTCCCTCCATGACCGGCATGCCGGCCTCCGGGCCGATGTCCCCCAGGCCCAGAATGGCGGTGCCGTCGGTGACCACGGCCACGGTGTTCCATCTTCTGGTGAGTTCAAAGCTCTTTTCGGGATGCCGCTGGATCTCCAGGCAGGGTTCCGCCACACCGGGGGTGTAGGCCAGGCTGAGGGCCTCTTTGGAATCGACCTTTGCCCGGGGCTGAATCTCCAGCTTGCCCCGCAGGGCGTAGTGCAGCTTCAGGGATTCTTTTGCATAGTCCATGAACGAGTCTCCTTCTTTACCGAATGTATCGTTGCCTTTTTTCGGCGTCACCCTATGGTATCACAGGCCGGGGAGATTTGCAAGAAAAAGTCCCGGAAAGAAAGACGCCTTTCCCGGAACGGAAAACCGAAAGAGGGAAAGGCGTCAGGCATTCAGGAAATCCAGCACGGCCCGGTTAAATGCCTCGGGGTGCTTGTTGGCGATGAAGTGGCTGCCGGGCAGGAATACGAGGCGTCTGTCCGGGATGGATTCGGCAATCAGCCGGGTGTGGTCTTCCCGGATCATGTCCTTCGTTCCGGCAATCACCAGGGTCTTCGCGGTGATTGCCGCCAGAGCCTCGGGCTCCAGGTTGGGCTCGTTCACCATCAGCCCCAGCATTTCCGCATTCGCCCTGGCGGAATCACTCTTGCCGGAGAAGCGCTTTGCCATCCGATACCCGATCTCTATGGGAATCTGGGCAGAGCGCTTGACGCCCGCGGCGTTCAGGTTCGCCCCGTTCAGGATCAGCCGATCCACCCGTTCGGGATGGGCCAGAGCAAAGACCAGGGCAATATTGCCCCCGTCGGAGAAGCCCAGCAGATGCGCCTTTTCAATTTGGTGGGCGTCCATAAATCCCAACAGATCGTCGGCAAACTGACGGATCGTAAAGGGCGCGTCGCCCCGGGGCGTCTTCCCATGGCCCCGGGTGTCCAGGGCGTAGACGTGGTACCGTTCGGCGAACACGTCAAGCTGTCCCCGGAAATATTCGCAGTTTTCCCCGTTCCCGTGGAGAAGAATCAACGGCGTCCCCCGGCCTTTTTCGAGAAAGAAATGTTCAATATCCATTTTTTGCCCCTTCGAGGCGCCTTATGGCGCAAGTGATGCTGCGCCTGCGGCACAGTGATGTTTTGCGGCTCTGCCGCAGAGTGACGTGACCTGTTCCGCTTTTGACGCACAAAGCGCACATCGCTTGGCGCAGCCAAACATCACGCCTGAAAGACGCTTCACGTCCCGCAAAACCGGGACACATCGTTGAAAAAGGTCTTATTTGTCGGGTGGACAAATAAGACCTTATCTGGCAGGGGCACAAGGACTTGAACCCTGAGCCTACGGTTTTGGAGACCGCCGCTCTACCAATTGAGCTATACCCCTATGTGGTGGGCCTTCGGGGACTCGAACCCAGGACCGACCGGTTATGAGCCGGCTGCTCTGACCGACTGAGCTAAAGGCCCGCAGACCGTTCCGATGCGGAACACAGGTATTATATACGATTCCGGGGAAAAAATCAACACTTTTTTTCAAAAACCGGAAATATTTTGAAATCAGCAGGTGCTTTTCCCGTTGACGAACTCTGAAAGATGTGGTATGATAATGCGTAGTATACGGGGGAAAGGAGGCGCTTGCAGTGATCCGCAGAGACAGTAAGTATTTCCGGCTGGGCCGGATGGTGCTCACGGTGATCGTCCTTTGCGCGCTGTTCGTGGTGACGCTGCTCAACATCGGGACAGTTTTTGCCGCGATCAAAAAAGTGATCTCCGTGTTCTCCTTTGTGATCTACGGCATCGTCTTCGCCTATCTGATGAACCCGATGCTCAAACGGGTGGAGAAGTTCCTGCAGAGCATCCTATCCAAGACCAACATGACCGAGCGGGGCGTGCGGAAGCTGAGCCGGATTCTGGGCGTGCTGGTCTCCCTGCTGGTGTTCCTCGCCCTGATCTACGGCTTGATCGCCATGGTCATCCCGCAGCTGGTGGAATCCGTCAAGGACACCTTCAGCCAGGAGAACCTGCAGAGCTATTACGAGAAGATCACCACCTGGCTGAACAACACCCTCAAGGGCACCCCCCTGGAGAGCTGGATCCATGACACCGACCCCGTCCGGGCTCTGCAGGATTGGATCACCAAGGGGCTGGACGTCTTCTCCACACTGGAGAGCGCCTTCACCGGGGTCTACGGCATTGTCAAGGTCATCTTCAATATGCTGATCGGCGTGGTGGTTTCCGTCTATCTGCTGATCTCCAAGGAGCGCTTTATCGCCCAGATCAAGAAGCTTGTGGTGGCGGCCTTCCGGCCGCGCACGGCGGATCGCATTTTCGAGATCGGGCGCATGACCAACAAGAGCTTCGGCGGCTTTATGGTGGGCAAGCTGATCGACTCGCTGATCATCGGCCTGATCTCCTACATCGGTATGCTGATCTTCGGCCTGCCCTACGCCCTGTTCTCCTCGGTAATGATCGGCATCTTCAACATCATCCCCTTCTTCGGCCCCTTCATTGGCATCGGCATTGGCGCGGTGCTGATCATTCTGCAAAGTCCCATTCAGTGCCTCTACTTCCTGATCTTCGAGATCATTCTCCAGCAGGTGGACGGCAACATCATCGGCCCCAAGATCCTGGGCGGACGGCTGGGCATTTCCGACTTCTGGATCCTGGTCTCCATCACGGTGTTCGGCAGCTTCTTCGGCTTCGGCGGCATGATCATGGGCGTCCCGGTCTTTACCGTGATCTACAACCTGAGCGCCCAGGCCATCAACAACGCCCTGCAGAAGAAAAAGCACACCCAGCAGACCGAGGACTACTACTCCATCCTTGCGGTGGATGATCTGAGCAAATACGACGAGGACTTCGGGGAGCCTACTGTTTTCTACAGCGGCGACACCTTTACGACAGAATACGACCCGGACGACGATTTCGAGTTTGACGATTCTGAATCCTGATTCGAACAGGTCGGCGGTCATTTGGCCGCCGACCTTTCCAGATAATGACGGGAGTAATCGATGGACATTTTTCTTGATTTTTTTCGCGGCGCGGAGGGCATCACCCTGTTTTCGATCTACCAGGGTGCGCTGCGGCTGAGCCTGCCCGTTCTGGCACTGCTGATCGTGATCCGCAGTGCCAGGTCTTTGCTGGGCTTTCGCCGGGAGCCGGAGGTCTGGGCCTGGCTTCGCCTTGCCACGGGGGAGCTGCTGCCTGTGACCCACTGGGAGAACCTTCTTGGCCGCAAAAAAACCGCGGATATTGTGCTCGACTTTGTGACTGTCTCCAAAAACCACGCGGTTTTGACCCGCCAGGACGACGGTGGCTGGATGCTTACCGACATCGGCGCCAGGGGACGGGTGGATGTCAACGGCGCGCCGATGATCTCCGGCAGGGTGAATTACGGGGACACCATCAGCCTGGGCGGCCTGGAAATGGTTCTGGAACCGGTTTCCAGGGAGGAAGCCCGTCTGCAGGCCAACTCCCGCACCAAGGCCGGCAAGGGAAACAGCCCCGGCTTGACCCTGCTGCTGCTCTCCGTGTTCCAGATGTTGGAGATCATGCAGCTGATGTTCAACCGGCCCGAGGATCGCATGACGATCTTCACCGCCTTCGGCATTCTGATGGGCGTCGAATGGGCCATGTTCATCGGCCAGAAGCTGATCCGCCGATCCGGCTTTGAGGTGGAGACCATCGCGTTCTTCCTCATCAGCATCGGCATGGGGGTCTGCGCCTCCGCCGATCCCGGGGAGCTGTACAAGCAGCTGATCGCCATGGGCGTCGGCATCACCATCTTTCTGTTTCTGGGCTTTTTCCTGCGAGATCTGGAAAAAGCGAAAAAGCTCCGCTACGTCGCCGCGGCTGCGGGCATCCTGCTCTTCCTGGCGAACCTGGCCCTGGGCAGCAGCGCCTACGGCTCCCGGAACTGGATCTACCTGGGCAGCTTCTCCATCCAGCCCTCGGAGCTGGTGAAGATCTGCTTTGTCCTCACGGGCGCATCTACCATGGATCGCATCGTCACCCGGCGCAACCTGCTGGGCTTCGTGATCTACACGGCCTTCGTCGGCGCCTGTCTGGTGGTCATCAACGACTTCGGCACGGCGGCCATCTTCTTCGTGGGCTTCCTGGCCATCGCCCTGCTCCGCTCCAGCTCCTACCCCAGCGCCTTCCTGGTGCTGGTGGGCGTGGGAATGCTGGCGGTGATCGTGATAGCTGCCGTGTCGGCCATCAAGCTCTTTCCCCACGTGGCCAACCGCTTTGCCGGTTACGGTCATATCTGGGAGGATCCCTTTGACAAGGGCTTCCAGCAGACCCGGTCACTGATGTGTGTCGCCGCAGGCGGCCTCTTCGGCCTGGGGCTGGGCAACGGCTGGATGCAGTATATGGCAGGGGAGGGCGCATCGGATACCGACCTGGTCTTCGCCTACGTCAGCGAGGAATGGGGCCTGCTGATGGCCGTCATGATGATCTTCGCCCTGGCCATGCTGGGCCTCTTTGTGGTCCGCTCTGCCAAGGTGGCCCGCTCCAGCTTCTACACCATCGGGGCCTCTGCCGCCATGTCCATTCTCATGGTGCAGGCCATTCTGAACGTGTTCGGCACGGTGGACTTTCTGCCGCTGACGGGTGTGACCTTCCCCTTCGTGTCCAACGGCGGCTCCAGCATGATGTCCTGCTGGGGACTGCTGGCCTTCCTCAAGGCCTGCGATACCCGGCAAAACGCCAGCTTTGCCGTCAAGCTCTCGGATAAAGGGGGGAACCAGGCATGAAAAGTATTGCGAAACGTACCGGATTTGCCTTGATCCTTGCCTGCATCCTGCTCTTTGGGGTGCTGACCTTTGTGATCCGCTATTTTCTCTATGCCGACCGCTGGGTCTCCTTTACGGGGAGCCCCCACGTCTACACAGACGGCAAGCTGAACACCGGCGAGATCGTAGACCGGAGCGGCGAGGTGCTCTATACCTCCGCCTCCGACCAGACCTACGCCGACAGCGCCGCCCTGCGGAAGGCCACCCTGCATCTGATCGGGGACGCGGCGGGCAATATCCCGCCCCGTATCCTCCGGGCCTATGCCTCCAAGCTCTTTGGCTACGATAAGCTCAACGGCACCGCGGCCATGGAGACCGGCGGGGGAGAGCTGCGGCTTACCGTCTCCGCCCAGGTGCAGGCTGTTGCCATGCAGGCCATGAACGGCCGCAAGGGCGCGGTGGGCGTCTACAATTACAAAACCGGCGAGATCCTCTGCGCCGTATCCAGCCCCAGCTTCGATCCGCTGGATCCGCCCGACCTGGAAACGGAGAACGAGGACGGCTATTATGACGGCGTGTATATCTACCGTTTCTTCCACGCCTCCTATACGCCCGGCTCCATTTTCAAGCTGACTACCCTGGCTGCGGCGCTGGACGCGATTCCTGGGCTGGAGGATGCACACTTTACCTGCACCGGGGAGCGGGTCATCAACGGAGAGAAGATCACCTGCCCCAGAGCCCACGGAGAACTGACCCTGCGGGAGGCCTTGGCAAAATCCTGCAACTGTACCTTTGCCGAGATCGCTCTGCGGACGGGCAAGAGCGTCCTGACGGGCCAAGCCGAGGCGGAACGCCTGATGGAAAACATTTCCATCGACGGCATCACCACCGTTCGGGGCAACTTTGACCTCTCCGACGCCTCGGACAACGACCTGGCCTGGGCCGGCATCGGGCAATGTACCGACTTGGTGAATCCCTGCCAATATATGGTGTTTATGGGAGCCATCGCCGGGGGCGGCAGCGCTGCGGAGCCCCGCCTGGTCTCCTCTGCCCAGTGCGGAGGACGGGTGACCTACGAGGCCGCCGTGAGCCAGACGCCGCCGATGCTTTCCGCCGGTGCCGCCAGGACGCTGCGGGAGTATATGCGCTACAACGTCACCCAGATCTACGACGCCGTGGATATCCCCGGCGTGGAGGTCTGCGCCAAATCCGGCACGGCAGAGGTGGGCACCGACGCCAATACCGCCACCTTCGCCGGCTTTATCGCGGAGGAGGATTACCCCCTGGCCTTTATCGTCATCGTGGAGGAGGGCGGCGCAGGCAGCTCCGTTGCCGCACCCGTCGCCCGCTCTGTCCTGGAGGCCTGCATGAACGTGCTGGACGGAGAACGGTAGGGAATGCAAAATGCATAATGCATAATTGATCTGTAGGGACAAGCATTGCTTGTCCGCCACCCGTGCCGAAACGGAAACAAAAAAGGAGAACACATTATGCTGCATCGGATCGACCGTTTTTCCGACCTTGACGCCGGAAAGCTGATGGAGATTTACGCGGAGGGCAACCTGGAAAACACCGATTATTTCTACCCGGAGCTGACGGACAAGGCCGAGGCGGTGAAAAAGGTGGAGGAAGGCTTTCTGAACTACCTGGAGCAGGACTTCTTTCAAGGCCCCGGGCCCTCCTATTGGGTGCTGGAGGTGGACGGACGCTGGGTCAGCGCCCTGCGTCTGAACGAAATAGAGCCCCGCTTCTTCTACCTGGAGGCCCTGGAGACCCGGCCGGATGCCCGCAGAATGGGCTTCGGCGCAAGGCTGCTGCGGGAGCTGATCGCCGCGCTGCAAATGCAGGGCGGCTTCACCATCTGCGACTGCGTGGGGAAGCGGAACGAAGCTTCCCTTCGGACCCATCTGAAATGCGGCTTTGAGATCGTCTCCCAGGAGGGCTGGGACTATCTGAGCGGCGAAGCCAGCGAACGGACCTACGGAATGCGGTACCGTTTTGCATCCGAAGTGTAAAGGAAAACCGGAAGCGCGGCTGTTTGATCCCAAGAATTGTTCTTACATTTTTTTCAAATTCCTCACGATTGTGTAATACTTTTCCCGCTTGATCTGCTATGATAGTGCCATCAAGCAACAGGGAGGGATTGCCATGAAGGTATTTATGATCGGCGGTACGGGGCTGCTGGGCAGCGAGGCGGCGAAGGAATTGATCGCCAGAGGGCATGAGGTGGTTTCCATCGCGCTGCCCCCGCTTCCGGAGGGCGCGGTGCTGCCGCCGGAAATGAAGATCGAATTCGGCAACTATCTGGAAATGACGGACGACCAGCTCCGGGAAAAGCTGTCCGGCTGCGAGGGCTTTGTCTTCGCCGCCGGGGTGGACGAGCGGGTCGAGGGCCCGGCGCCTATCTACGAATTATACAAAAAATACAACATCGATCCGGTCAAGCGGCTGCTGCGCCTGTGCCGGGAATGCGGCGTGAAGCACGCAGTGATCCTGGGCTCCTATTTCTCCTATGCCGCCAAGAAGTGGCCGGAAAAGGAGCTGACGAAGCACCATCCCTATATCCGCAGCCGCATCGACCAGGAGGCCGCGGCCATGTGCTTCGCGGACGACCGGCTCGACGTGGCGGTGCTGGAGCTGCCCTATATCTTCGGCACCCAGCCGGGCCGCAAGCCGGTGTGGGTCTTCCTGGTGGAGCAGGTCCTGTCCATGAAGGGGGTCACCATGTACCCCAGAGGCGGCTCCACCATGGTGACCGTGCATCAAGTGGGACAGGCCATCGCCGGGGCGCTGGAAAAGAACAGGGGCGGCTGCTGTTACCCCATCGGCTGGTACAACATGACCTGGGTGGAGCTTTTGAAAATCGTCCACAAGTACCTGGACTGCCCGGGCAAAAGGATCGTCACCATCCCCAACTGGATGTTTGCCCTGGGCGGGAAGAAGATCATGCAGGAGCAGGCCCGGAAGGGTATTCAAGGCGGCCTGAACATGGTCAAGTTCACCGACGTGATGTGCTCCAACCTGTTCATCTCCAAAACGGAGGGGGCCCAGGCCCTGGGCGTCACTGCCGACGACATCGAAGGGGCCATTGGCGACTCCATTCTCCTCTGCAGGGACGTTTTGGCAAACAAGACAAAGGTCATCGGCATGAAGGGGGAGTGAAGGGATGAAACGCCCCGTTGTGTTCATGACCGGTGCAGGCGGAGGCATGGGTTGGGAGAGCTTCCAGGCGATGCTGCCCGACCTGGGGGAAACGTACGATCTGATCGTTTTCGATCTGGATACAGACAGAAACCGCGCCAAATTTGAGCGTTTCATCGGCAGGCCCGGCGTGCAGGTGGTCTTCGGCGACCTGTTGGACAAGGCGCTGGTGGCCGACTGCGTCAGAAGAAGCGATATCTGTCTGCACATCGCAGCCTTCGTCTCGCCCCAGGCGGACTACCACCCCAAAAAGGCGATGGAGGTCAACTACGGCTCCACCCGAAACCTGATCGAAGCGATCCGGGAAGCGGGCAAGGCGGAGACCTGCAAATTCGTCTATATCGGCACCGTGGCGGAGACCGGCGACCGGATGCCCCCCATCCACTGGGGCCGCGTGGGCGACCCGATCAAGCCCAGTGTGTTCGACTACTACGCGGTGTCGAAGATCGCGGCGGAGCGCTGCGTGATCGAAAGCGGCCTCAAATACTGGGTGAGCCTGCGGCAGACCGGCATCATCGGCCCCGCCATGGCAAAGATCCGGGACGCGATCCAATTCCACAACGGCATCGACAACGTGCTGGAATACGTCTCCGACCGGGACAGCGGCAGGGCCATGCGGAATCTCTGCGCCTACGACGCCCAAGGGACGCTGGATCCGGGCTTCTGGGGCCACATCTACAACATCGGCGGGGGCGAGCGCTGCCGGGTCAGCACCGGGGAGATGTACGAGGTCGTGTACGGCAAGCTGGGCTTCACGAGTCTGGATCCGATCATCGAGCCGAAGTATTCCGCCACCCGGAACTTCCACGGGCAGTACTATCTGGACTCTGACAAGCTGGAAGCCTATCTGCATTTTCGCTCGGATTCCATGCAGTATTTCTACGACGCCTATCTGAAGGAAATGGGCGCGGTCCGGGACGTGGGAAAAGCCCTGACCAGGCTGCCGAAGGGACAGCAGCTCATGGGGAAGCTGATCCGGAAGGCCTTTGCGCCCATGCTGAACTCCGAGCACGGCACCAAGCACTGGCTGGACGCCAACATGACAGACCACATTGAAGCCTTCTGGGGCAGCAGGGCCGCATGGGAGGCGATTCCCGAGAAATACAGCGATCTGGTGCGCTTCACCGACTGGGACACCGTCGTTCCCATCGACCACGGCTACGACGAGAGCAAGCCGGACAGCGAGCTGGACATTGAAGATATGCAGCAGGCGGCTGCGTTCCGCGGCGGCGAATGTCTGTCAAAGACGATGATCAAGGGCGATCTGTTCACGCCGCTGGTCTGGAAGAGCGCGCGCGGCAACGTGTTCGAGATGACGCCGAACCTCGTCCTCAAGGGCGGCCATTGGTGCCCCGAGGAGCTGCCGTGGCCGTGGGATTACGACACCGAGGCGAAGATCAATCCGTTCTTCGCGCAGGTCTGGTACCCGCTGCACAGCAAGGACGAAAACAACTTCTACGACGAGACGATCTTCAAGGGCTTCAAGGACTACGACGAAGGAGATAAGAAATGAACGTATTCATGATTGGCGGAACGGGGCTTCTCGGCTCTGCCGCCGCACAGCTTTTCATTGACCGCGGCCACAGTGTGCGCACGGTCGCGCTGCCTCCCCTGCCGCAGGGCGCGCCGATCCCCGAGGAAATGGAGATCGTGTTCCGCAATTACCTCGAGATGACGGACGAAGAAGTTCTCGACCTGATGCAGGGCTGCGACTGCTTCGTGTTCGCCGCGGGCGTGGACGAGCGCGTGGAATTCCCCGCGCCGGTCTACGACGCCTACAAAAAGTACAACATCGACCCGCTTGCGCGGCTCATTCCGCTGGCAAAGCAGGCCGGCATGACCAAGAC
>JAEEGJ010032094.1_pt1 | contig 10110 bp, 7 predicted proteins | sample 8958761 | NCBI WGS metagenome assembly JAEEGJ01 (sample SAMN16246546, study PRJNA631951) | gut metagenome | biome: gut microbiome; feature: rumen; material: RS-attached | host: Bos | place: Iran: Karaj | collected 2018-10 | reverse complement strand
GAGATTCGACTCTTCCATCGGTGCTGCTACTGTTGTATGGCCTTACGGCGGTAAGATGCAGAATTCACCTGAGGAAGGTATGGCTGCAAAGATCCCGCTCGATCACGGCACAACACACGATTGCTCTGTAATGACATACGGTTTCGATCCTTACTACACAGAGTGGAGCCCTTATGCAGGTGCTTACAACTCAGTAGTTGAGTCATTGTTAAAGCTCCTCGCAATGGGTGTCGATCCTCTCAAGGCCCGTCTCACATTCCAGGAATATTTCGAGAGAATGGCAGGCGCTGAATCATGGGGCAAGCCTCTCGCAGCACTCCTCGGTGCTTACAAGGCACAGCTCGATTTCGGTACAGCAGCAATCGGCGGTAAGGACTCAATGTCCGGTACATTCAACGACATCCATGTACCTCCGACGCTCGTATCTTTCGCTGTCGGCATGACAACAACAGACAAGGTCATCACAGCTACACTCACAGGCAAGGGCCAGAAGCTCTACCTCATCAAGTGCGCACGTGACGGCAAGGGTTCTTACAAGAAGGATCACGTGTTAAGAGTAATCAAGGCTGTTAAGGAACTCATCGACCGCGGCGAGATCAAGAACGCAGCAGTTGTTAAGAGCGCTGGTGTTGCAGCAAGAGTTGCTCAGATGTGCTTCGGTAACATGCTCGGTTTCGATTTCTCCGATAAGCTCACAGAGGCTGATCTCTTCTCCAAGACACTTGGTTCCATCATCGTTGCTATCCCTGCTGACGGTAACGCAGTAGACAAGGTTGAGATGGCAGGAGGCAAGTTCCTCGGTACTACAAACGATACTGGCGACTTCACATACGCCGGCAGCACAGTTTCCGGCAAGGACGCTGTTGAAGCTTATGAGGGTAAGCTCGAAAGAATTTTCCCTACAGTATCCAAGCCCGCAGCTATGCCTTTCGAGATCGACGTATACACAGCAGGTCAGCCTAAGAAAGCCGCTCCCGGAGTATTGAAGGGTGCTAAGCCGAAGGTAATCATCCCTGTATTCCCGGGCAACAACTGCGAGATCGATTCTGCAAGAGCATTCGAGAGAGCAGGCGCTGAGGCTGAGGTATTCGTAGTACGTAACAGAAACCAGAACGATATCAACGAATCATTCGCTGAGCTCGCTGCAAAGATCCGTGAAGCAAACATCATGATGATCCCCGGCGGTTTCTCAGCAGGTGACGAGCCTGAGGGTTCAGGTAAGTTCATTACAGCATCCCTCAGAAACAGCGGCATCGCTGATGCAATCTCCGATCTCCTTGAGAACAGAGACGGTCTCGCACTCGGTATCTGCAACGGTTTCCAGGCGTTGATCAAGCTCGGTCTCGTACCTTTCGGCAAGATCTGCGACATGACACCTGACAGCCCGACGCTCACATTCAACAACATCGGCAGACATCAGAATGTTTATGCAAGAACAAAGATCATGACAAACAAGAGCCCCTGGCTCTCACTCTGCACACCCGGTGATATCTACGAGATCCCGCTCTCACACGGTGAAGGTAAGTTCGTAGCATCTGAAGAGCTTGTTAAGAAGCTCGCTGCAAACGGCCAGATCGCTACATGCTATGTTGATCTTGACGGTAACTATGCATCTGATACACAGTTCAACCCCAACGGTTCTATCTGCGCTATCGAAGGTATCACATCACCCGACGGACGTGTCCTCGGTAAGATGGGTCATACTGAGAGATATGAGTCAGACCTCACAAAGAACATTCCCGGTAACAAGTACCAGAAGATCTTTGAATCAGGTGTTGCTTACTTCCTGTAATGAATAGAGAAACCATTAAAGAAATAATGTCTAACGAAGGAATTCTGCCCCAAAGTAAATTCGGGCAGAATTTCCTTTGTGATGAGACAATTATTCAGGCGATAGTTGACCTGTGCGAAATAGACAGGGAAGACTGTGTCCTTGAGATAGGACCGGGCCTCGGAAGTATCACTTATCCTATCTCAGAGCTCACAGATAACCTCACATGCGTTGAGATCGATCACGGTCTTGCAGAATACCTGACTGAGAACATCACGAACGCGAACATCATCAACTGCGACTTCATCAAGATGCCTGTTGATGAAACGAAGTTCGATGTAGTAGTCAGCAACATTCCTTACTATGTCATGACCGACATAATGAAGAAGCTGTTTTCTGATTATTCCAATGCTCGCAAGATGGTGTTCATGGTTGAGGATGAAGCGATCGCACGTATCGATTGCGGCCCCAATACCAAGCAGTACGGACCGCTGGCAATATTGTGCGCGCTGTATGGTTCTTATAACTACGAGTTCAAAGTTCCTCACACGGCGTTCGTACCGCAGCCAAGGACGACTTCTGCAGTGATAAGTTTTACGAGGGAATCTTCTGCAGATATCCTGAGTCCGGAGTTCGTTATGTTCGTTAACAGCTGCTTTGCGATGAGAAGGAAACTTCTGAAGAAGAATCTTTCTGCGATAGCAAAAGCTGATGTGATAGACGAAGTGTTTTCAAGACTCGGAATCGATCCAAATAGCCGAGCGGAAGAACTGGAACCTGAGATGTTTTCGAGATTATTTCAACAGTTGCATTAATATTCCCCGTACGTAAAACATACAGTAATTCACGTGATTTACTGTACAAAATACGTATTTTCGGGCGACAGTACGTAAAACGTACAGTAAACGGATGAATTCACTGTATTTTTTAGGGACGGACCATTTCAAGGTTTCGAATTAATAGTGCTATAATTAAATATCTTCTTATATTACGGGGGTAATCAAATGAGAAAATCCAATGCCAGCATACTCGGCAAGTATTCAGACGGCTCTTACAAGAATCGTAAGGGTGGTAAGAAGGAAGAGAATAATGCCCCCGCAATCGTTGAGTATAAGCAGCTTTACAAGGGTGAGATCAAGGCTAAGACCGTCACCGAGAAGAAGTACATCTCATTGGAAGATAAGATCCAGGCACGTACTAAGCCTGCAAACGAGAATGAAACTAAGGAAGAGAGTGCCCAGATCACGATCGGCGGTATCCAGTATCTCGTAAGAAGCTCAGATACAGGATACGACCGCATGATGAAGGTCGGTGCTTTGGCTGATGAGATCTATAACGAGACAAAGGAGAACAATCCTTACATCGCAACAAACAAGACAGCGATCATGTCACTGTTCGAAGCATGCGACAGACTCATCACGTTAAGAGCCGAGAACCAGGCGCTCAAGACTGAACTTACTTACTACAAGAACAAGTCTGCTTTGGAAGCAGAGAGAAACAAGCCTGACTATAAGCCCACTCCGATGGAGGAACTGGCTAATAAAGTTAATTCAGGATTATTCACAAACATAAAGAAAAAAGATGACAAAGAATCAAATTGAACTCTTAGCTCCCGCCGGTAATCTTGCGATCCTCAAGACCGCAATAGACAGCGGAGCCGATAGCGTATATCTGGGTCTTAAGGAATTCTCGGCAAGAGCATCCGCAGACAACTTTACGCTTGATGAACTTGAAGAGGGCGTAGACTATGCTCACGCCAGATCTTCTAAGGTTTTCCTCGCAGTTAACACTCTCATGAGTGACAGCGAGTTTGAAGTTTTCTATCCGACAATTGCAGAAGCAGTAAATATCGGTATCGATGGTCTGATCGTTCAGGATCTGGCCGTTCTTACCAAGCTTGCTTCTGACTTCCCGGACGTTACGATCAACTGCAGCACACAGATGAATGTATATTCAGCTGACGAATTCATGAAGTTATCTGAACTCGGCGCAAACAGAGTGGTTCTCCCCAGAGAATTGTCTGCTGACGAGATCGAGAACAGATCTACTGTTGCTGCAAAATACGGCCTTGAGACAGAAGTCTTTGCTCACGGTGCTGTATGCATCTGCGCATCAGGCCTGTGCCTGTTCTCAGCAATGAACAGAAGCGGTACGAGATCAGGTAACAGGGGTTCATGCGCCCAGCCCTGCCGTGAAGAATACGGCCTCTATAACAACGGCCTCAGACTCAGAGAGGGACATCTCATTTCACCCAAGGACAGAGATGTAACAGATTACCTCTCACGCCTCATCAAGAGCGGTGTTAAGAGCCTTAAGATCGAGGGCAGAATGAGAGATGCCAATTACGTTAAGTCTGCAGTCTACTGCTACAGAAGACTTATCGACGCATACTACGCAGGCAATCTCAATAACGATCTCATCAAGGAGATCAAGTCCGAACTCTTGGTTAATTTCAACCGCGGCGGTTCATTCACTTCACAGTATTTAAGCGGCGCGAAAGACGATAAGATCCTTTCCGGTGAATATCCCGGCAAATACGGCGTCAGAATTGGCCGTATAAGCGGTCTTGATAACGAAAACGGAATCGTATCCGTCGGAATCAAGAACGGCGCCACAGAGCCTGCCAAGGGCGATTATCTGTCCATTCGTGATAACAACAGGGAGATCTGTTCTTTCCCCGTCGGTAAGACCAACACAGGTCTTAACGGACTTAACATCAAGGGCCTTCATCCTGACATGATCAAGAAGCTCAAGCCCGGTTATGAAGTGTTCCTCATGAATCACGACATAACGATCACGAAGCAGGAATTAAGAAGAACTCCCGTTTCCATTACGATCGATAACAACGGATCTGAACTTACTGCAAAAGCAGAAGTATCAGACGGAATCGCGCAGGGTATTTCATCCGAATCTACAATAGAGATCCCTTCTGATTACGAGGGCAAAGAGCTTGAGAGATCAAGGATCACGGAGCAGCTGTCTAAGACACTCGATACTCCTTTTACGGTTGTTAAGGTAGATTTCACAGGAGCAGAAGAGATCTATTGCCCTGTAAGCGTTATCAATTCATTGAGACGCGACCTGCTCATGCAGCTCGAAGTAAACGTAGTCAACTCATTTAAGAGAAGCTACGGCACAGACTATGTTGACGATTCTGAGTACTTTAGTGATGAAGAAGAGAACGATAAGACAGGTGAGATCAAGAACATGTATACATATCCTGTTCTGAGACTTAACGAAGATCTCCTGGAAGAAGGCGCTGACATCTATGCATTCAGCATCTACGATCTTGCTGATCAGGATCTCTATAGGAGAATCGTTGAATTCGTTGAGGACCAGGGCGCTGAGCTCGTTCTCATGCTTCCTGATTTCCATCACGATAAGCTCAATAAAGTGATCGACAATGTCATCACAAAACTTAAGGCTGATCTCGGCACGGGATTCAAGGCCGTTATGTCTTCAAGACTCTTTACTGACCGCAAATTCCTTAAGGGCGATGTTGAGCATTACGTATCCGCAGGAGCAAATCTCTACAGCGCGAAAGACTTATCCCACGCGGTTAAGTATGCGGATGCCATCATGCCGTCTTATGAGGTTTCCGCAGATGACGTCATCCAGAACTTAAGAACACTTACTGAGACGGTTAACATCGCTGAAAAAAATACGAAGATCATCGTACACGCAGACGGTCTGATTCCGTGGATGCAGTCTGATTTCTGTGCATGCGGCAGGAATCAGAGACCCTGCAATTTCTGTGCAAACAAATCAGTCTTCGACATGAAACCGAAGATGAAGGGTGAAGAAACAGAACTTAAGGTGGTTCCTCATCCGGTTGACTGTTCCTGCGCGATCTACGGCAGAGCAAAGAATCTCATCGACCAGAGTTATGCTGACACAATTGCCGACATGGGATTTGACGTGATCTGCAACTATACGATCTTACCCGGAGGAGAAATCAATGACTGAGATACATATCGAGAAGTGCAGGGAAGATGCTAAACTTCCTGCTTACGCTCATGACGGCGATGCCGGAATGGATCTTTATGCTGCTGAGGAAGTAATTATCGAACCCGGCAGATCTGCACTTGTTCCCGTTGGTATCAAGCTTGCGATCCCTTACGGCTATGAAGTACAGATCAGACCCAGGAGCGGTGTGTCTCTTAAGACACCATTACGTATTCCGAATGCTCCCGGAACTATCGACTGCGGCTACAGAGATGAGATCAACGTAATCGTATATAACGCTTCAACACACGTTGAAGAAGGCATCTCAGAGCCTCTTACTATTGAGCAGAAGGGTTGCATCCATGGCACATACAAGATCAGGAAGGGTGATAGAATCGCCCAGATGGTCGTAGCTAAGGTTGAATACTGCAAATTCATTGAGACCGACAACGTCAAAGGCATTGGTGAAGACCGTGGCGGCGGATTCGGTTCTTCAGGCGTAAATTAACCTAACTTTAGGATAGTAATAAGACACCTCAGGTGTTAGAATTGCCACGAAAAAAACTTCAGGGGAGAAATACAGTTTTTTCATGAACAGCGGTTTTATCGGCTTCGGCGGAGGCGTCACAAGGCGTAAGAATCCTTTTATCATGAGACTTGCATTGGTCTTGAGTATTGTGGCGCTGGTAATCATCTCATTCATTGCGCTCACCGTTGTGTCATCCAACAGACTGATGAACATCAGTAAATATGAGGTATCCAACGTTCCTTCTAACATCCTGCCGTCTTACACGACAACGAGTTTCCAGTCAGCAGACGGACAGACAACTCTGCAGGGATGGTTCTTCAAGACTAAGAATCCCATCTCAACAATTATCGTAGTTCACGATGCAGGTTCCAACAGACTCCCGTTCGGCGTTGAAATGATCGACATGATGGAGGTCTGGCTCGATAACGGATATAACGTATTCCTGTTCGACCAGAGAAACTCAGGTACATCAGGCGGTGATATCTGTACTTACGGTTATCTCGAGTGGCAAGACGTGCTTGGTGCCATCGCAAACGTCAGACAGATCTCTGTTACAACAAACGTTATCCTCTATGGTATCGGAACCGGATGCACGTCTTCGCTCCTGGCATACCATAATCTTCCGCCCGAAGGCGCTAACGAGATGACGCTGTCTTCTTACAGCAACGAGATCCGTAACCTCGGTTTCGATAAGTCTTACGTCATTGGCATGATCCTCGATTCACCCGCGAAGGAATCAGACGACTACATCAGACCTGAGGTTGTACAGAGTGAGTTTTTAGGTTTCATTACACAGTACAGCGTTCCGTACGCCATCAGAGTATCTTCAGGTGCCGAGAACGTAAGTCTCGCTGCAGAGATCGCAAGACTTCCGATTCCTGTACTGATCCTCTACGGCGGCCACGATACGTTCATCGGAGCCGACAAGATAGACCAGATAATTACCGAACGTAACAGGCTTAACTCCAGCATCACGAAGAGCGTAATGGTCTCCGGTGCCGGATATCTTGAGGAATACAGTATCAACAAGAATCTTTATATTGATAGCGTTACGGGCTTCCTTACATCATTCTATTCGAGAGACGATTAACATGGCTGACACAGATGTATTGATTTTAGGTATAGAGAGTTCATGCGATGAGACAGCAGCGTCTGTTGTTAAAAACGGACGTGTTATCTTAAGCAACTGCATTGCATCCCAGGCTGACTTCCACGAGCAGTTCGGTGGCGTTGTTCCTGAGCTCGCTTCCAGAATGCATATCGATGCGGTTTATCCGACTGTTGAGAAGGCTTTGTCTGATGCCGGCGTTACTCTTAACGAGATCGATGCCATCGCAGTTACATACGGCCCCGGCCTGGTAGGTGCATTGCTTGTCGGTCTCTCCTGCGCGAAAGGCCTGGCTGAAGTATCCGGCAAGCCCCTTGTCGGTGTTAATCACTTAAAGGGTCACATAGCAGCTAACTACATCTGCTTTGAAGAACTTGAACCTCCGTTCCTGTGCCTCTGCGTAAGCGGCGGTAATTCCATGATCGTCAGAGTTGACGGCTATACGGACATGACTGTTTTAGGACGCACCAGAGACGACGCTGCAGGCGAAGCTATCGATAAGATCGCACGTGTAGTGGGTCTTGGCTATCCCGGCGGTCCCAAGATGGATAAGGCAGGACAGGGAGGAGATACGACTAAGTATGTATTCTCCAAGACTCATATGGGAGATACTCTGGATTTCTCTTTCTCAGGACTTAAGACATCAGCTCTTAATCTCATCAACGGATTAAGACAGAAGGGCGAAGAGATCGATCTCAAAGATTTCACAGCATCCTACCAGCAGGCAATTGCCGATGCTTTATTGAAGAATACAATTACCGCAGTTGAGCAGACAGGTATTAAGAAACTCTGCCTCGCAGGCGGCGTATCAGCTAATTCATTCTTAAGGAATACATTTGAGAAGCAGGCAAAGAAGAAGGGCATCAAGCTTTACTATCCTGATCTCAAGTACTGCACCGACAATGCCGCCATGATCGCTTCCTGCGGTTACTACGAGTATATGAACGGCAAGAGAGATACACTTGATCTCAACGCTTATCCGTCACTTCAAATGTAAGTGTTAGTACCATTAATCTCATACTTAAGAAAACGTTTGTCTATATACTAATCTTGGGTGTTATTCACACGACATAGGCGGTTACCTCTATCCCTCTTTTGAGAGAGGAGGTGATGCTATATGAGTTCATACGAAATCCTTATTCTGGTTTTTACAGTAATAGCGATAATTGTAGGTGGCTCTTTTAAATTCCGCAGTTGACAAACATTCGTTCTAGTTCTATTATATGTATAGAACGTTTGTTTGTTTTTTGAAGGGAGCCCGTACGATGTCAGAGTTGAAGGAAGTCTTTGCTGCATATAAGAAATTGTCATTTACTGACCGAATCGTGTTCTATACGACCCTTTCCAACAATATAAATGTACACGAGGATAACATTCAGGACTTTCTTATCGAAACACGTATTGCCGATGGTAATACATGCATCTATTGTGAAGGTTCTCATGTTGTTAAAAACGGAAAGCGTAAAGACGGTGTTCAGCGTTTCCTCTGCCGTGATTGCAAGAAGTCATTTATACCGAGTTCCTGCTCCGTTACTTCTGGTACTAGAAAGAACTTGAGTGTTTGGGCTCAGTATCTGAAATGCATGTCGGATAAAAAGACGCTTAAGGAAACTGCTGAAGAGTGTTCCATATCGGTAACAACAGCCTTTTACTGGCGGCATAAGATTCTGGATGCTCTGCAGGAAGTAACTGACAGAGTATGTCTTGACGGAACAGTTGAAGCCGATGAGACATTCTTTAACGTTTCCTACAAGGGTAACCATAAAAATAGCAGACAGTTCATAATGCCCAGGAAAGCACATAAGAGAGGAAATGACATACACAGTAAAGGTCTGTCATCAGAAAAGGTGTGTGTTCCCTGTGCCGTTGATGTTGAAGGGATCGCGTTCGCAAAACCCGTTAAGCTTGGCAAGGTAAGTACGGAATGCCTGATAGACGTGTTCAGCGGTATTGTCTCTCCTTCAGCAGTGCTGTGTACTGATAACGAGAAAGCATACCGGCTTTTGGCAAGAAATAAAGATCTCCGACTGATACAGACGAATACGGGTAAACGCATAACAAAACAGAATGGCATTACTTACGGTATCCAACGCATCAATGCATACCACAGTTCATTGAAAAGCTTTATCGACAGGTTTCACGGAGTATCGACCAAACATCTGGAGCATTACATCATCTGGAATAACCTGATAGCAAACAACAAAAGAAGCAAGACGGAAAACATAAGCCTGATGTTCATACAGATACTGAGCAGAAGGCTGACAGTACATAACAGCGATATATCGGCAAGACCGCCGCTTTCATTCGTCACATAGAGATAAGGGGCATGTAACATGATACTCTCGGAAGAACACAAGATTAAAAGACATAACAATAAGAAGCTTCTTCACGAGATAGACGGTTACTGCTATAAAGTGAAGAACCTTTCCAACAGTGTCAACTACCTGATAAAGCAGTGCTACCGCATCCACACGAAGATAAAGAATAGTAAAGCACTTGAGGATTGGGAAGATGAACTCATCAGAGCGATAAACAACGGCATAACGGAATACAATGCATCTCGCTCTGAGAGTAAGAGATTACGTTATATCGATTCCGATAACGGATATATAGCCGATGCATATTTTCTCAGCTGGTATCTGAAAGGAACGGAAGTATATAAAGACGTTCCGTATGCGACATGCAGTCAGATATGCATACAGGAGAAATGCAGAGAGTGGAAGTCGTTCTACAGGGCGACAGCAGAATACGGGAAAG
>JAEEGJ010032092.1_pt1 | contig 10111 bp, 12 predicted proteins | sample 8958761 | NCBI WGS metagenome assembly JAEEGJ01 (sample SAMN16246546, study PRJNA631951) | gut metagenome | biome: gut microbiome; feature: rumen; material: RS-attached | host: Bos | place: Iran: Karaj | collected 2018-10 | reverse complement strand
CTGCTGGCTGATTTCTTCCGTCGTGAGGATGTGCCGGAAGATTTGCAGCAAGACAAGCAACTCTTCCTATTGCTTGCACAGACATCCGACCAAGAGATGCCGCAAGACATAGCCGAGGAAATCACCGCTTTTGTGAACAACCTCGGGCAAACGAAGATACAACCACTTATTCCTGAAGACAAACAGCGCAAAGGTGTGATCTTCCGTTTGAAAACACCTCCGAAGATGTGGTATCGCGTAGCGGCAACGGTGGCTATTCTTCTTGCGATAGGTGGCGGCATGTTCGTGCATCAGCAGCGGACATTAGCGACAGACCCATTCCGCTATACATGTAGCACACCGGAAGAAGCTGCTGTGGAGTTGCTCAAAGCTAATGCGATGATTGCTAAGGCATCGCAACAATGCTTAACTCCTACTCGCAATGCTTTTGAGCAGTTAGATGACACCAAAGAAATAATCAATAAACATATAACTTTCTAAAATACATCATTATGAAACGACTTATTATTGCAATCTGTATCCTTGTATGTGCATTGTCCACGCAAGCGCAGAACCAGATATTTACCAAATACGCCACAATGGACGGCATTGAATTTGTCTGCATCAACAAAGCCCTGTTCAATCTTGGCTCAGCGTTTATAAAATCAGCAACAGGAGACGATTCTCTTGGAAAGTTGAGCAACATTGAAAAACTCTTCGTCATAAGCGCCGAAAACGAAAAAGGAAAAAAGCAGATAGACAAAGACATTTCTTCTCTATCTACTGACGATGACTACGAAATCTTAATGACAAGTCCATTCGGAAAGCGGCGATAATGTATTCATCTTTTCCAATAGGCGCAAGCCGCATGAACTGATAATCGGCACTATTGAAAAGAAGAACAGTTCTATGGTTGTGGTCGTTGGCAATTTCACCAAAGAAGAAGTTGCCAAGTTGATGCAATAATCCTTCGATTATATCTGCGAGGAAGACCAGGAACTTGGGTTTATGAGCCCATACATTCTGAAAACAAAAATGAGCCCTTTGAAAGGACTCATTTTTGTTTTCGGGTGGAATGTGGGGCTCGAACCCACGACACTCGTAACCTCTGAGTCAATTTCTTAAAGTGCTGATTTTCAGCGGTTTATAATTTCAATTTATCATCATTTTTGCCATTTTTTAGCACTTGCTGGCTGAAATCTGGCTGAGTTTTGCTTCTTCAATTTAGTACTATATAATATATAAATATATTATAAAAAATTGCTCGTATCAAAAAGTTGTGAAACCTGTTCCGCGTGCTCAGGCCACTCGGAACCTCCGGCTTCAAAACCTTATAGTTTAGCGGTCAATTCTTTCTCTCTCCGGTAGGTATCGTTAAGGCTTTCGAGCGCCTTAATTCTATCCTCCAAAAGATGGATCTGTTCGTCCTTCAATCGGAGCAGTTCATCTACATTATCCAGTTGCTCCAATTTCTCCGGTGACGGTGCCGCTTGTTTGGTCAGCAGCTCATTGATATCCGGAAGCTCTTCCGTGGGAGTGAAGAATGCGTCTGTGGACACTTCCAAGAACTGCGCCATCTTCTCTAATACGTTTACTCCGGGATTCACTCCCTCGTTACATAGAGGGGTCAATGAGCGGCGTGGATCGCCAAAGAGGTAATTACTCAATTGCGTGCCCTTTAAGCCCTTGGCTGCGAGCAACGCTTTGACAACTTTTCCGTTGTACATAGCCTATACGATTTTCAATTTATTATCATTTACAAGGTACTTTCGCGTACAAAATTGCATTTTCGCAATTAAAATTACACATTTTTGCAAAAATTATGCGCAATTATTTGTACATATCAATTTTTTATTGTACCTTTGCAGCCGCAAAATTACTACTTTTTTTTGATATGTGCAAGAAAAAAGTGATTTTTTTGAATTTTTTTAGTAAAAATAAGTGTTTATGAGTAAAAAAAATGTCAATCTCCGTCATTTTGACGAGTGGTCGGAGAAAATTAAGAGGTTTGGCGATGATGTTGAGTTTACCGGAGTCTTCTTCAAACACGGTAAACCGCTGTATGTTCAGCGCATGGTTGGGCAGGTAGCAATGGATTTCAGTTCTACTCTCCCCGATGGTGTTGTTTTGACCTCACGCGCCAAGCAGTTCGCTTCATGGAATGCTGAAGGTCATTGCTACATCAAGAAAACTCGCTGCAAGATTTACGATGTATTTTCAGCGGAGGAGTAAGCCATGGATCAGACACTTATTCTGGCTGAGTTCAAGCCTATAGAGCACAAGCGCCTCGCAGCGATTGGCTTCACGCATCTGGTGGAGGTTACTTTCCACTGTGGCGCTGCATTCCAAAAGGAAGGCTATATTCCTATGTCTGAACTCCTCAAAGTGCTTACCGATTGGCGTATCGGCATAGATGAGGCTCATCCGGAGCACACTCCCATTGCGGTCAAGTTCTCCATTGTCGAGCAGGTGATTATTGCGCTCTATGATGTAGAGCACAAGCAGTTGCTATCTCTTGCGGAGCGACTTGAGGACACGCACGTGTGCGAGGGCGCGTTCTTTATAAAAGTATATGGCGTGGCCGGTCTTCATTCCTTCTTCAAATGATTCCACAGCACGAAATAGAAGAAGTCCTCTCCCGCGTGGACATGGCCGAGGTAGCGTCTGACTTTCTTACGCTCAAGAAGTCCGGCTCCGGCTACATGTGCAACTGTCCTTTCCACCAAGAGAAAACACCTTCCTTCCATATCTACCCCGCCCGGAACATCTACAAGTGCTTCGGTTGCGGTAAAGGTGGCGGTGTTGTCTCGTTCCTAAAGGAAAAGGAAGGCATGTCCTTCATGGAGGCTATCCAATACCTTGCGAATAAGTATCATGTAACGCTCCATGATCAAGCCGTCGAGGAAACAGATGAGCAGCGCCGCAAGCGCCTATATAGAGAATCCGTCCAGAACCAATATGAAATCGTTCAGAAATTCTACGAAGAGAACATCCGCAATGCCGATAAAGAGGCAGTTGCCGCATATCAGTATGCGAAGGATAGATGGAGCGATGATTTTGTTGCGAATGAGGGCATTGGCTACGCCTACACCTCAAATGGCCCTTCGCTATACGAATATGCGAAGGCGCATAGTTTGTCTATAGAAATACTCAAGGAACTCCATCTGCTCGCCCAGAGCGAAGACGGACGAATCTACGATTTCTTCCGTGGCCGGATCATGATTCCGATACGTGACCGTTCCAAGCACGTCATCGGCTACACTTCCCGCGTCATTCCTGGAGTAACCGACAAAACCACGAAGAAGGGCAACACCCCGCCAAAGTACATCAACTCCACCAACAGCGAAGTCTATTCCAAGGAGAATACGCTTTTCGGTATCGATCAGGCTTGGATTGCCGCTGCATCCCAAGGCCGGTGTTACTGTGTCGAGGGTGCTCCCGACGCGCTCCGGCTGCACATCCTCGGCTTCAAGAACGCAGTCGCTTGTCTTGGCTCGGATTGGACCGACCACCAGTTAGCCCTACTCCGGAAGCGCTGTGATACACTGTGCTTCATTCCGGATTCCGACCCACCCAAAGCCGGAGAGCAGTTCGGTGTCGGCATTAACAAGGTCATCAAAGCCGGGACAAAGGCTTTTCAGATCAAGTTCAAGGTCTTTATCAAGGAGATTGGCACAGGCGACAAAGGCGATAAACGGGATGCCGACAGTTTCTTCAAAACCAAGTCTATGTTCGACCAAGTGCAGGAGGAGGATTTCATCCTCTGGTATGCACGTAAGTTATTCCCGCCGGAGAGCAAGAATAACGACAAAGCCAATGAGGATAAAGCCCTTAATTCAGTGGCTATCATCTCTGATATCCTTTCCTATCTGGAGGAAGGCTTCGAGTTAAACCACTATATCGATCAACTCAATAAGATACACCCTCCCAAGTTGGTCTGGCAAAGTGCTATTAAGGAAGCACGTGTCAGACGTGCGGAGGAACAAATGAAGCAGAACCTGTCCAAGGAACTGGATCTGCTCAAAGAACTCGGCTTCGGTATCGAGTTCCATAGCTACTATTCGCTCAACCAACAGGGAGGGCGATATGTGTGGTCTAACTTTACCATGAAGCCACTCTATCACATCAAGGACACGCAGTCAGCGATTCGTCTCTATGAGATGACAAACAAAGACGGTCATCAGGAAACAGTCGAACTTCGGCAGGAGGATCTTATTTCCCTTGCCCGCTTCCGACAAAAGGTGGAATCGCTGGGCAACTATATATGGTTAGCCAAAGAGGAACAGCTTCAGAAACTGAAACAGTACCTCTACAAGGCTACCAAATCTGCTGAACTCATCACCCAACTCGGTTGGCAACGCGACGGCTTCTTCGCCTTTGGCAATGGTATATATTATAATGGCCAATGGTTAGCGGTGAATGAGTTCGGCATTGTTGCCATCCAACACCCCAACAGTAATCCGGATCAGGAGCCTATCGAATCCAACTACTATCTTCCGGCATTCTCCAAACTCTACAAAGATACCAAGTTCTATGAGTTTGAACGCAGCTTCGTTCACAAGGCGTACGGCAGCGTCACCCTCAAAGGATTTTCTTCCATGCTTGTAGAGGTTTTCGGGGATAATGCGAAGATTGGTTTGTGTTATCTTCTCGCCTCTTTGTTCCGTGATATAATCGTAGATTATACGAAGTGGTTCCCACTACTTAATTTGTTCGGTCCGCCACACTCCGGAAAGTCCGAGTTAGGTCATAGTCTGATGTCGTTCTTCATCATCGAGAACAACCCGCCAAATATAGAGAACTCTACCGTGGCGGCGCTGTCGGATGCCGTTGCACAGACCTCCAACGCGCTTGTTCATCTCGACGAGTACAAGGACAGTATAGATATAACTAAACGCGAGTTTCTGAAAGGCTTGTGGGATGGCACCGGTCGTAACCGTATGAATATGGATAAGGATAAGAAGCGCGAGATAACCAAGGTTGATACCGGCGTCATCATTTCCGGTCAGGAGATGGCGGTATCGGATATCGCGCTCTTTACCCGTTTCGTGTTCTTGAGTTTCGATCTGCATACGCCTACCTCGGAGCAGACAGCCCGCTTTGAGCGCATGACGGAAGTCCGGAAGCTCGGATGTTCGCATCTCACGCTGCAGATACTCAACAACCGATCCTATTTCGAGCAGAACTTCCATACTGCGTATATCTCCACGCTGGAAGATATACAAACTGCCCTCAAAGGCGAGCCGGTCGAGATACGTATTCTCAAGAACTGGGTAGTGCCATTGGCTGCCTTCCAGACTCTTCGTAACCAACTCGAACTGCCCTTTACCTATGAAGATCTTAAAACCATCGCCATCAAAGGTATCAAGATACAGAGCGAGAAATGTAAAACGAACCAGGATGTCGGAGTATGGTGGAACATCGTTAACTTCTTGGCTTCGCAGGGCAAGATATACGAGCGTTGTCATTACCGCATCGATTCGGTGCAGGAACTGACAACCGACGAGAGCAAGATGGTCTATCAGCAGGCCAAGACTATCCTTCAGATACGAGTTAAAACTATCTTTGAACTCTATCTGGAGCACGCCAAGAAAACGGGTCAGAAGGTGCTTCCCAAGGCATCGCTCGATTACTATCTGGAGCATAGTCCCGAGCTGATTGGTCATAAGCACTCTGTCCGGTTTGATGACATCAAAGATGGCATCGTACAGTATGAGGAAGATGAGAAAGGTCAGCGAACCAATCGCAAAAAGTCGTTTACCGACCAGGTGCTTGTTTTCGATTACCTCGAAATCTGCAAGCGCTACGGTATAACCCTCGAATAGCCGTACACACGTACCTATTATAATAACAATTAAATCATTGCAATTATGAACGAAGAACAAAATGCTATCCCGCAGACTGAGCAACTGCAAATCGTCAAAGTAGCTACCCCGGAACACACCGGATTGATTAGCGAGTTTCATGTAATCATAACCGACGCATCCGTGCCCGGCATGACGGTCTCCGCATCCTGTCACGCCCAGAACATTGCCGTTGAAGAGGCCCATGATGTGCTCTGGCATCTCTCACGGTTGATCCAAGTAAAGGATTAGCCGTACCCCGCCTAAACCTTAACTTTTCTTCAATTTATTATCATTCCGGACGTACTGCGCTGTGAAGCGCGGTGCGTCTTTCTTTTTAGCCACTCTTCGCACTATTATATATATTTTTCTTTCTACAATAGAAACAATTGCTACAACCTTGATTTTTCTGGGTTTGTGTTGTGTAAATCGCTCCACATTTCTTCCACATTTTTCCACAACTCCTATTCATTTCCACAATTCCTCCACAATAAACCGGTTATTTCTACAATCATACTTTACTTCTTCCCGCATAAATTCAGGTTGTGGAAGTTGTGGACACTGTTTCTTGCCCAAACTGTACACCCTTTTTCCTGCAACGATTTCAAGTGAGGTGTTCAACCAAGCCAAGCAAGCCCCAATAAAGCCCGCTGTTAGTCTGTCAAGGAAGCCTTGTATCTGCTACAGCAGTTGAAGCACTCAAGCCGTACACACGGAGCACAGAGTTACCTATCAGCCCCGCTCCAGCAGCTGCCATTTGCCGCATTGTCACTTCGAGCCTAACCATTTCTTGGCTTTCATGTCCTGTCCCTGAATTACTTACCCGTTTGGCGATTTATGTCGTTCCTTTTAGCAATGCAAAGGTAGTTGGTTCTTTCCGTATGGCAAGGCTAAACATGTTCCGGCGCTGATCTGCGATAGCTAAAAATTTCTCCAGCCGGTAAACGGTAGTAAATTTTGCGGAAGTCTTGCTGTTCACGGAATATGCGAACTACACTACGTCAACTCTGAAAGCATTGTAAAAGAAACAAATCGCAAACAAATAAGTTTAACAATTCAAAAACAGTACAGTTATGAAAGCATCTAAGAAAAACAGTCAGGCAACCGAAGTAAAGAACAATGCAATGGAGCAGCCGCAAACAGAGCGTCAGAGCCTCCGTTCCCTCTGCAAGAAACTCCGTGAAGAGTACGGCAATGATGAGCGCATCAACAATCTGCTTTGTATCTACTACAAGAAGCTTCACAATCTCTCCATCCTTAAAACCCGCGAGCAATGGGAGCGCGAAGGCTTCAAGGTTATGAACACCGTTGAGAATCGTTTCCCCGCATGGGGCAAGCCGGTAAGCCGGGTGAACAAAGAAACAGGTGAGTCCTACACTTTCTTCCCCGTAACCCATTTCTATGTACCGGAAGCAGTTTGTCAAGCATGATATGAAGAAAGCCACCTGTCTTTAATGGCAGGTGGCATTTAACCTCTTAAATGAATAGGCTTTATGAAAAATCAGTGTAGCACACAGCAACTCAGTTTTAACTTCGAGTTTGAGCAGGTTTCTACCGCCCCTATCGAGGTAAAGAAAGAAATCATAGTGCAGCAGCCCAAGCCGGTTGCAAAGCAGCCGGTCAAGAAAGCACCGCATTTCACGAAAGCCGATTTCGAGGAAATCCTCGCCGTTGAGAATGATTTAATAAATGGTCGTGGCGCATGGCTCTATTCCCAATTGGAAAAAGAGCTTGCGCGCGAGCGCAAAAGAGCACAGGCAGAGCGGCAGTTCGAAGCCCTCCGCGCCGAATCTTATAAATATAATTTCTAAAATCCGTATTAGTTATGATTACTCTTGAACAAATCCTTTGTCGCTGTACCGATGAGCAGTTGGAATCGCTCATGTCTTCAGCCCAAGCCATCATGCAGCATTTTGAGTACGTTTCCGGTCATTCTGCCACGTATCTCGCAGGCGAGAACGAGCAGTACTGGAAAGTGTACGGCATTAACGCTATGGCGTTTACCGAGTTGGCACAGCGCGCGCAGGGCAAGCACAAGCGCGTCCTCGGTCCTATCGGTTGAGGAAGGCTCGCTTCGGCGGGCTTTTTCCCGACGGGCGGGCGTATCTTCAGCACCACCGGCAGCTTGGTCTTTGGCGCGACTTGCACCTTGGTATTTTGTTCGACTATTTTTATTTGAGCGTTCCTCCATAGTTCTGCAGATCATCCTCTCCAGAGCTACGTCGGTCGGGCTTTGCAGGGGTTCCGCACACGTTGTGTACCAAGTTTGCCCGTTCCAATCCCTAACGCGACGCAAAAAATGCCTTTTTTCACGACGATTTTCGCCAAAAATCGCGAATTTCGTGAAAAAATTCACTTTTTTTGCATTTTTTTGAAAACTGTCCAAAGTAATTGGACACTTTTTTTGTATCTTTGCAGAAAATTTCAAAGAAGTTGTATGGAAAATGATGCTTTGATAAAGAAAGCTGTAAAGAACGCACTCCTTGATACCCTGTCGGCTAAAGGCAAGGAGCTTAATTTGTCGCCCAAACAAGGGGCTGAAATTGTGGCGGACTTTGCCACGGAGTATCTGCTTGTATCTTGTGACTATACTGGTGCTTCTCATGAACAGATAATTGAGGAATATATCAAGCATCTCCGTGAGAATTTAGTCAATTGGTTGAACAATAAAAAGCAAGCAAAATGAGTCCGGAAGAATTAGCAAAGCACCGTCAAGAGTACTGGGAGGCTTTATCAAAAGGTCTCGACGATTGCAGGTATGGACTACCGTTCACGGAGGAAGAGAAACGTGAGGTGTTCTCGCACATAAAAGACAGTGAAATCATCCACAATGTGGAGCATGGATACCCGCCTAGTTTCGTCCTTGATCATTATATATACATCGCGGCAATGGTACATTAAGAAATGAAGAAACTCCTTTACATACTCATAGCCATCCTGTTCTGCGCCTGCGAACATGCCGACGTCAGTCCGGGTGGCGGCAGTACTGCAAACACCAAGAAGATTTGCAGGGGCTATGGCTATGAAGTTGTGTACACGGTACGCGGCGATAAGGTATGCAACGGCTACGGTTACAACGTAGCCTATACCATACGCGGCAATCAGATTTGCGACGGCTATGGTTACAGCGTCGCTTACACCATACGCGATGACAAAGTTTGTAATGGCTACGGCTATAATGTAGCCTACACCATACGAGGCAACCAAGTGTGCCAAGGCTACGGCTACACGGTTGCCTATACCATCCGGTAAAGCCTACCAACGATAATTCCAAACAGGCACTTGCAGTTACCGGGCCTCCCAAGCTTCAAAACTTGGGAGGTTTTTTGTCCAACGTAATTGGACAGGTGCAGGCGATTTTTTTTTGACGCAAAAATTTGCGTATGTCAAAAAAAAGCAGTACTTTTGCACCGACTTTCATCTTATGGAAGCGGAATGATATAAATTTGCAACGTCTAAAGGCAGACTGTTATGAGAAAATCGTCAACCTCTTATTTGTTTGAGTGCTACATTTGGCTGGTCAATACTATTGCTCGCGGCCCAATATCACGCGAGGCTATTGATGACAAATGGGTGCGCTCGTCCGTTAACGATTATAAGACCGACTCAATTCCGGAAACTACTTTCCATCGTTGGCGCAATGCTGTGCAATTGCTGTTCGATATCAAGATCAAGTGCAACGATTTCGGTGAATATTATATTGAGGAAACGCCTAATGCGAACTACGTCGATTGGCGCGCTCGAATGGTCAACCTCTTTGCCGTCAATTCGCTTGTGAAGGATAGTAAGGCTCTCAACGACCGTATTCTGTTCGAGCCTGTTCCTTCAAGCGAAAAGTATCTTACTACGTTCATCGAAGCTATGAGAGACGGAACTGTCCTTGAAATGACGTACCAAAGTTTCTATAAACCTGTGCCGAGCACGTTCCCTATAGAAACATACTGCCTCAAAATGTTCCGGCAGCGTTGGTACATCGTTGCCTTGTCAAGAGGTCATAACCAGTTGCGCGTTTATTCCCTCGATCGTATTAAGGAACTGAAGCCGACATCCGAGAAATACATTTTACCGGCTGACTTTGACGGCGAAACCTATTTCAAAGACACGTATGGAGTCAGTGGCATGGAGTACCAGCCACAACCGATTGAGATAAAAGTGGTCGCAATAGAGGCTAATTATTTCCGCACATTACCGCTCCATCATTCGCAGGAAGAGATAGAGCGTAATGAGAACTTCTCCATTTTCCGCTATAATATAATTCCTTCGTTTGAGTTTACGCAGGAATTACTCAA
>JAEEGJ010032087.1_pt1 | contig 10112 bp, 7 predicted proteins | sample 8958761 | NCBI WGS metagenome assembly JAEEGJ01 (sample SAMN16246546, study PRJNA631951) | gut metagenome | biome: gut microbiome; feature: rumen; material: RS-attached | host: Bos | place: Iran: Karaj | collected 2018-10 | reverse complement strand
TTATTTAATTTATAAAGAAGAAAATAATCAACAAAAACAAGAAGAAGAAAGAATTAGAGAAGAGGAAAGAAAACAAAAAGAAGAAGAAAAAGAAGAAGAAGAAGAAGGAAAATTACAGAGATTAGTTACTATAAAAAGAATTACTTTTGATGGATTATAATATAATATTTGTAAAATATATTTTAAGAATAAAAGTGTTTATTTAAATAAGATTGTTTAATTAAATTTCAAATAATTTTTTTATATTTTCTAATTTATCTTTCTCTTCATCTGAATATTCATTTAAAAATTTTTTATAATTATTTTTAATATTTGAAATATTTTCTTTAACTACTTTTTCAATTTTTTCATACACTGAATTATCAATTAACATAATTTGTTCATTAAATTTTTGAAATACAATATTTTTATTATCTTCGATTTTCGGAATTTTTTCTTGAAATTCTTTTTCATTTTGAATTAGTAATTTAACAATATTTTTGGCTTTTTCTTTATCATCTTTAACATTAATAATTTTATGATATAAATCATTGATAACTCTTCCAAATATAAATTCATTTGTCAAATTAATAAACATTTTATAACTTTTTAATAAATTATTATACAAAATTTTTTTAAAATCTCTTGTTTTGTCTAAAATTTTTACAGTTGAATTTGATAAAAGTTCACCAACAGAAATTTGGCCATTGATAATAGAATTATAATTGGATTTAAACATATCTGTTATAAAATGAAAGTCAATATCTATTTCAGTTTCTATTGTATCTATTTTAAATTCATTTAAAATTTGTAAACATAATAATATTTGTTGAATAATATATATTTGAAATTCATAATTTAAATTTTGTTTGTTTAGAATTTCTCCATTCAAAATTGAAATAAATGTTTCTATTGATGATATGATTATTTGATTAAGTATTTTATCATCTAATTTACTTTTGAATATTTCATATAAAATTACAATTCTTTTTAAAAAATAATGAAAAAGTGAAAAGTATTTATATTGACTGTTAGAATTTAATTTTTCTTCGAATAAACCAAAGGAAGGGAAATCATATTCAATTTCATTAAAATTATTTTTAACATGAATAGATACTTTAAAATAAATTTTTTCTTGTATATCTTGGATTAAATGTAAAACTGTAGGTCTAATTAAATGTTGAGAAATATCTAAAAATTTTCTAAAAATTAAAATTTGATTAGTTAACCTTTCTTTAGAAATTTTTTGATTGAAAAAATTATAAAAAAATTCAATGATTTTATTATTATTTTCACCATTATCCTCATTGACTTCAATGAAAAAAACTCCTGTATTACTTGAAAAAGCATCAAATAAAATGATTAAATCTTCTAAAGAAACAATAGAAACTATAATAGGTCTAATATTATCATATAAACCATTATAAATATAATTTGTAAATTCTTGAATTATATAAACATCTCTTTTATATTCATGTTCAAATAATTCACCAAAATGTAAAATTTCTAAAAAAGTATGAAGAACAATTTTATGTAATTCAATTGTAATATTATTATTAAATTGTTTTTTATCTTCATTATTATTAAAATTATTATTTATTTCTTCAAATATTGAATTATAAATATTATAAACTTTATTAATTCTTAATTGAATGTATTTTTGTTTTAAAGTTTGTTGACTTGAAAGAATATCATTATCATATTTTATTTTATTTTCAAAGAAAGATATTAATTCTTTCATTTTTGCAATATTTGGAAAAAGATAATAATAAAAAATATAATCTTTTAATTCATCTAAAGATAAAATTTCACTAAGAAAACTTTCTTTATCAGGAGGTAATAATAAATTATTTTCAACTTTTTTAATTGTATTAAATGTATTTTCAATATATTCATAATATTTATTTATTGATGTTATTTTTAATGTCTTATATGTTTGTAAATATTTTTGTGATTGAATATATTGTGTATTTAAAGTAAAAAAATTAATTCCTTTTAAAATTTTTTCATAATCTGTCGTAAAACGATATTTTAAAACACTTGAATTATTATCTAAAAAAGCTTGAATTGATAAAGTTTCTTCATATAAAGAATAAATAGAATTTATAGCATTTATTAATTTCTGCATTTTTTCTTTTGATGATAAAATTTCTTTTGTTTTTGTATTAAATTCTTTTAATATTTTTTGTAATTCATCTCTTGATGATAAAATTGATGTTAATTTATTAAATGAAACATCAATATCATTATTTAATGTTTGGAATGAATTTTTTGTTTCAGTTATTTTTAATAAAGCATCATTAATTTTTTCATATGTTTGTGATTTATTAATAATTTCTTTTTTTTCTTTTTCTTTTTTATTTATTTCAAAATTATTATCATCATTAGGTTTAAATGAGTTAGTTATTATTAAATTCATTTTTAAAATTGCATCTTCAGAAGTTTCTTTTATCTTACAATTTTTATTTAAATAATTTATTAATTTACTTCTGAGATTAATTTGATTATCCATATTTAAATAATATTTTTGAACATATATTTAATTTAAAAAAAATAAATTAAACAAATATATCTAAATTCAAAAAAAAATTAAATAAAAATAAAAAATTCAATTTTCCTTTTTAAAAAAGCAAAAAATGGGTTATAATAAAATAAAATATTAAAAATCCTAAAAACAATTTTATTTCTTTTCTAATTTCTTAAGATAAAATTCAAGTTCTCTTCCTTCTAATAAATATCCATCAGCTTTACCAACTTGTCCAGGTCTTGAAGTAATACAAGCATACAATCTTCCTTTATTCATTAATTCAAAGAAATGATTTAACTTATCTAATTGTTCTTTATGTTCATGACTTTTTTTTAATTTATTTCTTTTATCTTCTAATCTCTTTTTTCTATCAGGATCATTAATTTCAGGTAATCTTTTAACTTTATCTTCTTCATAATGAATATACCAATAATATTTAAAAGGTGTTGGATCAATTGCAACTATTGAATGTTTTACTAATGTTTGAGTTCTTACTAATTCATTATTTGTTGCATTATATACTACTTCAACAATTTTACATTTTCTTGATATTTTCTCTGATACCCATGTAAAGTTTCCTTCATTTAATTTAAGAGCTCTTCTTTTTATATTTCCTCCTCTTCCTCTTACATTTATTACTTTTTTTTCTCCTAATTTTGTTAAGGCTGCTTGTCTTCCCATTTCATATTTTCTCTTCTTTCTATGAATTGGCATTCTTCCTCCTGTTAAACGTCTTTTTGTTTTTGAACTTCGAGTTATACCCATTTTTTTAAATGAATATCTTGGAAAAAAATTATTTTTTAAATTATTTTTATTATTTTTTTTATTTAATAATTTAATTTAATTGATTTTTTATTGTTTTTAAAGTAAATTATATAGAAATTAAATTAAATATGGACTGTTGTCATGAAGTAATTCAACCTAATGAAAAATTAAAAAAGATGTATATTGTATTAAAATTAATTGTTATATTTAATATAATTCTTCTTATTATTCAAACTTATATTATTGAATCACCTTCTTCTTTTACTGATTTTTTTAATATTTTATTTTTAATTTTAGCAATTATGACTGGATTTTATTTATATGCAGTTTTTTATATTTTTTTTAATCTTTTTAATGTGATTACTGCATTTGTTTCTTTAGGGACTATAATACAAAGATATATATTAAATAATGAAGAAATACAACAAAAAATTTTAATATTTAATATTGTTTGTTTATTATTTTATATTTTGGCAATTTATATTGTTTTTAATTCATATAAAGAAATGAAAGCTTTATTAATTGATGGTGGTGGAAATAATAATTTGTCACAAGAACTTGAAGATAAGAGTAATGAAAATAAATCAAATTTTAAGGCTTTTAGTGGAAAAGGTGTAGTTGTTGGTGGAAGTTAAAATATTTATTATTGAAAATAAATTATTCTATTATATTTTTTATGACATAAAAGAAATATTTTTATTCTACTTAAAAAATTTAATTAATCATTAAATACAGTTAAAATTAAATAAAAAACTTTAATTAAAAATAAATTGTGAAAAAATAATAAAATGGGTCAAGAGAATAGTTCTTTTTGTTGTTGTAGGAGAAATAAAAAAGAGGATGAATTTGAAAATAAATCAAATCAAAATTCAGGATTAAATGAAAATCCAATTGATTTAATGAATACAAAAAATTTAAAATCATATGTAAAAAACAAAAATAATTCAATTTTAAAGCAAAGAGATTCAAATGGAAATATAATTGAACCAAATGATACATTTATAAATTCAGGTAAAACATTAAAAAAACAAACTAATTTTTTATTATTAAGAGATGAAAAACAACAAAGTCCAACATTTAATAGTCCAAAAAGAAAAAGTAATATTAAAATAAAACAAATATCTCAACCTCATGAATTTTTTTCATCAAGAGCATTTTCAACTTTAGCTGTTAAAACAGCATTTCAACCAAATAAATTTTTAGCAATTTATAAAATACAAAAATTATATCGTGGTTTTATATTTAGAAAAAATTATTATCCAAGAATGAAAAATAATTTAGAAAAATTTACTTTAGATTTATTAAAAGGATATTATAATAAATATTTAACAAATACTTTAAGAGCTCAAGAAGAAAATTTAGGAATAAATCATAGTGAAAATTCATATAAAACATTATTAATAATTGAAAAAGATATAAATATAAATTCTAAAAATTTTTTTACTAAATTATATGTTTTTCAATATAAAAATATTAATTCATTTTATGTAGGAGAAGTAGATATAAATAATAATTTAAATGGAAGAGGGATTTTAACTTTAGAAAATGGTACAAAATACAATGGTAATTTTATAAAAAATGAATTTACAGGAAAAGGAAATTTAATAAATAAAGAAGGTGAATATTTCAAAGGTAATTTTGAAAAAGGTTTATTAAATGGAAATGGTATACAAAAATTATTAAATGGATGTACTTTTGAAGGTAATTTCATAAATGGAATTAAAAGTGGATTTGGTAAAGAAGAAAGTGATGAATTTACATATGAAGGTGAATATAAAAATGATCAAAAAAATGGTAAAGGTAAAATATACTTTAAATTATTACATGATTCATATGAAGGTAATTTTGACAATAATAATATAAATGGAAATGGTATTTATAAATGGGAAAATGGTGAAAAATACGAAGGAACTTTTGAAAATGGAAAAATGAATGGTAAAGGAAAATATTCTTGGCCTGATGGTGGTTTTTATGAAGGAGATTATGTTAATAATCTTAAAGAAGGTAATGGGAAATTTAAATGGTCAAATGGGAAAATTTATGAAGGTCCTTTTAAAAATGGGAATCCAAATGGAAATGGTATTTTAATTGTTAAAAATATATATTATGAAATTCATTTTAAAGATGGTGAAATTCAAGGAAAACTTAATGAAATTAGTAAGAAGAAATCAATTAAAATACGTAATAAAATTATGAAGAGTAATAATAATGATGATGATGATGATGATGATGAAGAAAGTATTGATAGTGCAGATATGGTTAATTCATCAAAAAGTGAAAATAGTTTTTATGTTAAAACAACTAATGAAAGAAATGTTGAAAAGAAAAAGTTTTTTAAAGCTATTGATGAAAATAGTAGTTCAATTAAAAAAAAGAAGAAATCTAAGAGTGTTAAAAAAAGAATAAAAAAGATTACTTTTAAAGATTGAAAAATATAATGAATTGTAATATTTTATTATAATTTCTATATATATATTATCATTGTTTGAAATTAATCTTTTTCAAATTATTATTGGTTAAAGTGTGTAAATTTTAAAAATTTAGATTGAAATATTATATAATTTTTACAATTTTATTATAATAATATAATTTGAAAAAGTAATTAAAAATATTTATTTATTTTTTTAATTAAATATTATAATTATTAATATTCATTATAAATAAATTAATAGATAATGTCACAAGAAATAAACGAAAACCAATCAGTTGAAGAAAATAATAATCCATTTAATGAAGACCAACTATTATTAATGCAATTAATACAAGAAAAAGAGAAATTAGTATCTGAAGGAAAATATTTAGAAGCCAATGAAATAAAATCAAAAATTGACAAATTAAGAAAATCAAATAGAAATATGAGAACACAAACATTAAATTTAATTCAAAATAAACAAAATGAAGAACTTGAAGAAAATTATAATTTAGAATATCAAAAAGTTTCTGATATGTGGGATAATAAATTATTATCTTTTATAGAAAATGGAAATAAATTAGAAGATGAATTAGCCCAAAATCAAAATAGTAAACTTGAGGAATTAATAAATGAATTAACAAGTAATTATCCTTCAATAAAATTTTCAAGAGAATATTTAAATTTAAAACAAATAGAAAAAAATTTAGTAAAACAAGAAAGATATCAAGAAGCAAATTATTATAAATCAAAATGTGATAAATTAGAAAAAGAGGAAACTGAAAAATATAATAAAGAAAGAAATGATAAAATACATAAAAAAGTAGAAGCACTTGGATTAAAATTTGAAAATGAAAAAAAAGTTTTAAGAGAAAAATTAGATAGAAATTTTGAATTGTTAAAAGTTCAAAGAGATAAAGAATTAAAGCACATAACAAATAAATATAAAAATAGAAAAACTGAATTAAATGGTATTCATAAAAAACAAAGAATTATAAATGGAAATGATAATTTATTAAGAAGTCAAAATATAAATGTTGCTAATTTAAAAATGAATAAAACTATTATTACTCTTGATTCTAAAGTTTATAATAATCTTGATAACATTAATGAATATGAAAATGAAAAAGAAAATTCATCTAAGAAAGATTATAATGAAAATGATTCGAAAAATTTATCTTCTTTAAGAGATAATGAAGATAATTAATGTTTTTTACTTATTTTATTTTTTTTTAATTTTTTTTTGGTTGTAAATTTATCAAAGTAAAAAACTAATTTATAAATAAAATACCTTATTTTCTTTTTATTTGAATTTTATAGAAAAAAAGCAAATTTATTTTTTCTTTCTTAGAAAATCTTCAGGTAATAATTCTATACTAAATCCATTTGGATTTTTATTATTATCATCCATATTATCATTATCGAAATCATATTCTTCATTTTGAAATTTTTGTTCTAAAGTATCTTCATCTTTTAACATTATTCTGAATTTAGTTAATCTATTTCTTAACTTTTGTATTCTATTCATTTCTTCTAATAATAATTTGTCTAAAGAAGAAGTATAATAATTAATATCACTTCCTAATTTATCAACTTTATGTATATATTCCATTTCCTAAATAATTTAAATTTAAAAATTTACTTTTTTTAATGAATCAACCATATTGTCAATGTGACTTTTATGTTCTGAAATAAAATTTTCTTCTTCAGTTAATATTTGATTTATTAAATCCTCATGTAAAGTTGAAATTTGTTGATATTCTTCATCTGATGTTATTTTAATATCCTTATATTTACTTACATATTCATCAGCATTTAATTCTTTATCTTTTTTAATTGTATCTTCATTTGAATCTTTATTAATAGGTTTTCTTTGATAATTACTATAATTATTACTTCCAATTATTTTATTATTATTACTATTATAATTATTATTTGAGGAAAATGGTCTATTTTTTAAATTATTTTTCCTAGAAGAGCTATTATTCCCATTATTATTATTATTTTTTAAATCTTTTTTTAGAGGAATATTTTCATTCTTAATCAAGTCATCAATTTTCATAATATCATTTGCTGGACTTTGAATATTAAACCCTCCATCATAATCTTTTTGATTATTTTTAAATTGATTATAATTATAATTACTGACATTTCCAACTAAACTATTTTTCTTAATTTCAACAGTATATTTTAAAGCTTTATTATGTTGTCTTGGCATCATTAATAAATCAGCTAAAACATCATTAGGATCTTTCTTATTAGTATTATTATCTTTCTCACTTTTAGGTTTTCTTAATTCTTTAACTCTATCAGCATATCTCAAAGTATTTAAAGTATGTTCTGAACAAGATAAACAAGGACTAATATTAGCAATCATTAAAGTTAAACAATTTCCAATAAATGAATCTCTTAAAACTAAAGTTAATTTACTTCCTCTAAAAGGTTTATGTCTTTTTTCTTGATCTAATGCTCTTATACATTCTTTTAAAGCTAATAAACTTTTATTAATTTCAGCTCCATCAATTTTAGTTTGTTTATTTGTATCAATAGTATCAACAGCTCTTTCAGAACCAGCTAAATCAATAAAAGATATTTTACTATAATTAGTATTACTTTCTTTATATCTAATTGATATTTGTAATATAGCATGACTTCTACTTGAATCTAAATTTGCACCTGTTATTCCTGTTGTTCTTCCATTTAAACCAAAATCAATTATTTTCATTAATTCATTTAAATTATTTATTTCTTTTTCAATTAATCCTGCAATATGAATATTTCCTTTTCCATCTTCTCTTGCTTGGAGTAAATTTTTATTATTTAATAAATCAAATAATTTATTACAATAAATTTCATAAAAGGAAACATAGAAAGTTAAATTATTATATTCATCCATTGAAAGATAATTAAACATATCTATTGCAGATAATAAATATAATCCAGGAACTTTTGGACCAGTATCATTTTCTATAAAATTATTTCCCATCATTGTATATGTTTTTCCGCTTCCTGTTTGACCATATGCAAAACAAGTTATTTTTGTTTTTTCAAAAGCTGCTTTTATCATTGGTTTTACTATTTCTTTATATATTTGTTCATTTGTCGAATTTTCATCATAAACTGCATCAAAAGTAAAATGATGTTCTTCTATATATTTTGTTAAATCTACTTTATTTTTTAGTTCTTTTACTATTATTGTGTCTTTTCCCTTTTTTTCTATTATATCTATATCATTTTGAATTTGTTCTCTTTGATTTGCTGGTCTTTTACGAACTAATACTTTTATTTTTGAAATTTTTTGATGAGGATGATTGTTTAAATTATGAAATAAGTTTTTATTATAATATTCATTATTGTCATTCATTATTTAAAAAATAAAAATTATTTGAATTTTTTATTATATTAAAAATAAAATAAATCTATTAAATATTTCAATCAAAATAAACAAAAAAATTTCAGAAATTTATCATTATTTTAATTAATCAAATTTAAAAAAATAAATAAGAAAAAACAACATGGATTATACTTTTGAAATAATAAATATATCAAAAATAAGAGAAGGCTTTTTCATAGGAGACAGAATAGCAGGAACTAATTTAGATGTAATTTTACAATATAAAATAACTCATATGATAAATGCAGCGGGTTCAGAAATAATAAATCAATTTGAATCAGTTGGAATAAAATATTTAACTTTAAATTGGAGTGAAAATCCAAAACAAATATTATTTGATTCAAAAGATGAAATAGCAAATAAAATAGTTCAGTATATAGATGATAGTTTAATAAAGGGAGAAGGATTATTAGCATATAGTGTGAATGGTAAAAATAGAGTATGTATTGTTGTATTAATATATTTGATGAAAAAATATAAATGGAGTTTAGATAAAAGTATGGAGTATTTAAAATGTAAGAAAACAGATGTTGAAATACCAATGTATTTTATGAATCAATTAAAATCATTTGAGAATAGATTAATGAATAAAGGAGAAATAAAATTAATTCCTTGGAGTGAAGAAAATATTGCAGATCAAGAAGAAAGATTATTAAGAAATACATATATAAATGGAATTCCAAGTAATCCTAATAAAGTATTAAAAACTGAAAATAAAAATAAGAAAAAAAGAAATATTAATTGGGCTGATAATAATCCTTATAAAAAACAACCTTTAGAAGTTATTAATTTACAAAATGATTTATTTTTTCAAAAAGATGTTAAAACTATTACATCTCATTTAAATAAAAGACCAAGCAGATCATGTGTTAAAAATAAAAGTAATTACATTAATAATAATTCTAATATTAATGACAACTATATTGAGAATAATATTATGAATAGAAACAATAATTTTGTTAGTAAATCTACTGATAAAATTAATCTTAATAATAATAATAGTTATGATTATTTGAATAATTCAAATCAAATTAATA
>JAEEGJ010032085.1_pt1 | contig 10112 bp, 9 predicted proteins | sample 8958761 | NCBI WGS metagenome assembly JAEEGJ01 (sample SAMN16246546, study PRJNA631951) | gut metagenome | biome: gut microbiome; feature: rumen; material: RS-attached | host: Bos | place: Iran: Karaj | collected 2018-10 | reverse complement strand
AGCTGGACACAGATGAATATCGTCTATGACCCGTCACATCCGGACGCTGATGAGAATGGCTATGTTACATATCCAAACGTCAACACGGTAACAGAGATGACCAACCTCATAGACGCCAGCAGATCCTATGAGGCCAATGTAACAGCATTCAATGCCAGCAAGAACATAGCATCCCAGGGACTTAACCTGGGCAACGGCTAATGGGAGGAAAGTAAATGGCATCTCTTGATATTTCTCAGCTTCGTAATGTAACCTCAGATGTTATAAGACATGCTGAGAAGACAAACAGCAAGGTATATAACGTACTCGGGGATTCACAGACAGGGAATGATGAATCCTTTAAGAGTATTTTTTCGGCGGCAGTAGATAATATTTCTACTACCAATGCATATCTCTCTGACGCAGAGAACGAAGAGATAAAGTGGGCTCTGGGTCAGACCGAGAACACACACGATCTTTCGATTGCACTTCAGAAGGCCCAGATGGCACTTCAGTACACGGTGGCGATCAGAGACCGTGCGATGTCTGCGTATAGGGAGTTAACGCAGATGCAGATCTAAGTTTTTTTGTTTTATAGAGGGGAGGGAGAATAAATGCCTGAGAGACTAAGAGCTATTTGGCAGAGAATTCTCGACTGGTGGAACCAATTTACAGCCAGGCAAAAGACCTTGATCATAGGGGCCAGCACGGTTGTACTATTGACCATCATTATTTTGGTGTCCGTACTTAACCAGCCGCAATATATTCTATTGGCTAACGCCCAATCTACTAAGGAGGCTTCTGAAATCAGAGACCTTCTTGATTCTAATTCCATAAACTACAAGATTTCAGATGACGGTCTTGAGTTTAAGGTACTAAAAAAGGATCAGGCATCAGCCAATCTTTTGCTGGGAGCAAACGACATTCAGTCCTATGCCTACAGCATCGATAATGTTACCAACGGAAGCTTTTCAACAACAGAATCAGACAAGCAAAAGAAGTATGTCCTTTATCTTGAATCAAGACTTGAGCAGGACTTTATTGCTAAGTTTGACGCTATAGAAGCTGCCAATGTTCAGCTGAACATTCCCGACGATGACGGAACACTTATAGGAAACAAGGAACAGGCTCATGCCTGGATCCTTCTTACTCTCAAGGAAGATGGCAAGTTTGATGAAGAAAACGCAGCATATCTTGCCAGAGCCGTTGCATCAGCTGTAGGAAACGAGAATACCGATAATATTGTCATTCTTGAGACCGGAGGCAACATGCTCTTTTCCGGAGGAGAGGATACAACAACTGCAGGCCTTGCATCAACACAGCTGACTGCCAAGGCTAAGGCTGAGCAGCTAGTAAAGGGCGAGGTTAAAAAGGTCCTTCTTGGAACCAAGCTCTATGACAACATTGAGGTTGCCAGCAATCTGGTAATGGATTTCAGCAACAAAGAGACAACTACACACACTTATACACCTGCGGAGGATCAGACTCAGGGTGTTCTTAGCCACGAAGATACCTACAATGCAGAGAATGTCAGCGGAATCAGCGGAATACCCGGAACTGACACCAATGCAGAGGATGAGACTACATACGTAACACAAGATAACACCAACTCCACTTCATCAATTACAGAGGAGTCTAGGGATTATCTTCCAAATGAGAAGATTACGACCGAGACGGATGCGCCGGGTCGCATCAAATATGATGAGTCTTCAATTTCTGTGACAGCAATCAACTACTCCATTATGAAGGAAGAGGATTACAAGGCTGCAGATCACGAGAACATGACCTGGAGCGAGTTTAAGGCAAGCAATACTGAGCCAACCGTCATGGAAGTTCCTGAAGATATGATCAACGTGGTATCAAAGGCCACAGGTATCAAGGCAGAGAATGTTGCTATGGCTGCCTACACCGAATATGTATTCTTTGACAGAACAGGAAGTGCTGTCACTGTAACAGATATTCTTCAGATCGTACTTATACTGGTTATCCTCGCACTTCTGGCATTTATCATCATCAGAAGCATGTGGACCAGCAAGAAGACAGAAGAAGTTCCGGAGCAGCCGGAAGAGCTTTCTGTTGAACAGCTGTTGGAGTCACAGCCTGAAGAGGTACTTACCGATATCGAGATGGATCAGGGGTCTGAGACCAAGAGACTTATTGAGAAGTTTGTTGATGAGAATCCTGAAGCAGCAGCTACGCTCCTTAGGAACTGGCTCAACGAAGACTTCATTTAATTATTTTTACAGGGGAGTAATGGAACTATGATGGACATGGAAGGCGGCAATCCCTTAACCGCGGACTTTACGGGGACACAAAAAGCGGCGATTTTACTGATTGCACTTGGACCGGAAAAATCCTCCGCCATATTTAAGCATCTCAAGGAAGAAGAAATTGAGGAGCTTACTCTGGAAATTGCCAACACGAGAAGTGTCACCTCTCAGATAAAAGAGGCAGTTTTAGAAGAATTCTATGGAGTATGTCTTGCACAGCAGTATATCGCAGAAGGTGGTATCTCTTATGCAAAAGAGCTTCTTGAGAAAGCTCTGGGTGAAGACAAGGCTCTTGACGTTATCAGTAAGCTCACTGCATCTCTTCAGGTTAAGCCTTTCGAATTTATCAGAAAAACCGAGCCTTCGCAGATACTTACATTCATTCAGGACGAGCATCCTCAGACAATCGCCCTTATCCTGTCATATATGTCGCCTGCCCAGAGTGCTATGATCCTGTCGGCACTGGCACCTGACAGACAGGCTGATGTTGCAAAACGTATAGCTGCTATGGACAGAACAAGTCCGGATACGATCAAAGAGGTAGAGAAGGTATTGGAATCAAAGCTGTCATCACTTGTAAACCAGGATTACACGATCATCGGTGGTGTAGATGCTGTAGTAGAGATCCTCAACACTGTCGATCGTACAACAGAGAAGCATATTATGGAGACTCTGGAAATCGAAGAGCCGGAGCTGGCAGACGAGATCAGAAAGAAGATGTTCGTATTCGAAGACGTACTTCTTTTGGACGACAGATCTATTCAGAGAGTGCTGCGTGAGGTTGAGAACTCTGATCTTGCTCTTGCATGTAAGAGTGCTACAGAGCAGGTTCAGAACGCTATCTTCAACAACCTCTCAAAGCGTCTTGCTGCTATGATCAAGGAAGATATGGATTTCATGGGACCTGTGCGTATGAAGGATGTTGAGGAAGCTCAGCAGAAGATCGTCAACGTTATCAGGAAGCTTGAGGATTCAGGCGAGATCGTAATCTCCAGAGGTGGAGGTGATGAGTTAGTTGTCTAATCTTTTTAAAGCAGGCTACGTTAGCTATGATCAATCAGAAGCAAGGATCATCGACAGCAACGAGCTTGCAAATCGTAAAATAGAAGCTTTTCAGGAACAGGAAATGAAGAGGCAAAGGGCTCAGATGCTTCAGGAAGAGCCCTCCTATGATACTGCTGAGGGAGATGATTTTATCCCCGGCATAGATATGGAACAGCTATCGCAACTTACAGAGGATCAGAGCATGTTAGAATCAGTTCCTGATCCTCAATTTGATATGGAAGCGATGCAGGCTGAGATCGACCTTAAGCTCCAACAGGCCCAGGAACAGGCAGATATGATAGTTAATAATGCCCATGCCCAGGCTCAGGAGATCATGCAGACGGCCCAGCAGCAGGGGCATCAGGAAGGATATGACGCAGGCTATCAGGAAGGCGTAGCAGCAGCACAGGCTCTTCAGGCTGACTATGAGCAGCAAAAAGAAGATTTAGAGAAGCAGTATCAGCAGATCGTTGATGAGCTTGAACCTGAGATGGTTGATATTCTTACTCAGATTTATGAGCATGTATTTAACATTGAACTTAGAGAAGATAAGGGAATCATCCTTCATCTTTTAAAAACTACACTTTCAAGGATTGAGCCCGGAAATGACCTGATAGTCCATATTTCGTCGGATGATTATGACGATATCATGGAACAGAAAGAGGAGCTGGATGCCTGCATAACATCTCCCAATACATCCATGGAGATAATAGAGGATCCTCTTCTTAAGGAGAATGAGTGCATGATCGAATCAGACAGCGGAGTATTCGACTGCAGTCTCGGTGTTGAGCTCTCAGAGATAACAAGAAAGCTCAAGCTCCTTTCTTTTGACAGAAAGCGAAGATAAAGGCGGAAGATTATGCTTGTAAGTTCGGTTGATTTGTCAAAATACAAAAAAATGCAGAATGCGCCATTTTACCGAACCAGAGGGAAAGTGGTCAATGTCATTGGACTTACCATAGAATCGGCGGGACCTGATGCCAAGCTTGGAGATATATGTCTTATCTATCCCAAGAAAAAGACAGATGACGCAATGACAGATCACGTGGTTAAGCCCTCAATGGCTGAGGTTGTCGGCTTTAAGGACGGACATGTCCAGCTGATGCCCTATGAGAACACCAGCGGAATCGGAAATGGCAGTATTGTTGAAAATACGGATTCACCTCTTAGAGTTAACGTTGGTGAGGGACTCCTTGGACAAACCCTTGACGGTCTTGGCAGGATCGATGGAACCAACTATGGCCAGGGCGTACAGCTTGAGGGTGGAGTTGCCTATTCCGTTGAGAATCAGCCGCCGGATCCGATGACCAGAGACCCGATATCAGAAGTCCTTCCACTGGGGGTTAAGGCTGTTGACGGACTTCTTACCGTAGGTAAGGGACAGCGTATCGGTATATTCGCAGGTTCCGGTGTTGGTAAGTCAACGCTTCTTGGAATGTTTGCAAGAAATACTCAGGCGGATATCAACGTCATCGCTCTTATCGGAGAGCGTGGAAGAGAGGTTCGCGAGTTCATAGAAAGAGACATGGGCGAAGAAGGTATGAAGAGGTCCATTGTTGTCTGCGCAACCTCTGACAAGCCTGCTCTTGAGAGATTAAAGGCCGCTAAGACTGCGACGTCAATTGCAGAGTATTTCAGAGACAAAGGTAAAGACGTGCTTCTTATGATGGACTCACTTACCCGTTTTTCCATGGCTCAGAGAGAAATCGGTCTTGCCAGCGGAGAGCCTCCTGTTTCAAGAGGATACCCGCCGTCCGTATATGCTGAGATGCCCAAGCTCCTTGAAAGGGCAGGAAGATCAAGAAAGGGTTCGATAACAGGTCTTTATACCGTTCTTGTAGACGGTGATGACATGAATGAGCCTATCACCGATACGGCCCGTGGTATTCTGGATGGACATATCGTACTTAACAGAAAGCTGGCGCAAAAGAATCATTACCCGGCAATCGATGTTTTGGCGAGCATCTCAAGATGTATGTCAGCAATAGCAGATCCGGAGCACAAAAAGGCTGCAGGTAAGCTTAAAACTGTTCTTGCCACCTACAACGATGCTGAAGACCTTATCAATATCGGTGCATACAGAAGCGGAGCCAACAAGAACATTGACTACGCAGTATCTAAGATAGAACAGGTAAATGCATTCCTCACTCAGGAAACGGATGAGAAATTCTCTTTTGAAGATATCAGAGAGCAGTTACTTAGTATATTCAGAGATTAAAAGGCTACGCTATGGCAAGATTTGTCTACAAAATGCAGAGCGTCCTCAATATCAAGCAGCAGACTGAGAACCAGACCAAGATGGAATTTGCCATGGCTCAGGCTGAGCTTAACAAGCAGATTGATATACTTGAGGAATATGTGACAAGAAAAGAGAATTACATAAAAGAAGCTGAGGAGCTAAGGAATGCAGACAGCTTAAAGCTTCAGGAAATTTTGGACAACCAGTATGCAACTGCTCAAATGGATGTAATGATAAAACACCAGGCCGGAGTCATCAAGCAGTACGAGGACAGGGTTGAGAAGGTCAGGGTAAAGCTGACCAGAAACATCCAGGAGAGGAAGATGCAGGAAACCTTGAGAGATAGAGCATTTGCAGAATATCTTGAGGAACAGAAGCAGGAAGAAGCAAAAGAGAACGATCAGCGAACCAGCTTTACTTATGGACAACGACAAAAGGAAGAGGAATAAATGGCTGATAATAATTTATTGCGCGCGCCGGAAGACCCTAAAGCGGCCAAGGCCAAGCTAAAAGCTGATAAAAAAGAATATAAGAAAAAGCTGAAGGAACAGGTAAAAGCCCAGAGGGAACAGGAGAGAGAATTTGCCGACAGAGCTGCCGAAATAAACGGTGACAATGCCGGAGGACTCGCTACTTTGGTTATAACTTTTCTGATCATCCTTATCTGGCTTGCTATCATGGTTCTATTGGTCAAGCTTGATGTCGGAGGCTTTGGATCGGATGTGCTTGCTCCAATACTCAAGGATGTTCCGTATGTAAACTGGATTCTTCCGGAAGGCTCCTATGAGAAGAGTACTTCCAGCACTGCAGATACACAGACAGCCGTTGAAGTTACAGGTGATGCTGCCCAGACCGGGTCAATTACTACAATTGAGGATGCCCAGGCTTATATTAAGAGACTTGAGCAGGCGCTTCAGTCCGAGATGGAGCAAAACAGTGCGCTCTCAGCCGAGAACGAGAAACTCAAGGCTGAAGTGACAAGACTTGAACCATTTGAACTTCAGCAAAAAGAGTTCTATGAAGAGCGAGAGAAGTTCTATAATGAAGTAGTTTATGGAGAGAATGCTCCGGATGCCGAAACCTATAAGCAGTATTATGAGGAGATAGATCCTGAGTCTGCAGCAGAGATTTACAAAAAGGTTGTTCAGGGCGGTGTTGATGACGCAGCAATAAAGGCTTTTGCCACAACCTATTCCGGCATGAAGGCAAAGAGCGCTGCCAAGATCTTTGACGAGATGGTAACGGAGAATCAGATCCAGCTGGTTGCCAAGATACTGGCTCAGATGTCTGTTGAGAACAGAGGCGACATACTTGCAGCTATGGAAGAGGCAAATGCAGCCAAGCTCACACAGCTTCTTGAGCCCAATGCGCTCGAGCAAAAATCAACAAAAGTTACTGGATAATTATAAGACGTTTTAGAGTCTGCTGTAGGAAAACAGCGGACTCTTTTTTGTATATTTATACACGAAATATGGTTTAGAAAAATTTCAGAATTACGTTTACGAAATAATGATTATTAGTGGTTATACTGTAATTGGGTTCAAATTTTTTAATAAGGAGATAAGCCTAATGAAAATGTTTTACGGTAAGAATGCATCAGGTAATGTTAAGGAAGCTGTGAACGGACTTCATTCTCCACAGCTTATTGTTTTCACCAGTAGTGCAGACGGTTTTGAAAAAGCTGTAGCTGATGTGGAAGCTCTTTTCCCCGGTGTTCCGAGTATTGGCTGCGTCGGTATGGGATATGATTCGACTATCCTTGAGAGCGGCGTTTCTGTCATGGCATTTTCGGAAGGAGTCACTGTATCCACAGGCATATTGGAGAAAGTGTCCACTATGCCGGCAAGAGATATTGCAAGACTTGAGGAAAATATTAAAAAGGTAAGACCCGGTAGCGATAACACTGCTATCATTGATTTCTGTACAGGAAATGATGCTGCAGTTCTTACAACAATAAGAGGACTAATCGACAGATACGGACTCCACGTTATGGGCGCAACCGGAGATGCAGGCAAGGTTTCCTGCAACGGAAAAATCTATACTGATGGAATGACTTACGCAGTTGTCAGAAATGAAGGCGGTAAAGTTAAGACCTATAAAGAGAACATCTACGTACCAAAGGATAAAACTCAGCTTATAGCTTCTAAGACGGATAGAGCAAAATACTATCTCGGCGAACTTAACGGACGCTCCGCTAAACAGGTTTATATGGAGCTTACCAATACTTCAACGGATAAGGAGATTGTAAACCAGACCTTTAAGAATCCTCTTGGAAAGATGATAGGTAATGACGTATGCATCGTATCCATTAAGGATGTTGCAGGATCCGGACTTATCTGTTACAGACAGATAAATGACTCCGACATCTTAACACTTCTTGAGATGAGAGATCCTATGGAGGTTGCAGAGACAACCATTAGCAAGATCAAAAATGACTTTAACAGGATTTCGGGAATATACTCAGTCAACTGTATCTTCAGATATCTGGTTTTGAAGGAAAGAGGAGAGCTTAACCAATATCTTGGCAAGATTGCTACTCTTGGTACTTCCTGTGGGCTCATTGGATTTGGTGAGCATTACAATTCGCAATTTGTTAATCAGACAATGACATGTGTTGTATTTGAATAATAAGGAGAGACGATAGTATGCTTACAGATATTTTCAAGAAAAAGAACGAAGAGGTAGCAGCAGATACTAATACAGAGGCAGTTAGAGATGACAGTGACAGATTAAAATCACTTATCTATATTGCGGATTCTATTGAGAGCTTCCAGAAGGAGCTTGTTCAAAACGAGCTTAATTCCTTGACGGAAATACATGATATGGGTGAAGCTGTAGAGTCTGTCATTGAGAGTAACACCCAGCTGCGCGAACAGATGGATGCCTTCAATGAGATGTTCGATGCTGTTAATAACAGCGCATCCAAATTTGAAGATGTTAAGGTCAATATCTTAAACAGCGTAGAGACTGCTCAGAACAAGGTTGAAGAATTAAAGAGCAGCTCAAATGAAGTAAGAGAAAGCTTTGATGAGATGGCTCAGGGGTTCGAGAACTTCAAGAGCGCGGTTGATCAGATATCTGATTATATGAAGAAGATCATCGGCATCGCCACACAGACAAATCTTCTTGCTCTTAATGCCTCGATTGAAGCTGCAAGAGCAGGAGCTGCCGGAAAAGGCTTTGCGGTTGTTGCAACAGAGGTAAGGGAACTTGCGGATGAGATCAAGGTTATGATCAGCCAGGTTAATGCCTCAATCGATGCTGCCGGACAGGAGAGTGAAAAGCTTTCGGTCAGCATGGAGAATTCAATAAATGCCATGGACAGAAGTCTTAAGGAAGTCGACGAGACAAAGGATACCTTTAAAGACATTATTGAAAGCGCCAATGGAGCAAATGCTGTTCAGAAGGAGATTGCAGATACTGCAGATACAGCCTCCGATGAGCTTGGAAGGATCGGAAACAGCTTCAATGATATCAATAACAAGTATGATGCTCTTGTTGAGCAGCTTGATAGAGTAAATGCACTGGGAACAACAAAGAGCAGCGTATTTGAGCACATTGAGAATCTGGTTTCACAGATACCACCTATAGTTAAAGATAAATAAACAGACCATGGAGGGCGCTTTTATCAGCGCCCTTTTTTATTAAAAGAAATTTTCAAATAAAGCTAAAGTTATTTACACATGTTCCGATATATTTAACGAAAGATTATGGGCAGAGTATGTATGCCCGAAAGAAAACAAATATGGAAGGAGGGTTTAGATGAGCAGTGCAAATAACGCAGTAGGCGCTATGGCAGCTTACTTTGTACAGGGCACTGCAGCCACAAACGTTTCAACTGTCACAAATAAAGACACGAAGACAGCAGCAGGCGCAAGTTTCGACATGGTACTTAACAAAGTATCGGGAAGTCTTATCCAGAACAAGACCGCTGATGTCTCCAAGCAGGTTAATCAATCACTTGATAACTCAAAGCAGACAAAGAGTACTGATCTGACAGCAAAAGCTGATACCTCATCTGTTTCAGCCGACAAGGCACAGACAGATAACACTCAGACACAGGAAGTTAAGAGCACGGTAGATAGCAAAGATACAGTAGTGACAAACGAAACACAGGGCACGGAAGCTGACACAAAGCTGCAGGAATCCTTAAATGAGGCAGGAAAAGAACTTATGACTCAGCTCGCAGATGAACTTGGCATCACAGAAGATGATGTAGTAAATGCGATGCAGGTACTTGGCCTCATGGCAGTAGATCTTTTGAATCCCGCAAACATAGCTCAGATGATAACACAGCTTAGCGGACAGGAGGAGACAATAGATCTCATAACAGACACTGACATATATACTTCATTGCAGGACCTCATGGAGGGTGCAGAAAGTATGAAGGACGGACTTATGAATGAGTTCGATCTGTCAGAGGAAGAACTTCAGGCCGGCATTTCAAATGCAAAAGATAACTTCAGGCAGATGCTTGAGGAGGGACTTGAAGGGACAGTAAGCGAAGAAGATCAGGCAGTACCTGCTCTTGATCCAAATGCAAACGCAGTTAAGGACACAAAGACTGATGCACCACAGTC
>JAEEGJ010032081.1_pt1 | contig 10115 bp, 6 predicted proteins | sample 8958761 | NCBI WGS metagenome assembly JAEEGJ01 (sample SAMN16246546, study PRJNA631951) | gut metagenome | biome: gut microbiome; feature: rumen; material: RS-attached | host: Bos | place: Iran: Karaj | collected 2018-10 | reverse complement strand
CTACGGTTCTTGGCGGTGGACTTACAAAGATATCAAGTGCGGCAAAGGTTGTGCCCAATGCTTTAGCTAGTGCAGATCCTCGTTTTGCTAACATTGAGAAAGTTGCTAAATATGATGCAGCTTCAGGATCGGCCATTAGCTTTATTCCAAATGGGAACTATATTGCTAAGGCATACAAGGTTAATAAAGCAAATAATCTTGCCATCCTTTGTTCAGCATCATTCAGGTATACTTCCAATACCCACTTTGTTGAGTTTAATTGGAATAATGCTTATTCAGAGAACACACTCGTCGGTGATGTAATTGATGAGGCATTTAAGTTTACTACCTACAAGTACTGGAATAACAATGGTTGGAAATGGGAAAAGGATGAGACAAATAAGTTGTTCTCTGCTATAGCGAACATTCCTATTGCAGTTTCTTATGTAGAGAATGAAAACATGATTACTTTCGAGTGTTATGTCGCGCACAGGCATGAAGAATGAAAAAGAGCCCTTGCGCATGTATTTCCATGGGGAATATTTGGTGAATGACATGGAAAGGTCCGGCTCTTCGACAAGCTCAGGGACCCCAAAGGCTTCAAAGGTTTCGTCGGGGCTTGGGAAAGATTCTGCGCAATATGAAACTGTTGCATCTTCAAGCGGAATGTCGTTTAAATAAACGTAGCGGATTTCGGAATAATCAAACTTCTGCGATGAATAGTAAAGCTTACAGTCGAACATTGCTCCAGAGCTCATGCCCCCGTAATAATCGCAGCCTGCTACAAACGAAAATGTTGGAACTGAATTCTTGTCAAAAAAGAGCCAGCCTGTTCGTACGAAAGAAGGATCATGCTGCCTTACAAAATCATAAAGCAGACAGAAGTTTTTATCGCGGTCACTTTTCTTGCCAGAAACTTCAACATAATCGGCATAGCGAAGGTTTCGCATTTTTAACATTTCGGGAAAGAACAAATCCTGTGCTTCTACAGAAAGTGTGTAAAAATCTTCGTCGTTCATTCCGTCGTGAGGGCTGCCTGCTACGATATCTGTTACCATTATGTACCATTCATTGTTACGGCACAAAAGACAGGCAAAATAATTTTTTCCAAGTGCAACCGGACTATATGGAGTTGTATCTGGAGCAAAGCTTCGTGAATAAATGAGATTTGGTTCTGACTGACCAAAGCCCAAAAGCTTATCGAGTGCAGGTGACTCATAAATTCTTATGCAGGAATGTCCGTTTTCTACATAGTTTCCGGCAACTGCAAAACGTCCGTCTTCAAGCTTAACAATTGAACCGTCTCGCATATCATATTTTTCAGGTAAAAATTTTCGTTCTTTTAAATCGTAAATGCGCACAAGGTCATGTTCGAATTGTTCGCGCACACCACCCTGCACATGCGATACTGCTAAAAATCTTCCGTCGGGAGAAACTGTAAGATTTGTAATATTGTTTGCCAAGAAAAGAAGCTGACGTAAACTTTGATAATCATAAAAGCCCGAAATATCAACTTCTTCCTTTAATTCGTCATACCACACAAGTCCGTAATTTGTGCTTACAATAAATTTATAATTTGAATCATAATCTGTTTTTAAAAACTGATTTGTTTTTTCTTCATTATAAGTGTTGAACTCTGGAACTGGAATTGCGTTTATAAAATCCTGCCAGGCAGAATCGAGCGTAACTCCGTAAACCTCATAAAAAATCTTATTTTCGAGTTTGAACAAATTGAGCTTTCCACATTCCTGCCAGTATTTACCAAACTTTTCAATTCCCCACAGCTGCTGGATATATGCATAAAAAGCGGCGGCTGCAATATAGTCAATTTTATTTACGGGATGAATATCGTAAGCACCAGACACTCTCATTAAGGTTGGAAATTTATTTTCGAGTTTGGCCTGCATTAAAAGTTCAAGATTCCAGTTGTCGTACAAAATACCCGACATTGATTTTTCGTCTTCGGAATAAACGGCACCTTCAAGAAAAGAATAGGGTATATGCAAAAGGCTTATTGGCTGAAACGCATCTCCTAAAAAATGCTTTGCAATAAAGTCCATGGCCTTTGAGCGTACAGACTGACTTACTGCACGACCAACTTCATGTGCAAATAAATCTAAAAGTCCGTTGGCATAAGAGCTTGTTTCTAAGCGTCCTACTGAATCAAAAATTACAATGCGGTTATATGGCGACGGAGTATATTTTACAGAAAGGGTATCGGAATCAGGAGAGATAACTACGATTGTTCGAAAATCTGATTTACAGTTAAAGGTTTCTTTTGCATTAAGATAAAGAGTGTCTGCCTGAAGGGCCAGCATCATTGCTGTCTGCTGATTTTCGGCAGGAAAAAGAATATCAAAATATTGTGTTGAAAGAACGTTTACTGTTCTTGGATACTGCATTTCGCCGCAAAAAAGCTTTGCTGTGTTAAGTCCTCCCACGCTGAATAAAAAGAGAACAAAAGTCAATAAAGCAATTTTACGGCGATGCATTTTTTATTTTGCTGAAAATTCGTCAAGCACTTTGCGGAAGATTGAGAGTCCTTCTTTTACTTCTTTATCAGAAATATTTAATGGAGGAAGGAATCTTACTACGTCGGAACCAGCGGTTGTTACACAAAGGCCTTCTTCAAGACAGCGTACTTTTATATCTGCCGGATTGATTGAAGTGTCAATCTGAGTTCCAATCATAAGACCGCGGCCACGAACCTCTTTTACAAAAGGAATGTTCCAGTCTTTGATTGTCTGACGGATATATTCACCAGTTCTGTTTACTCTGTCGAGGAAGTTCAGGTCGCTTACTGTTTCTGCAACTACACAACCTGCGGCACATGCAAGAGGATTTCCTGCAAATGTAGACTGATGGTCGCCTGCAACAAAAACGTTTGCTGCTTTTCCGCGGAAGAGGCATGCACCCATTGGAATACCGCCTGCAATTCCTTTTGCTAAAGTTACAACCTCAGGTTCAAAGCCAAGTGCGTCGCTTGCAAGGAAGGTTCCTGTTCGTCCAATACCTGTCTGAACTTCATCTGCCATTACAATTGCACCAGCGTCGCGTGCGGCTTTTGCAGCGGCCTTTGCCCATTCTGCATCAATAAGGTTTACGCCGCCTTCGCCCTGAATACATTCTATAAAGAGAGCTGCTGTTGTATCATCAAAAGCAGTTTTTATATCATCGTAATTATTTGCTCTGATTGTCTTAAAGCCTTCCGGATAAGGTGCAAAACATTCTGCATGGAATTTTTCCTGACCTGTTGCAGTAAGAGTTGCAAGAGTTCTTCCGTGGAAAGAGGCTTCAAGTGTTATGATTGTCTTGCGTTTTGCGCCTCCGTTGAGCTGTCCGTATTTGCGTGCAAGCTTGATTGCTGCTTCGTTTGCTTCGGCTCCGGAGTTTCCAAAATAACCTTTTTCAAAGCCTGTTATTGCAAGAAGTTCATCTGCAAAAACAAGACCAATGTCGCTAAGGAAATAGTTGGAAATATGAATCTGCCGTTTTGCCTGCTGGGTTACTGCTTTTACGAGTGGCTTGTAGTTGTGGCCAAGGCAGTTTACGCCAATGCCAGAAAGAAAATCGATGTACTTTTTACCATTTACATCCCAGAGTGTTGACCCTTTGCCCTTTGAAAATACGATATCAAAAGAGCCATAATTGTTCAGAATCTTTTTTTCCATATATTATTCCTCTGCGAGTGATTATGGCATTTTTTTAGGGAAATTTCAATTTTTTTTATTCGCTTAATTCCATCCACTGTTCGGTGACTTGTTCGATTTGGGTGGCGAGCTCTTCTATCTGGTGCTGGACGGCTTTTGCTTTTTCGCCGTTGGAGTAAACGGAAGGGTCTGCGAGCTTTTGTTCGAGTTGTTTTTTCTGGTCTTCTAAAGTGGCCAGCTGTTGTTCCAGGTTGGACAAGGCTTTTTCTTTTTTGCGGCGTTCGGCTTCTATGCGCTTTTGTTCTTCCCAAGAGAGCGGGGTCCCTGAGGCTCTCGAAGGGCCCCCATTTGCAGGCACGGAGCAGGCGTTGCGGGCGGCGTTTGAGCCCGCAGAGGGGGTAGCGGAAGACACGTCAGTGGCTGTAGCGAGGGGGAGACTTCCCCCTTCGACATGCTCAGGGACCACAGACTTTTCTACCTGTTCCAAATAATATTTGTAGTCGCCCGGGTAATACTTGGCATTACCTGGTTCAAGGTGAAGGACCTGAGTTGCGAGCTGCTCTATGAATCCGCGGTCGTGGCTTACGAAAACTACGGTGCCTCCAAAATCGCGCAGGGCTGTGAGGAGGACGTCCTTTGAATGAAGGTCCAGGTGGTTTGTAGGTTCATCGAGTACCAAAAGATTTACCGGGCTAAGAAGAAGCTGGAGCAAGGCTATGCGGGACTTTTCTCCTCCGGAAAGAACGTCGAGGCTTTTGAAAACGTCGTCGCCGCGGAACAGGAAGGCACCAAGCATATCGCGGAGTTTTGGAATGAGATCCAGCGGGGCAATGCCTTCGAGGTATTCCAAAATGGTGCAGCTGCCCTTAATTGTTTCGGCGTTATCCTGACTGAAGTAACCTATTTTTACACCTGCGCCCGGAGTGATTGTTCCTGTGAACGCACTGTCCTGTTCTGCAATGATTCTTAAAAGTGTAGATTTTCCCGCACCGTTGCGTCCTGCTACTACAAGGCGCTGTCCGTTTTCCAGAGTGAGGTCTAAGTTGTTGAGTACGTTTGTGTGACCGTCGTAGGATTTTGTAATTCCATTAAGGCGAAGAACCAGGCGGCCTGCATGTGGAGCTGGCGGAAATGTAAAATGGATTTTCTTAAGCGACTCTGGAATTTCTATGCGAACCATTTTGTCGAGCTTTTTCTGATATTCCTGGGCTTGGGCTGCTTTTGTTGCTTTGTATCCAAAACGGGTGATAAAATCTTCGAGCTTCTGGATTTCCTGCTGCTGCTGTTCGTAAGCGGCCATGAGTGTTTTAAGTTCTGTTTCGCGCACCTTTTCGTAATGGGTGTAATTGCCCGGGTAGCGTTTGAGCTCTCCATTAAAAAGCTCGTATACTTCGTTGATTGTTACATCAAGAAAATAGCGGTCGTGACTTACGAGTAAAAAGCCGCCCTTGTAATTCTGAAGGAATTCTTCGAGCCAGGAACGTGCCTCAAGGTCAAGATAGTTTGTTGGTTCGTCCAAGAGCAGGATGTCCGGATTTTGCATAAGGGCCTTTGCAAGCGCAATACGCATCTGCCATCCGCCGGAAAATTCTTCTGTGTTGCGGTCGAAGTCTGAACGAAGAAAGCCAAGTCCCAGAAGAACAGATTCTGCAAGGGATTGTCTTCTGTGCCAGCCTGAGTCGTCGAGCTTCTGGATAAGCTCTGCCTGTGTTTCTGCAAGCTGCATGTTAGAAGGATTTTCAGCAAGCTGTGTTCCAAGCTGATCTATTTTATTTTGTATGTCGTAGCCGTATTGAAAGGCTTTGTCTGCTTCTTCGAGCAAGGTGCAGCCATGATGTGTGAGTCCAGACTGTGGCAGGTATGCTATGCGGCATTCTTTTTGAACGGCTCGTTCTCCTGAGTCTGGAGCTGTGAGCCCCGCAAGTACTTTTATGAGCGTAGATTTTCCAGAACCGTTTGCACCTGTGAGTGCGACCTTTGAGCCTGTCTGAAGATTTATTGTTACATTTTTTAAGATATCTCTGTCGCCGAATGCAAGAGAAACCTGCGAAAACTGTACAAATGCCATGTGGTACCTGCCGTGCCTGTTTTTTCCAGCCTTATTTGTTCTTAAAGTAAAGTATAAGCGGACTTGAGCTTCTTGCTGTTACAAGAATTCCGTTGAAGCTTGCGTCTGTTGCATCTTCGAGGCGCAGGCCGTCACTTTCGAGCTTATAAAGGAAGTTTACTTCGTCACTTGTTCCTTCGAACTTAAAGGTAAGAACGCCGTCATAAGAGCTTGCAAGAGATTTTCCTACTGCGTACTTAACGCTGCAGGTTCCTGCATTTTTTGCACCAGCGCTGATGATTGAAGGAACAAGAAGTTTATAGCCTGTCCACTTAAAGGTTCCGTCTGAATTAAAGCTTAACTTTCCGTAGCTTGAACTTGAAAGTTCTCCTGTAGAAGAAGCTACCTTTTCGTAAGCAGCGGCTCGTCTCTTTTTCTCTGCTGCAACAATTGAGTTTATATCTTCGCTCAAAGTTACAAGATTAAGTTCCTGAGGTTTTCCGCTTTGGTCTGTGTAGCGTACAACTATAAAGGCTGATTTTTTATAAACAATGATGATTGGAATATCGTTGAGTGTGTATTCAAAATCATCTGTCTTTGTGTAGCCGGTGTAATCCCAACTTTCGTGGATGCCGCTCATGTTGAGGGAAACCTTATTATTCTTGGTATCAATTATAAAGTTGTAAGATGGATGAAGCTTTGTAATATCAATGTTGCCCGAAGAAATCATTGAACTGAAGCTATCCGGATACCAGGCTTTGTTCAAAATTGAATTGTAGTAATTGTCTTCCTGATCTTCTTCTTCAAGTTTTTCTCCGCCAATCTGCTGGCCATTTTCATCTGTTTCGTAGATGTTCAGGTTGTATGAGAAACACCAGCCCTGTGTTCCGTTTGAAGTTAAGATTCTGTACCAGTCTCCTTCGAGTGGCTTTCCGCCTGTCATTGGAGGCTGTCCGTTTCCTTTGTATAAAAGCTTTATGCTTTCGCCTTTCCTAAGACGATATACCTGCTTTGAAGTATTAACCGGTTCTGCACGGCAAGGAAGTCCATCTACCTTTGCAAAGGCATACGAATGTGCGCAGTCCTCATATTTTTTTGCAACTGCACCAACCTTTGCTTTTTTTACAGGTTCTGTGAGCTGCCACAAAGGTATTTCAATTTTCTGAAGCTCTTTAGCAGTAGCATCTTCTTCGTTTGTAATACCAACAACATATACGTGCGAAATATTTGAACGGATATAAACTGGGAGTATGTCGCCACTTTGAAGCTTATGCTCAGGTACATTCCAAAGCAGTACACTGTAGCCCATTACCTTATCTTTGCAAGAGTTCAAAAATATAAAACAAAATGCCAGAGTCAAAACGCTCATGACAGCAAGAAAATTCTTTTTCATAAGCTTAATATATCAGATTTTTGCGAAAATGTCTTTATTGCTTTTATACCCTTTATATAGTAAAATATTTGATACATTTTTAGGAGGATTATCTAAATGAAAAAAATCACATCATTCGCATTACTCACAGTAATGGCTTTTGCTCTTATGACAGGCTGTTCTGGTACATCTACAAAAAATTACATTCTTGCTACAGGTGGAACCAGTGGTACTTACTATCCATTTGGAGGTGCTATTGCCAATGTCTGGAACACAAAGCTTGAAAATATGAACGTAACTGCTCAGGCTACTGGAGCTTCTGCAGAAAACCTTCGTCTTATCAACAAGGGCGAAGCTGAATTTGCAATTGTTCAGAACGACGTTATGGACTATGCATACAACGGAACTGACCTTTTTGCAGGTGAAAAACTTGGCAACATCATGACAATTGGAACTATGTATCCGGAAGTTGTTCAGATTGCCGTTTCTAAAGCAAGTGGAATTAAATCTGTTGCAGATTTCAAGGGAAAGCGCATTTCTGTTGGTGCTGCTGGTTCTGGTGTAGAATTCAATGCTAAGCAGATTATGGAAGGTTATGGTCTTACATTTGATGATATTAAGAAGAGCAACCTTTCTTTCAAGGAATCTGCTGACGGTATTCAGAACGGTACACTCGACGGATGTTTTATTACTGCCGGTGTTCCTAACGCTGCTTTGCAGGAACTTGCATTTACAGCAGGTCTTACACTTATTCCTGTAGACGGTGCTGCTGCAGAAAAAATCTGTGCTAAATACGGATATTATACAAAGACTACAATTCCTGCCGGAACATACAAGGGAACAGATGAAGACGTTGGTGCTTTGGCAATCATGGCTACATTGGCTGTAAGCTCTAAGCTTGATGAACAGACTGTTTATGACATGACAAAGGCTTTGTTCTCTAACCTTGTTGATCTTGGAAACGGTCACGCAAAGGGTAAGGAAGTTTCTGCAAAGACTGCCATTACTGGTGTTTCAGTTCCATTCCACCCAGGTGCAATTAAATACTACAAAGAAATCGGTTTGATGAAATAAGTGAAACGCATAATTTTAATTACATCTTTAGTTCTGCTATTTATTGGAGGAGTGATTTTATTCGCTCCTTCAAAAACCGTTCTTGCTATAAGCAACCGGAAGAATTCTAATCAAAGGATTTATTCTTCTCTTGCTTATAAGAACGGTTTTATTATTTCGTATACACATTCTGTAAACAAAGGTCGCGTCCACGATTTTTATAAATGCGACGAAAAAGAAGATGCTCTTGTTTTGCAGAGCACACATTTTGTTTCTTATGGCGCTGGTATTCCCGAGCCCGAAGAAACTCCCGGAGCAACTTTTATTGCACTTGATAACTGTTACATAATATCAAACATCAACAGAGTTGTTCCAAAGCTTGTTATGGCTGTGGGCCTTATTGCAGATCATGGTTTTGCAATTGCAGAGCCTGATTTTAGCAGTGATTATGAAAACGACTTTAATAATATTGAAGGTGAAATTTTCCTGACTGATTATTTCCCGCCACAGACAAGCCTGATTTTTGAAATTGACAAAGTAAGTATCGCCGGATATCTGGCACATAATATAGATTAAAGACACATTATAAAAAGGAGCCCTTAAATGGACGAAATCGAGAATGAAGAAATTCGCGAGGAGGAAATCCAGCCTTCAAGCGGACCTATCGAAGACATTTTACCAACAACAAACGAAGACGAAATGAAAAAGCTCATGCAGGAGCTTGACCGTGAGCAGTCATATCGTGAGCATAAATGCTGGCGTCAATATATTACTGTAATTGTTTCTTTTGTATTTGTATTCTTCCAGCTGTATGCAACAATTTCGGGACTTGTAACTGCACAGGTTCTGCGTGCTACTCACCTTGCATTTGTTCAGCTTCTTGCATTTTTACTTTTCCCTCCTACAAAGAAAAGTCCTAAGAACACACTGCCTTGGTATGATGTTGTTTTGGGTCTTATTGGTGCAGCCTGCTGGCTTTACCTTGTTGGCGGATATTCAGAAAAGTTCCTGATTTTTGTAAACGGTATTTTCAAATCAAATATCCAGCCGCTTTACACAAGAGCCGGGGCTTATACAACTTTTGACATTGTAGTTGGAATTATTGCCATTTTGATTTTGTTCGAAAGCTGCCGACGAATTGTTGGTCTGCCAATTATGATTATTGCAGGAACCTTTATTCTTTACGGATTTATCGGTAAGTATTTGCCTGGCTTCTTAAACCATCGCGGATATTCACTTACACGTGTTGTTTCGCATTTGTTCTATACAACAGAAGGTATTATTGGTACTCCTATAGGCGCCTGTTCTACATTTATTTTCCTTTTCATTATGTTTGGTGCCCTGCTCGAAAAAACAGGAATCGGCCAGTTCTTTATTGATGTTTGTAACGCAATAGCCGGTGGTGCAAGCGGAGGTCCTGCAAAAGTTGCAGTTCTTTCGAGCGCCCTGCTTGGAACTGTATCGGGTTCTTCTGTATCAAACACAGTTGGTTCGGGCTCGTTCACAATCCCAATGATGAAAAAGCTTGGCTACAAGGGTGAGTTTGCAGGTGCTGTAGAAGCCGCTGCCTCAACTGGTGGTCAGCTCATGCCTCCAATTATGGGTGCCGCTGCCTTCCTCATGGCAGAAAGCCTTGGCATGCCTTACATCACAATTGTAAAAGCGGCAATCATTCCTGCTGTTTTGTACTTTGCAGGAATCTTTATTACAGTTCACCTTGAAGCAAAGAAGCTTGGACTTAAGGGATTACCAAAAGATCAGCTCCCACGTGCCCTCCCCCTCTTCCTCAAAAAGGGTTATATGATTTTGCCACTTATCGTAATCATTTACTTTTTGTGCGCAGGATTTACAGCAGTATTCGCAGCCCTCATGGGAATTGTTGCATGTCTTGTAATTGGAGTTGCAGTTTCTATTGTAGACCTTGCAAAAGGACGCAAGCCTACATTTGGTGGAAAAGACGTTGTTGAAGTTATTTGTGCCGCAGCCCGCAACATCATCAGTGTAGCAATTGCAT
>JAEEGJ010032074.1_pt1 | contig 10116 bp, 11 predicted proteins | sample 8958761 | NCBI WGS metagenome assembly JAEEGJ01 (sample SAMN16246546, study PRJNA631951) | gut metagenome | biome: gut microbiome; feature: rumen; material: RS-attached | host: Bos | place: Iran: Karaj | collected 2018-10 | reverse complement strand
GGATCGTGTTGCAGAAATCAAAAATGCAATTGAAAAGTCAACATCATCTTATGATAAGGAACAGCTCCAGAAGAGACTTGCTAAGCTCGCTGGTGGTGTTGCTGTAATCAATGTTGGTGCTAACACAGAAACAGAAATGAAGGAAATGAAGTTCCGCGTAGAAGATACAATCGCTGCTACACGTGCTGCTCTTGAAGAAGGTATCGTTTCTGGTGGTGGACTTGCTTTGATTGAAGCTTCTAAGGCTTTGAACGAAATCCCAGCTGACCTTACAGAAGATGAAAAGGTTGGATTTAAGATTGTACGCCGCGCTCTCGAAGAGCCAATGCGCCAGATTGCAGAAAATGCTGGTCTTGACGGAAGCGTAATTGCTGAGCGTGCTAAATCAGAAAAGAAGGGTGTAGGTTACAATGCCCGCACTGGTGAATGGGTAAATATGCTTGAGGCCGGAATCATCGACCCAGCTAAGGTAACCTGCTCTGCTTTGAAGAATGCCGCATCAGTTGCAGGAACTCTCCTCACAACAGAATGTGCAATTACTGATATTCCAGAGCCAAAGGCACCTGCTGCACCGGCTCCAGACATGGGTGGAATGTACTAGTTGTCAGAGTTTTGCGGTGGTTTCGATACGGCCTTCGGCCTACTCAACCACCGTATTATCTGCAGATTTTTATTCCAACAGAAATCAGCATACCTTGTGCGTCTTTATCTACAATGAGGCCGCCTACAGGTATGCTGATGTTTATTACAGGCCCTGCACGAAGCTGCGGGGTCAAATTATATAACCAGCTGCCGCCGGCATTGATGTAGAACCAGCGCGGCTTTTTCCAGAAATATTCATTTATTTTACTCACATCTTCCCCGGCGCTTCCGCTCCAGCCGGAGTCTGTAGACTTTACCCCCGGAGAAAGAAGGCCAAATCTCATAAAAATACCAAGGCCGGCTGTAATCTGAAAGTTACTGTTTTTCAGGAAGATAGAATAAACAGCCGGAATATTCAGCATAAAGGAAAGGGTAGTTGTAGTTCTGTTTTCAATTTCTGCAGGCAGGGCGCGGTCGTCGTAATAAAGGTGCTGCATCATAAAAAAGCTGATGGTTGGCTGAATGGCAAGCACGGCGGCATCCGGCCAGAGAAAGCCGATGGTAATCGGATATACAATTGGAGAGGGAGCACTTACCAGAACACTTTCGGTATTGAGGTAAAGCCCCGGTTCAAACTGCATTACAAAGTCTGCAGAGTAGGAAGATGTAGCTTCTTCTTCCTGAGCGAAAAGCGGAGTGAGGAGCAGTAGTGTTGATATAATCAATAAAAGCTTTTTCACAGGCAGATCCTAAATCATTCGGCTGAAAAGAGTTCTTTCCAGATTAACCTGAAGGAAGCCGGCGCGGCCGGTTTTGTAAAAGGAAGATTCTTCCCAGGCAGCATAAAGAGTAGTTCCGGCAATTACAAAATCAGAATAAACAAAACCGACAGGAAGCTTTGGCAGCCTTATTGCTACAGGCTTGCCGCTGCGTAAAATATGTTTTCCAGGGAGGGCACCTTCCAGGAAGAGAGTTCCGTCTTCGAAAAGAGCGGCAGACCAGGTAGCAGAAAGAATGGCTTTTGCATTAAGCTCTTTTTCTGTACTGCCCGCAACCTCGTTTTCATAAATGCGGGGAGAAGCGCCGCCGGCATTTTTTACCTCAACAATAAATGGAAGCTCCTTGTCGAAGCCGGCGAGAAGCTTTTTAATGCGGTCCGGAGAATCATTGTAATTATGGTGAACCTTGCAGCTGCGGAAGAAATCTGCATCACATTCTTCTATCTTGATTTTGTCATCTGCGGTAGAAGGTGAAAGAGAAAGCAGAGAAACCAGAGGCTTGAAGGTTATATAAGAAAATTCATTTTTAGTATCAGAAATGGTTTTTATACTGCAGCACCATTCAAGACCGTTCCAGTAAAAATCAGTTATTTCAGAATTGCTCTTGTCGCTTATATTATTGCAGTTGATGACAGGGTAAGAAATCTTTGCATTCGAATCAAACTGAAGCAGGAAAAGATGTGCAGAGCTGTCACTTTTATAATCGGGAGCAAGAATCGTATCATTAAAAAAGGCACTTTTATAAACCGAAAAAACAGGAGTATTGTTTACAAAAACCAGGTTGCCCGCTGTACGGTCAGAAAAAAGACTTGTGTCAGGCGAGAGGGAAATGTTTTCATCATTAAAAGAAAGAATGCCCAGACGGTTTACAACGGCAAAGGCATTTGCATTTGAAGACTGAGTGTAGGCCTCGTTGTTTGCAGAAGAAATGCGGATTGTTTCAGTCCAGGGCTTCTGAGCCTGAGCCGGTGCATTCTGCGGACGGTCTACAATATGATAATTCGTATTTGAAAAATAATACCAGGCATGATTTGATTTTGTGATTTCCACAGAGATTGCATTTTGAACCGGAAGCTGGACCTGCTTTTTTTTGCAGGAGCAGATAAAAAGAGAAGCAGCTGAAATAAGTAAGATAAAGGCCAGTTTAAAAATTTTCATATATCTTCAATGTATATCGGCAGATAAATAAACTCAAGTGATATATTTTTTGAACTTTTAAAAGTTATGAAAATCCCCATTTTTTTGCCGTCGCCAAGAAGAAGAGGGGAATTTTTTTGTATTGTAAACTGATTTTTAGCCGCAAAAAAGTTATTTTCCGGAATAAAAGAAGAAAGATAAGAGATTTCAGGAAGGTTTGCGGCCTCCAGACCTGTGCAGGAAGTGGCATTTAATAAGGTCGACTTAAAAGACTGGGAGCTGATGCCTTCTAAAAGAGGACCTGGATTAAGCAGCCAGGGATTATAAAAAAGCTTGTCGCTCTGGGAGATTTTCTTTTCTATGCTTTCTTCTGCCTTTTTCCAGTTGAAAATGCTTACAAGATATTCAATTTCTACAGGAGAAAGAGCTTCTGCCCGGCCTTCGGAAAAAAGGGTCTTCATGATATTTGCAAGAAAGCCCTGTTCCCAGGTCGCGCAGGCCGCAGAGGTAAGCTTGTTTTCCGCGGGGTAGAGAAAGCCTGCCGGCTTAAAATAGGCACATTCATTATTATCAAAAAGAAGTGTTACAGGCTGGGCAAGCAGGCAGAAAGGGCGGTTCTTTTTTGTCTGGATGACTACAGTGCTTTCGCAGGTATAAAAGGACACCTCCTCTTTTGCGCTGGAAACAACAATATGCCAGCGGGACAATTGAGGGTAGACCTCTTTCAGAGAATCCTGGGGAGGCCAGACGGGCAGGCTTATGCAGATGCTTTCTTCTGCCGCCGCAGCTGAAGACAAACTGCAGGAGCCAAGAAGAGTAAGGTTTAATGTCAAAAGACATAAAATCAATAAGTTTTTCATACTATATAAGTAGTATGACTTGTAACATTTTAGGAAGTTTTTTGAGAAAAAAAATTAAAAAAATGAAAAATTATTCGAATTTTGCGATTTCTGCCTGGCAGAGCTGGTCGCAAAGCTCGTTGTATTCAACTCCGGCGTGGCCCTTTACCCAGTTCCAGGTTACGTCCAGGCCGGCGTTGAGGCTGTCTAACTGAACCCAGAGGTCCTGATTTTTTACAGGCTTTTTGTCTGCAGTGCGCCAGCCCTTTGCCTTCCAGCTTTTAATCCAGGTGGTGATGCCGTTTTTTACGTACTGACTGTCGATGTTTACAGTTACGTGGCAGCCGGCAAAATCCGGGGTGTTGTGGACAACTGTAAGGGCAGTAATGGCAGCCATAAGCTCCATGCGGTTGTTTGTTGTCATTTCTTCGCCGCCGGAAAGCTGTTTTGCTACTCCGTCTGCAATTACAACAATTGCCCAGCCGCCAGGACCAGGGTTTCCGTGGCAGCCGCCATCTGTATAAACTGTGATTTCCTGCATTAGAATTCCTTTTTAACTTCTGATAAAAACTTAATCCAGGCCAGAGAAAGAAGCTGGTAGCCTTTTTCGTTAGGGTGAATGCCGTCGTAGCACATAAGCTCTTTATGGCCTTCGAAGATTGTCCAGGGGTCTAAGAACTGTACCTTGTTTTTTTCAACAAAGTCGGCCTGGGCATTTTTGTAGACAAGCTGATTTTTGCCCAGGTTTTCCGGAGTACCGCCGAGGAAGTTGAGGATGGCTGCTTCGTCCTGACCCTTTATGATGGTTTTGAACCAGTCGTCGCAGACATAAGGAATGAGTCCCATCATAAGAGGGGTAACCTTGTTGGCGCGGCAGAGGCCTACCATCTGTTTCAGGTTTTCCAGGTAGTCAGCAAGCGGTACCTTCTGTACCAGAGTGCCCCAGTCGTAGTCGCAGTCGTTGGAGCCGAATTCTATGATACAGAAATCGGCTTCGCCACCTTTTTCAAAAAACTTCTGCAGTTTTACAAGCCCCTTGCTGGTAATGTTACCGTAAATAGAACGGTTGTCCAGCTCAAAGCCAAGCTCTTTCTGGGCAAGAGTCAGGGAGTCGTTTTCTGTTGTATCAAATAGTTTTCCGGAGTTGGGAATTGTGATTACGCCTTTGAGAATTGAATCGCCGAATACAACTATTTTCATGAGTCCTCGCTTAGACGATAACGCCTTTTGTGCTTGGGACGGTGCCGCCGCGGCGGGCATCAATTTCTGTGGCTGTGCGTAAGGCGCGGCTTACGGCCTTGAAGCTTGCTTCAATTTTGTGGTGGTCGCTGCGGCCGCGGATAACATCAATGTGCAGGTTGCATAAAGCCGCATTTGCAAAGCCCTGCCAGAAGTCTTCAAAGCAGTCTGTCTGGAAAGAGCCTTCCTTGCCGTCCTGAACGCTTACAAGCGGCATACCGCTAAGCTGTGAGTTACAAACTAGGAAAGGACGGCCGCCAAAGTCTACGGCTGCCTGGGCAAGAGTTTCGTCCATAGGGTAAATAAAGAAACCGCTGCGGAAGATGCCGGCGCAGTCGCCAAGGGCACGCTTAAAGCATTCGCCCAGTACGATTCCGGTATCTTCTATTGTGTGGTGCTGGTCTACATTGAGGTCGCCGGCAATTTTACCTGAAAGGTCAAAAAGCCCGTGCTTGCAGAAGCTGCGGAGCATGTGGTCGAAAAAGCCGATAGGGTTTTCCACCTCATATTTTCCGCTTCCATCGAGGTTGAGGGTCAGCTCAATCTGTGTTTCACCAGTTTCGCGTTTTACAGTTGCGGTTCTCATTTTTTTCCTCCTAGAGCATTACTTTGCGGAGTTCATATTCAACGATATCTGTTGCACCAAGACTCTGCAGCTTTGGCAGCAGGGTAGGTACTTCAGACTTTTTAACAGCAATTTTAATTGCATAGCCGTTTCCGCCGAAAAGTGGAGAAACGGTAGGGCTCTTCATGCTTGGAATTCCCTTGATAAGAGTGTCGAACTTGTCTTCTGCGCAGTTCATTTCCAGCATTACGCGGCTGCGGGCATTCAAAACAGTTTCAAAGAGCATTTTGAGCTCCAGAATCTTCTGCTTTTTCTCAGGATCTTCCATAGCGGCCTTGCTTGCGTACATTCTTGTAGAAGATTCCATAAGAGTGTCTACAATCTTGAGGCGGTTTGCCTTGAGGGAAGAGCCGGTAGAAGTGTTATCAATCAGAATCTGGGCAATAGAATCTTCGTTGTCCTGAACGAAGCCTTCTGATGTTCCCCAGGTGCGGAAAATAGTTCCGTTTACCTTCTTTTCTTCAACCCACTTTTTGCTGAGGGCCTGATATTCAGTTGCAATAGTAACAGGCGATTTTAAAAGCTTGTCAAAATCGCGGGCTTCCGGAATTGCCGCTACAATGCGAACCGGGTCAAAGCCCAGGTCCATAATTTCTACAACTTCGTCCTGGCAGCCGTTTTCGTAAATCCAGTCTTTGCCGGAAAAGCCCATGTCTGCCTTGTTGTTTGCAAGCAGAAGGCTTACAATCTGTGGCTTTACAACCTGGAAAGCCAGGTCTTTCTGATTTGTTGTAGGGAAGTAAGTGCGGTCTGGAAGATGGATTGAAATACCTACGTCGCTCAAAAGCTCATAAACTGATTCGTAGATTCGTCCCTTTGCAAGTAAAATTTTTAATTTGTCCATTTTCCATACTCCTGTGTGTTTTTTTCATTATTTTTCAGTATATAGAAGTATCCCTTTTAATTCAAGAATTACGCGTAATTGAGGGGCTGGGGGCCTTACGGGTGTAACGGGAAATTTGCTAATTCTATGCCCTCATGTTATAATTTTTTTTATGTCTATTACGGAAGAAGATTCATTTTTTACAGAAAATATTGTTAATATCAATAAGAAAATTTATATCATTCTTTTTTGTGCTCTTATTGTTCCTGTTTCTTTTGTTGTTCTTACTCGGGTGGGGGTATGGTATGTTCCAACACCTTATGCCGCAATAATTTTTATATACACCTTAGTGATGGCTTCTATATGTTTTGTTCTGAATAAAACCGGAAAAAAAATATTACAGAGTATTTCAATGTATCTGGGCTTAATTGCAATTTCCGGCTTTGTTTTTCTGCTTGGAATGAAGGGCGTTATTGTTCTTACAATTTCCTGGGCCTTTGCCCCTTTTATCAGCTGTCTTTATTATAACCGTCGCCTTACCCGCATCACTACCTATATCAATTTTGTGCTTACCATTCTGGCTTACAAGCTTCGTTCTACTGCGGTAACTCTGGTACTCAGCGGAGTAAAAACCTCCCAGCGCTGGTTTATAGAAAATGTTCCCGGCGTTATTGTTGAGTTTATTTTTGTATTCCTTGTTACCGACTTTCTTTCTAAGAGAACTTATCAGACCTTCCGTCGTCTTATGTCGATTAATGCAGATAAGGATGGTGCTTACAGGCGCTTGAACGAAAAAACAATTGAGCAGTTCAATACAAACAAAGAGCTTCAGGAAAAGAACGATTATATTGAAAAGCTGAATGCAGAGCTTAATTCTAAGAACGCAGGCCTTAATGAAAATCAGCATAAGATTGTGGAATTTGTTGTAGGCAGCTTTGGCAGCTTTGATTTGTTTGGAGTTACTCATAATTATCATACCGGAAAATATGTGGAGGTAATCAGTAAAAAACTGCGTTCAAACGGCTATTATGCGGAAGAGCTTACAGATGAAAAAATTGAAGTATTAATGCTGGCGGCCCTTTTGCATGATGCGGGAAAAATCAGAATACCACAGCGCATTGTAAATAAGGTTGGAAAGTATACAGAAGAAGAATATGAGATAATGAAAACGCATCCAATGGAGGGTAGAAAAATTCTCGAAGGAATGCCTCCAATTGATGACGGTTCATTTAATTTAATTGCAAAGGAAATGGCACTTTATCATCATGAAAGATGGGATGGCAGCGGATATCCTTATGGAGTTGCCGGTGATACAATTCCTCTTTGTGCCCGCATTCTTGGTGCAGCGGATGTTCTTGATGCCCTGATTAGTCCCCGCCTTTATAAGGAGCCTGTGTCTATTGAAGAGGCAATTAAGGTTTTTGAAGAAGAGAAGGGTAAAGCCTTTGAGCCTTGCATTGCAGAAGCGGTAATCAGTTTGAAAAATGAAATTGTAAAAATAGACCGCGATTTTAAAACCTTTGAAGGTGCAAAGTTTGATGATGAGCTTGCAAGATGGCAAAAGTATAATCCTGAATTAAAAGATTTTGGGAAGGCAGGAAAATGAGCGCAGGAATTAGTGTGATTTTATGTATTGTAGCGGGAGTTCTACTTCTGGTCGGTTTTTTCGGAACCTTTGTGCCCGTTCTTCCGGGGGCTCCTCTTGCCTGGGCAGGTCTGCTTGCGGCCTATTTTTCTGATTTTAATGATATCTCTTTACTCTGTCTGATTATAACTGGAGTAATTGCGGTCTTTGTTTCTATAGCGGATAATTTTTTTCCTGTTACAATGACGAAAAAATTTGGCGGCAGTAAGTATGCGACTACCGGTGCCACAATTGGTTTGATTATCGGCTTTTTTACCGGTCCCTGGGGAATTGTTCTGGGACCTTTCTTTGGAGCCCTGGTTGGTGAATGGATAAACAAGGAGGGCCGCGAAGGTGGTGTATTTAAGGCTGCCTTTGGGGCTTTTTTGGGCTTTCTGCTTGGTACCGGCCTTAAGATGATTACGGTGCTGGCCTTTATCTGGATATTTGTGATTTCGTTTATTAAATAGAGTTTGCCCGGTCAAGCCGGGCAATGACACGCAAAAAAAAAGAGCGTCCCTTGCGGAACGCTCTCCCCCTAATTTAAATCTATATAGTTTAGATTTATTCAATAATAAATTTGTCCTTTCCGGCACCACATTCAGGACACTTGTAATCAGCAGGTACATCAGCCCAAGCTGTTCCAGGTGCTACATTGTTTTTTGGGTCGCCTTCATCTTTATCGTAAACGTGTCCACAGTTATCACATTGCATTCTTTCCATATCTCGTCACCTCACCAAACAAATTATATATAATTTATTATAACATGGATTCCCCGTTTGTAAAGAAAAACTTACGAGTCTGCCTGCATAACCTTAAACGGATCTTCTGTACGGTACATTTCGCGCAGCTTTGGCTTTTCAATTTTACCTGTAGGGTTGCGAGGAACCGGTGCAAAAATGATTTTGCGAGGTCTCTTGTACTTAGGCAGCTCCAGACAGAAGTTGTTTACGTCTTCTTCGGTACAGGTGTAGCCCTGTTTTACTTCGATAATTGCGGCAGCGATTTCTCCCAGGCGCTTATCTGCAAGACCAATAACTGCAACGTCTTTAACGGCTTCCATTTTGTGGAGGAAGTCTTCAATCTGAACAGGGTAGAGGTTTTCGCCACCGGTGATGATAACGTCCTTCTTGCGGTCTACCAGGTAGATAAAGCCGTCCGGATCCATCATTGCCATATCTCCGGTGTAGAGCCAGCCTTCATCATCCATAACTTCTTTAGTTGCTTCCGGATTTTTGTAGTAGCAGACCATAACACCAGGGCCGAATACTGCAAGCTCGCCTACATCTCCCTGTTTAACTTCCTTACGGTTTTCATCAACAATCTTAACCTTCCAGCCGTAGCCAGGAATACCGATTGCACCGATTTTATGGTCGTTACCAACACCAAGGTGAACACAACCAGGTCCGATAGATTCTGAAAGTCCGTAGTTTGTGTCGTAGTCGTGGTGTGGGAAATATTTTTTCCAGTCTTCAATGAGCTTCTTTGGAACAGGCTGGGCACCAATGTGCATAAGGCGCCACTGGTCAAGATGATAATCTGAAATCTTAAGGTCGCCGCGGTCGAGACTGTCGAGAATATCCTGTGCCCAAGGTACAAGCAGCCATACAATAGTACAAAGCTCGTCAGAAACTGCCTTGAGAATTACTTCTGGCTTGGTTCCGCGGAGAAGGACAGCCTTGCTGCCGGAAATCAGCGAACCAAACCAGTGCATCTTAGCACCTGTGTGGTAAAGCGGCGGAATACAGAGGAATACGTCGTCCTTTGTCTGGCCGTGATGCTTCTGCTCAACTGCGGCAGAATGCATCAAAGCGCGGTGCTTGTGCAAAATAGCTTTTGGGAAACCAGTTGTTCCCGAACTGAAGTAAATTGCTGCTTCATCGTCATCTGTAAGTTCAATATCCAGGTTTTCAGAAGAATAGTTCATTACAGAGGAAATGTAGTTTTCTGAGAAAGTAGGTGTAAGGCCTTCGCCAACGTAAATGAGAAGGCGGCGGTTCATGATTTTTTCTGAAATTGTTTCAAGACGACCGATAAACTCAGGGCCAAAGAAAAGAACCGAAATATCAGCCAGATTCAAACAATAATCAATTTCATCAGATGCATAGCGGAAGTTGAGTGGAACAGCAAGGGCGCCGGTCTTCAAAATACCAAAGTAAATTGGAAGCCACTCAAGGCAGTTCATAAGAAGAATACCAACTTTGTCGCCCTTGCGAACTCCGCGCTCAAGAAGATAGTGGGCACAGCGGTTAGCCTTTTCGTTGAAAATGCGCCAGCTGATTTCGCGGCGGTAAGGTAAGTTTGGCTCCGGCTGGGTAAGATCGAATTCCTTCCAGGTCATGCGGCGGGTGTCTTTTACTTCCGGATTTAATTCTACAAGCGCGCAGTCATTTGCATATTTTTCTGCGTTTGCTTCAAGATATTTAGTGATTGGCATTTTTTGTCCTCCATTCTTTAATAATACTTC
>JAEEGJ010032068.1_pt1 | contig 10116 bp, 7 predicted proteins | sample 8958761 | NCBI WGS metagenome assembly JAEEGJ01 (sample SAMN16246546, study PRJNA631951) | gut metagenome | biome: gut microbiome; feature: rumen; material: RS-attached | host: Bos | place: Iran: Karaj | collected 2018-10 | reverse complement strand
ACAGTAATTACATAAATTCATATTTTCATAAAATCATAAAAACATAAAATCGTAATATGAGTACAACAGCAAAAGCATCCGACCACGTAAAGCCCTGCAACATCGAGCAGAGTGAACGTCATAACAGGCGGGACGCTGATTATATCGCCTCGCTAAACCCACGCACTTTGTATGTACGTACCGAACTGAGTCATAACAATGAATCGTATGTGGTACCCGACTTGAAGGGTGTCACCCTCCAGCAGCACTATGATGCCATCAAAGCGATGGTAAAGAAGAAAACTGGCCGAGCCATGCAGGAGAAGAAGGTAACTGTCATTGGTAAAAATGGTAAACCGAAAGAGCGTAATGGCAGCAGTCCCATCCGGGAGAGTGTGGTCAACATCAAGCCTGACACCACAATGTCTGACCTCCTAAAGTACACAGAGAAAGTGTGTCAAAGATGGGGAGTCAGAGCCATCCAGATACACATCCATAAGGATGAAGGCCATTACACCAACCCTGATGATCCTTCAACCTGGCAACCTAATCTTCACGCGCACATCATTTGGGATTGGATGAACCACGAAACGGGAAAGTCCTTTAAACTTGGTAAGAAAGACATGGAAGAATTACAAGACATGGCGGCTGAGACATTGGAGATGGAACGTGGCAAACGAAAGTCTGAGACAGGAGCCGAGCACCTGGAGCGTAACGACTACATCATCCAAAAACAGGAGGAAGAGAAAAAGAAAAACCAAGCTGATATTGAGAAACAGAAGAAAGAATTAGCCGACATGGCTCAGGCTTCCATATTAGACAAGTTGCTCCATTCTGGCCTTAGCCCAGCCGTAAGGAAAGCAATTGAAGAAGAGAGAACTATCCACAAAGAAGAACTCCGCCAAGCAACAACCGCTGTTGATGAGAATGGCTATCCCTATGTTTGGACAAGCGGTAACAAGAAAGACCAGCCTGTCACATGGGAGGAATTGGCAAAGGTTCGTGAAAAGGAGAAAAAGAAGGCAGAGATTCAAGCCAAAGAGGACAAGGATGCTGCTCTTGCTAAGGCTAAGGCAGACAAGGAAGCAGCAGTTGCCAAAGCAAAAGCCGAAGCAAAGGCTGAGCATGATGCTGAGATAGCCGAGATGAAAAAGGTACATGCCGGTCTTATTGACAAAGAGCGATATGCTACCAATGAGAAGGGGAACACCATCTATTGGTCTGGCGGTTCCAAGGATGGGCAAAAAGTGACTAAGGACGAAAGAATCAAGTGGTTAGGCGACCAGTTGAAAGAATCCAAGGAAGCCAATAACGCTTTGCGTGATAGGTTGAAAGATTTAAGAGAACTCATATTTGCTGCATGCAGCCTGAATTTCAAGAAGGTAGTCCAGATTATCGTTGACCAGTGGAAGGCAGGTTTAAGGCAGTTTACCAAGGATTTGAAGGATTTCTTGCTAAAGGCGATGAGTGTTGAGAAAACAACAGAAGGTCGTAAGACATACGTCAATGATGCATTTGACTTTGCGAAAATGCTGGCTAAGACTGATCCAGATTTGGAACTTGATGACAAAGCCTTGAAGCCTCTATACGATGACGCTCTGAAAATTGCTGATGGAACCTGGGAGTCATACCATCAGAAGCGTGACCAGCTCTTTGACGCTGCCGTCATTGCTCTGGTAGAAATGGGCAACTGTCAAAATCAACGCCATCTAAACCAAAAACAGGCAAATATCATTGAAGCATTCCTCGCCTTTGATGGTGGTGACAGGATACAACTATGTGAGGAAATCTGGAATGTCGCCAGTCCCAAGGTTAATTATTATTGGCGTGACGGAACCTTTGATGCACTTGAAGAACTACGGACAAGGGAACTAAATCATCGTACCTATGGCAATGGCCGTGGGCTATGATTGAATAAGAAACTCCTGCAACCAGTCATCATGACTGGCGCAGGAGTCGTTAGATTATAACGTTCAGACTATCTTAAGGACATAGCCGCCCTCGTCATACCACAAAGGGGCGCCATTAGGCGTTGCTCAGCGCAGCCAACCAGTTGGTAGGTAATGTCGGGTTCTCCATAATCCTTACTGTTTTTTGAAAGTTAGACATAAAGTGATTGGGTCACGAATTGTTATTTGAGTTTATTTGTTTTCAACTTGATGGGTTATTATTCGATGTTTAGTGCTTTCTTGACCTTCGGTCGAACCTGCTCATGCTCGGTAGAGTTCAAACATGTTTGACTCTACTATCGCTCAATCGCAGCCTTGATAAGCGGCTCCAGTTCCTCGGCATCGGTGGAAGTGGAGAGGATGGTGCCGTCGCGGTCAATGAGGTACATGGCACCTCCAGCATTGCCTGCTCCGTTCTTGCGCCACACACCGTTCTCGTCGTTCAGTTCCAACAGGCTCTGCCAAGGATAGCCGTCCTTCTTCGCTGCATTTTCCATCGCTTGACGGTTACGTTCACGGGCGATGGCAATGACGGTGAAGCCTTTGTCCTTGTATTTCTCATAGATGGGAATCATGGCGATGCTGTGGCGACGGCAGGGACCGCACCATGATGCCCAAAGATCGATGAGGGCTACCTTGCCTTTCGTGAGGGTGGAAATAGGAACGAGCTGGCCGTCTATATTACGCACGGTGTAGTCGATGTAGGGCTTTCCAGGCTGTAGGCGATAGGCCGTCTCGGCTGTGGCAATCTGGTCGTGAATGGGGTGGCCGGGGTAGTAATTGATGAGTTTGTCCTGATAGAGCGTCAAGTATGGCTCAAACTGCGACTTGTCGAAGTTCACATAGTTGTCTGCATGTTTGAGAGCTTGGATGGCATCAAGTACATCGTAAAGCGTCCAAAGCATTGGGTGCTCTGCGTCGTAGGCAAAGCGGAAGGGAACCAAGTTGGCGGTGATGCTGTCACGACGCTGCATCAACTGCCAGCCAGCGTCGGTATATCTTGCACGTTTGTTCTGCATGTAGTAATCGACCACTTGACGGATAGAATCGACATACGTCTGCGGCAGACTATCCACATTCAAAGACCGTGCTTTGCTAACAGTGGAAATGAAGTCTGCTTTGTAGAACTCCGCCCTGCGGTCAGGGTTCTCCAACTTATTGTCGATTTCATCAACGGGGTTCCAGAAGCGCACGTCCTCAATGCTGTCCTTTACCGCATGCTTGCGTCCCTCCTCGCCGCTGCTGACGATACGCGCCCGCTTGTCTTCATACATCGTGATGTTCACGCTGCAGTTCTCGGCTAAGAACTTGCCTTGGAACCAGCTGCCCGTCTCTTGTTGCTTCAGAAAGAATACCACATAGAGCCTTGGGAAGTCGGTCTCGATGTCGTAGGTGAAATGTCCGTCCTTGGCTTTCACGTGAAAACGCGGCTCGTCCACTACGCGCAGGTCAGTCCCAGCCTCACAGATGATGATTTCGTCGCCCCACGTATCGGTCTCTAATGTACCTTCGACGTGGCATTTGATTTGCCCCTGCCCCGCCACTGTGACGAGAGCGAGCAGGATGGTGATGATGGTTTTCTTGTTCATATTCATTCGATTTATTTGTTGTCGGGGAATATCTCTTTGAGTTTCGCTTCCAGTTCTTCTACGCTGTTAGGCACGGCAATGATGGTGCCGTCGCGGTCGATGAGGAATAGGGCACTATTTTGAGTGCCGTGCTTACGGAATACACCGAACTCGTCGTCAAGATCAACGAGGCATGGCCAGGGGAAGGTGTGACGCTCGATGGCCTTGCGCATGGCATCGGTGGTCTTAAATTCGTGGGCGAGGCTGAACACGTTCAGGCCACGATTGCGGTATTCGTTGTAGATAGGGATGATGTCGCAAGCGTCGCGGATGCAGGGCGAGCACCACGAGGCCCAGCAGATGACGAGCGTCAACTTATCCTTGTAGTATTCAGAGGCGCGGACTTGCTGCCCGTCTATTGTGCGCACATCGTAGTCGTTGTACTTTCGTCCGCAAATCTGATAACCCACAGCCTCTTGCTCGGCAATGCGCTGATGCACGGGGTGGTCAGGATAGTGCGTAGTGTATTGGTGGTGGTAGATGTCAAGCATGGTAGCAAGGCCAGTGTCATTGAAATGAAAGCCCTTGAGCCGCCCGTCGAGTTCGAACAGGAAACCGAGCATCGGGTGGGCTTTATAGTAGTCGAGCGTCCATTGGTGGTATTCGTTCTCCAGTTCCGCCATCTTCTGCTTGTCGTTCTCATCCAACGTCTCATAGGCAGACATGAACTTTTCTTCGGCGCATTGCTCCATAGCGTGCCACGCCAGATATTCCTTGCCTGTGGATTGAATGTAGAACTTGTTGCCGTCGAGCCGGATGGTCACGGTCGCGCCGTCCTCCACGAAGAATTCTCCTGTGCGGAGGGTCATACCCTTCTCCATCACCTCGCCGAAGTCCACGATGTGCCAGCGCTCTATCTGCGCGTCCTCCACGTCGCACTCAAAGCGTCCGTCCTTCAACACAGGTCGTAGTGTACTGTTCTTCGGGTCTTCGCCGTCGCGGTATATCCTTAGTTCTACGGGCGTTGTCCCTTCGGCCACCGTGCCAATGACGTGACACCTCACTTGCCCCTGCCCCGTCATTGCGACGAGGGCAAGCAGGATGGTGATGATGGTTCTTGCCTTCTTGCTTTGGCAAGCGTCTCCTTTCGTCGCCGAGCGGCAAGCGACCAAGGTCGAGCGTGCTTCATATTCATTTTGCTTTTCATCTAAATCAAATGTTCGGATAGATAACATTTATTATCCCTTATTATACAAAACCTTGAAATAATCGAGTAGTGATTTGTATTGGTCTTGTGCTGTCAGGCAAGTATCCATTAGATACCCGTTGATATGCCCCCACTCACGGAGACCGCGATAGTAGAACATCTTGAGTTCATCGGTGATGATAAAGGGAACGATATCATTAGCCAAACACTCCTTAAACATCAGCAGGCGGCCTAAACGACCGTTGCCATCTTGGAAAGGATGTATCTGCTCGAATCGGACATGAAAATCAAGGATGTTTTCCAGTGACTTTTTGCGAAGATGATGATATTTGCCAAGCAGGGCCTTCATCTGTTGATGCACCTCCTTTGGGGCAGTCGTCTCTTGTCCTCCAACCTCATTGGGCAACCGCTTGTAGTCGCCAACGACGAACCAGTCCTTCCGACAGTCCGAAGTCCCCGCCTTAAGGAACGAATGAAGTTGTTTGACGAAGCCTTCTGTCATTTTCTCCTCCGCATGGTCAATGATATAGTCAATGCAGCGGAAATGGTTGACAGTCTCTACAATATCATCCACGTTGACGACATTGTCCGTAATGCCGATGGTGTTTGTTTCAAAGATATAGCGCGTCTGTTCGTGGGTTAGTCTACTGCCTTCGATGTGATTGGAGTTGTAAGTCAAGTCAATCTGCGTACGATGATAAATGCTGCCTCTCAGCCCTGAAGCCTTTTGTTCTCTCAGCGTTGAGAGTAAAAAAGACACTTTTCCTTTTGCTGCACCGCGTTTGGGCAGGACTGCATCAACGGGGATATTCCACGTCTTTCCGGTAAGGAATGCACCATCTATCTTCCCACTCGCACAGTAGTTGCGTGCTGTGCGCTCAGAAATGCCGTACTTCTCGGCAAACTGTATGACTGATATATACTCCATGTTTTTGTCTATCGGCAAGTTTTTATTCCATTTTTCGCTGCAAATATACTACTTTTTGCCGATACCGGCAAGGATAATAAGCATTTATCTTGTTCATGTTCATATTTGTTCTATTTCATTTCCAATTATTTATCCAACGCATCAAGTTTCTTCTTGAACTCGGAAAGGTTTTCGTCGTCGAGCCAATTGAGGTGATGCATACGGCCTTGCTTGTCGAAAAGACGATAGGTGGGGTAACCTGTCAGTCCGACATACTGCTCAACGGCGTGCTGCTGGTCGGCGGGCAGGTTATAGTGAACGCAATTGGACTCCGTGAGATTATACTCGGCGATGACGTTCTTCCACGACTTTTCAGGCGAACGGTTAGCCAAATAGAGATACACGATGTCGTATCCCTCAAGTTCGGCCTTTAGTTTGTGCGACTCGCTCAACTTGCGTTTGCATGGAGAGCACCAAGTACCCCAGATGTCAAGATACACTATCTTACCCCGATAGGGCTCGACTATCTTGTCGATAATAGCCTTGCCGTCGGTGAGTCCCTCTACATCCGATGACGGATGGATGACACGATTCACTGCCTCTTCCTTTTCCTTCATCAGTTGTTTGTAGTAGTCGTTCTTCTTGGTGATGACATTCCTGAAAAACGGCTCCTTGATGAGTGCGATGTAAGGCTCCAGCTCCTCTGGTAGCGCACATCTCTCATGGTCAATATACTCGTTGAGTATCTGCGCATGGTGCAGGCTGTTGACGAGCGGGTCGGTGCAAAGCGAGTCGATGATGGCATTGGCAATACCCTGCTCACCGCCAATGAACAGTGTGTTCAGTGCCTTCTGGTAGTCAGCACTCTCTTGGATTTTATTAACCGCATCGACATACTCCAGGTATTTCTCCGCAACACCACTGATGGAGTCATTGAGCACGCTGCGGTCTTTTATCCGGGTATAAAGAGCGAAGATCTCCCTGTTCATCTGCTCAACCTGGCCGATGGCGACATGGTCCTCGTCGCTGAGACGAAGCATACCTTTCGATTCAAGCCAAGGCAGGACGGAAACCCTTCCCCGCAGCAGATTGATTCGTGGGTCGGCCCAAGTATAGCACTCGCGCTTGTATCTCAGTATCGAGGCCATTCCGCTAATGAGGTTGACGGGCAGTGAAGTGTCAACAGCAGAGTGCTCTTCTACCCACTGCATGATGTCGGCTGGCAACAAATGGGTATAGGTATCATAGTGCATCATCAGTAGTTGGGAGCAGATGTCTACGCGCTGGCTCTCGCGGATATAATCACGACAGCGTTTGCTCATGTTGGGGTGCTGAATTAGGAAGTCCTTGTTCTGAGCAAGGCATTGCTCATAGCTGTGTATCCACTTCTGTGCCATGCCCCTTACGGAGTCATCGCTCACGGGGTTATCGATGAAACCTACATAATCCATGTGTGGACTCTCTGCCTGCAACTCGTTCTGCAGTCGGGCGTCATCACCCATGATCAGCGTCTGCGACGACTTGTAGTCTTTCAGCATGAAATACTTCTCGCCTGGCGTCAGTACAAGGCCGACACCGTCAATCATCTCATTCTGACCATTTTGTATAAGTAGGGAGACTCCCTGTGTGCCAACGAGCGGGATGCTCAACTCGAAGCGGCCCAAAGAGTCGGCCTGCGTGGAATGATGACTGTAGTCGTCGGTAGCGATATTACCACAGGAAGCCTCGATGGTCAGACTGTTTTGGAGCATCTCTTTTGGGTATCTCAGCCAACCGCTTACAACGGCATTACCCTCTTTCAATTCGGTATTAAAGGAAGTCTCGTCGGCTGTTGGATAGTCGGTAATGGTGCAGGCGGTAATAGCAGAGAGCGTCAGCTTCTTGCCGTCAAAAGCAAATACGCGCTTGCCTTCCTTCTCTTTGCCGATAGAGATGGCTATCTTGTCATTGCCAGCGGACAACACAATCTTCTTGTCTGACTTCTTCTCGTACTGCAACACCTTATTATTATAAACAGCATAATCATTGAAGAGGCTGATAGCCCATTCGCCAGTTTCTACGTTGCGCCAACTGCTATTGAAGAGCGATGCCTGCTTCTTGTAGGTGGGGTCTGTTATGTCCCAAATCTTAAAGAAGTTACGGGCGTAACCTTCGACAAGGTCAAACTGCCTGACATCTTGAGGCAACGGCTGGAAATGGAGCGCCACGTCGGTCTTACCAGATTCAGGAATGGGGATATGCGTGTCAAGCGCAAGGTCTGTCTCGCCGTCTCGTGTCTTCTTTGCGCTGATGATGGGGTACGACAGTCCGTCCTCCGTCTTCAGCACGGTGCATTTCCCGAAGGAGAACTTAGCATTAGGATGGTTCTTGACGGTGATGTGCAGCACCGTCTCGTCAGGCCGGAACTCCACCTCATTGACATCAAACTGGAATCCGTGCGGTTCGTTGCGATAGCCCGGATTGTTCCAAACTTTCTGCGCCCATCCGCTGACTGCGACGAGGGCGAGTAGGATTGTGATGATGGTTTGCTTGTTCATATTCGTTTCGTTCTAATGATATTCTTTACTTCATCCATGATTTGCCGACAACGCTGTCGCGTCATCCGTATGTTGGTTCCTACGGCTATCAGGTCTTCATCGGTGGGAATACCTTTGTAATTAATAGTCGAGGCGTGCTCCCCTAACGTGTTGTTATTGGTTAGGTCGTAGGCCGGTGCAAGTGTCCACTTCCCATTACGGCAGATGAAACTGAAATTGCGGGCGTGATCATCGTAGTTTTCTGCATATACATTGAATGCCATACGGCGGAACTGCTGCTCTACCGCTTCTGACGACTGTGTAAGGAAGCCAGTCAGTTGCAAAAGGCTGTGATAGTCCATCTTAGGGGGAGAAATCGGCTCATTCAGCAGCGCACTGGCTGTTGCCACGTGTAGCCGAATGCCGTCCATTCCCGACGTTCCGTCGCCTACCCGTAGCCTTTCAATGTCAAACCGTCGTGTGGCGAAGTATTTCCCATCTACCAGTTTGAAGTCGGGCACGTCAATGCCGCATCTCCGAGCCATGTCGTTGTAATGAAACTCTATCTCCCCCATGTTCTTAGGATCGTAGGTGTGGCGGAACTTCACCAGCCAGTGTCCTTCGGTGTCTGTATAGAGGCACTTGGGTCGAACGCCGCCGGAGTTGCCACTTCGGAAATAAAGTTCGTTGACATGTAAATCTGTTTCCTCCGACAGCACATCGAGTGCCGTTTTCTGCATCTCGTCCAATGTCAACTGCGATTCTTCCTGCTGCAACTTCGTCTCAGGCACATAGCATAATGCCCCCATTCCAGAACTGCCGACAATACTGAGCCACTGCACAGGCGTCATGTTCTTACAATCTATGCCAGACCTGCTGAGTATCTTTCGCAACAAGTATTCACCATAACCACCAGGCAGACTGTCTTCGAAAATGCCAAAGTTCCCTTTGAACGGCATATAGTCTGCCGTGAAGAGACCAGCCTTCAGAGGTAACTTCAGGGGTGATATGGAGAAGCCATCGGCAAGCCAGTTCTTGTCATACTCAAACTGACAAACCGACCTGCTGCCCATGGAAAGCGTACCCACCTTTCGGCCGTGGTACATCACGCTGACAGACTGTATATTCCTCATCATACGCCACGCTTCCTTGTTCGGTTCTTATTAATTTCCAACAACTCCTCCATCGTATCGTATTTCGGTTCGGCCAATAGTTGCATGATTTCTTCTGAATAGCCCAATGCCTTGGCTAACTTGACATACGACTCTAAGGAAATGGAGTGTTTCAGTTCAAAGCGTTGAATGGACGATGCTGGCACTCCACTCATTTCTGCAAGACTCTTCGTCGAGAGTTTCTTCTCCAATCGTCTCGCCTTCAGGTTCTCTGCTAACCGCTGCATGGTTATCTGTAATGGATAGGGGTCGAATATGTAACTCTTCTGCATCATATATTATGTATAAAATCTAATTTTATCGAATTACGCATCAAATATTAGGTGCAAAGTTACGAATAATTCTCCAAGCTACCAAATAATCTGTTACTTTTCTTTCTGTTGATACCATATCTATTGGCCTTCCAATGAATGTGCTATTCGGGCGGCTCTCACCCTGCCCCTACGACGAGGGCGAGCAGGATGGTGATGATGGTTTGCTTGTTCATAAAATATTTCTTTATTATTGTACTTGTTTTCGTTTTTATTTCGTACCTTTGTCGCCGAAATCAATTAAACGGTATGGACTATGACATTCTTGAATCAGTTTCACAAGGAAGCGACGGAGCGCAAGATGCGGAAAATAGCCGAATCGCAGCAATCGCCGATGAACTCCGTCGACGCAGCAAACTATATGAAGCGCAACATGGAGATGGCCAGCCACATGTAAGCCCTTTCGAAATCGAACAGCGCATCACCGAATCGTTTGCCAAGGAGCACGGTCTGTGGATACCATTAGATGCCGTGTTCGATTTGGGAACACTGGGACCGAGTGGGAAC
>JAEEGJ010032065.1_pt1 | contig 10117 bp, 11 predicted proteins | sample 8958761 | NCBI WGS metagenome assembly JAEEGJ01 (sample SAMN16246546, study PRJNA631951) | gut metagenome | biome: gut microbiome; feature: rumen; material: RS-attached | host: Bos | place: Iran: Karaj | collected 2018-10 | reverse complement strand
TACGGCATCTAGCGGCCAATCTTCATTCTACAGACAACAGAATCATACTCGGAATTGGGGTGTCAGCCCAGAGCGTAGATGATTTACTTGCTTGATGTTGCAAAGATAGTAACTATTCCTCTAATTCACAAGGCCCTCGGCTTGCCGAGGGCTATTTGTTATTCGGGACTTCATTTTGGGCCCTGCAAAATTCGTTACTCGGAAGTAATTCCAGGGGGGCTGTCGCACCCGATGACATGAGAAAGGGGTGAAACTATATTCTTCCGCTCCATTTTCATACTCCCTGGCCGGACTGGATGGCAAGGGATGCGCTCCTGAACAGGTGACTCCCCCTGAAACGAAGAGCCACACCTGTCATCTTTCCGTGAACGTCGTCGGCCTCTGATGAATGAGAATGGACACAAGTCCATACACGTTCATCAGTGCAGCCAATGTATGGCCAGAGGTGTCTGGCTTCATATATTGGCGGCACCGGCTGACAATGTTCGCGGATGGCAGGCGGGCACTTCTTTGTTCTGGGAGAATTGTCATCCTGCACGGGAGCTGCCAGCATCCACCGCTGTCCTGTCTTGGCCCACACATGAAATGACTGATGGAAGAAGATGACTTAAAGAAAGATTAAGCTAAATAGCTCAAAAATACGTTTTTGAGTCACTTTTCATGCATATTTCGTCGTAAAAGTGTTAAATCAAGAGTTTGGCTATACTATTTTCTTTTGTTCAGACAAACACCCATATCTTTGCACACACAATTCACCGAAACGCTATCCACATGAAGTATCAAATGAAATGTTCAAGAGGAATGACATGGCTCATGGCAGCCGTGTCCTGTATGATAATGCTGCTGTCCTGCGGCAAGCAGGAAAGCAATCGGTTCGTATTCCGTTCGTCGGAAGAAGCGGTAGCCGCCTGTCACAAGGAACTGGCGACTCTGCGGGAGGTAAAGAGAGCCGACATCAGCAGACTGACAACGGCCGTAGCCGACTGGCTTGTCCTTCAAGATTCAGTGTACAGTTTCATGGCAAGAGACACGACCATACATTTGAACACATCCCTGACCACGGACTATTACACAGTCTCTGACTCCATCAGGGCGGAGCTTGTCCGTATCGCCAAACTGCAGCCCCGTTCATTGCATGACGTGACCTACCTGAAGATTCACACGGCGCAAGGACGGGCCAAGATGCGGGCATCACAGGACTTCAAAAAAGCCTGTGAGGTGTTCGACGGAATGGAAAGGATTCCTCCCTACAGCGACCTGACGGGAACGGTCTCGGCCTACAACAGCCTCCTTGACACCACCGTCACTTTCTCGAAAGAGAACGAAGTGGTGGATTTCCTTTGCAAGGAGGACAGATGCTTCCGTTCCCTGATGAGCTTCTTGAATGAGGCAGAACAACAAGACCTGGCAGCTATTACAAGCAAGACATCCCGGCTGTTCGATGACCTGTACGGCAGGGTGTCTGCAGGCGGCAACAGCACGGTCAGCGAGAGGATGACGCTTCTCCTGACCATGAGGTTCAACCGCCGCATCATCCAGAATGCGGAGGCGTGCATGAGGGACATCCATGACAACAGGCACCTGAGCGACCAGCAGAGGGACAGCTACCGATGGATGCTGATACAGCCGTTCATGTCCATCGACAGCTATGCCATGGCATCGTAGACAGACCGGCAGGAAAAGGCGATGCTGCAGCTGGCCGATGAACTGCCATCCCTCTTCGCCCGCCTTGACGGCATGGCCGGTAACAGCAATGAACTGAATAAACTGAGCGCAGTGCTCTCGGACTTCTTCCTCAGTTCCTATCTGAAATCATCATTGTAATCATTAATAAAACGAGAAGACTGCATGAGAAAGCTCCAGAAGACGAGAAATCTGTTCATGGACAATATGGAGCGATGAGGGAGCACTTCTCGTCAAGTGTACTTTTCCACCACAGTAACTACCAAACATCACATAGGTTATGAATGAAGAATATTTGACACAGACCATCGAGGAGTTCAAGGGCAAGCTCAAGACTTACCTGTCGACTTACTTCAAGCCACGCACTGAGAAACCTGTCATGAGAAAGGGTTATGCCGAGTGTGTTTTCCGGTTGTCATACCAGCAGCTGGCAGAGGACATGGCCGATGAATTTGCCACCTGTCTGCACCATCGCATCCTGTACGCCAGGAAGAGCGATGGCGGCACCGAATACCATGTCGCACTCTACTCACAGCCCTACGAGCATGACTTGGTGGTTGTCATCATGGACTCCATACAGCACGGCCTGATCGAGAGCGTCAAGGTGCTGTTCTTCGACTCCCTCGACACCATGTATGCCCATGTCAGGCAGATGTGGATTGACTCACTCTTCCAGGAGGGCAAGCTGCTGGAGGGCATAGAACAGGAGGCGGAACTGATGCAGGACTTCCTTTAATAATTGTAACGCATTCTTAAATGATGTTGTACCTAAAGATAGCCCTTGCACTGTTCCTGTCTGCCATGCCCTTCCTGTTCAAGCATCTGGTCATGCCAAGGAAGGAGTCTTCACCTGCCTGCAGGAACATGCTGTCTGCCATTGGGGCAGCCATGCCATTCCTAAATAGATATAGGCGTAAATTATTCAATATTTCAATAAGAATATATCACGCCATGAAGCACAGCACCGAGGCTAGGAAATTCTTCTGCCTCATGCTGCTCCTGGTGCTGCTGACCATTGCCATGGTTGACTTCAACGCATCGGCATCCATAGCCGGGAAGGTGACAAAGGCTGCACAGGAGAGTGGCAGCCAGTCCGAAGCGGTGATTGGACTGTACACTGTATAACGTCCCTATCTCACCTTCCGATATGCTACCCTGCTGGCCGGGCTGATGGTCATCCCGTTCTTCTCCTACAAGCTGACTGACAGGATCCTGTCACGAATGGCTGGCAGCCGACGGCTTTTCGCCGTGATGAGCATGGCAACATTATTCCTGCTGGCCATATCCGCTTTCTGCTCTTCAGGAAGGAACATCATCATCATCCAGATGCTGTTTGTCATCCTCGGGGCAGCATCCGTCTACCCAAGGATGAGAACGGCAGCCACTTTCAGCCAAGCCCATGCCCTATCGGACGAGTTGATGAGCAGGATGTACAGAAGAAAGTACGGCATCTGACAGGACGCCACTTGCACCTAACTGTACACTCCGCATGTTCAACTGCGGAATGAAACAAACTATGTACACTTTTACAGACAATAACAATGAAACAGAACAATATGACATCCAACAGACTGAACAGACCGGCAGACCGGAAAGCCACCCTTGAGGTGGTCACGTCATTCGAGCTCTGGGACTATCTCCTGGACGGACGTACCATTGCCAACCAAGCCAAAGGCGGCAGGCACCGCTACAGCAAGGCGGAGGCTTTCTTCGACCTGCTGGACAGGCAGCGCATCTCCAACTCCACATTCGACGACGGCTACATGAACAGCAGCGTCATGCTCCTGGCAAGCGCCTGGGGATGGATGCGGCCTACGGCAAAGAAGTTCCTTGACAGGCTCGCCGACATGGGCGTCGTCACGCTCACCCACAGGGGGAACAGCACGGTCGTCCGCATTAACAACATCGTGGGTGAGGACACCACGACAGTGTCAAGCCCTGACAGGCTTGACGGTAGCAACGAGTCAGAAACACCGGAACCCTCTTCGGGCACCGTCGCCCGTCCCCTGGCGGGCGAGGGACCTGCCGCCACTCCGTAGCGGCAGAGAGCGGTAACCAGAACCGTAAGACCCCAGCCATGCGCTTGCGCGTATGCCTGTGCCCTGTACAGTCTGGTTATAGCCTAATATGCGGTTTTGTGTCCTGATGACCACAAAGACACGCGCAGGCCGTACTTAAAAGGAGCAAGCTCCACGGCCTGTTATTAGGCTCAGGGCTACGCCCCAAGCGCTCGACCTTTGGTCGCTTTGCCTGCAAAGAACCCGTCATTCATACAAAATCATACCAAAATGGAGAAACAGCAGAAACAAGTGTGTGACATCAGGGCCGGCAAGGGCATCACGATAGCCCAGAGCAACGAGCACCTGCGCAACGGCCAGCAGTATGCCTACAATAACAAGGTTTCAGGGAATATGGACCCGACGAGGGGACACCTGAACTTCGAGGTCGGAAGGGGCGGCATCGTCAAGGATGTGGACAAGGGTAAGTCCATCCCCAGGCGCATCAGGGAGATCCTGAAAGAGCGGGGAATCACGGACCCGAACATCGGCCTGACGGCAGATGACCCCCGACGGCGCTATACGGTGGCGAACATCATCCTGCAGGGTTCACGCGAGAGGATGCGGGAGCTGGCCTTCGGTGACCAGGAGGTGGACTACAGTCGCGGGGCGGACAACTCTCACGTCACACGCAACGCAGCCATAGAGCAGTGGGCCGTGGACATGTACAACTTCATGTCCAGGAAATACGGTGAGCAGAACATTGCAGCATTCATCGTACACCTCGACGAGACCACCCCGCATATTCACTGTACACTGCTCCCGATAACCGAGAAGAACAGGTTCTCATACAACAGGTATTTCGGCGGCTTCAACGGTGACAAGGACAACGGAAGGCGCAACTTCCTGCAGCTTCATGACGAGCTGGCTGAGGTCAACAGAAAATACGGTCTGGCACGGGGAAAGAGCGTGGCGCATACAGGTGCCCGGCACAAGTCCTACCTCCAGTGGCTCGAAGAGCAGGTCGGCAAGAACAACGAAACCATCAGTCAGCAGCGACAGCTCCTCTGTGACATCAGCAAGGAGGTGAAGAAGGCGGAGACCCGCCTGAAGGGACTGACCACCATGCTGGACAACCTGGAGAAACACAGGCTGGATGTCCTTGCGGATATTGAACTGCTCGAAAACGATGTCGCCGACAGTGAAACCGTGAAGGAAGAACTTGACAGGAAACTGCGGCAGCTGAAGACTGACCTCCAGCTGACGGAAGACAAGATTGCAGAGCGTAAGGCACAGCTGCTGACGGCGACGGAACAGCTCCGCGAGCTCAGCCACAGCAGGGCGGAGCTGCAGCAGGACTACGATGACATGCAGCGGAGAATCAACAGGGAGATGCCGACCCTGCAGCAGAAGACCTTCCACGACATGGAAGCCGTCGGCTGGGAGGTGGCGGCACAGGAGGCCATCGAGCGCAGCAGTCAGATGGAGGAGTTCAGGAGCATGTTGCCGCCCGAGCTTGAAACGAAATTTAACAGTCTGTTCGACGGCTCCATGCTGGAGGCAATGGCGGCACACGCCGTAGAGATGACGGCAGTGGCAGGCGCCCTGTTCCTCGGCTATGTCGACCAGGCCACGCAGTATGCGGAAAGCATGGGAGGAGGCGGCGGCCCCGGCTCAGGATGGGGACGGAAGAAAGACGAGGACGACATGACCTTCGGAAGAAGGTGCTTCCTCCTGGCCAGGAACATGCTGACACCGGGTGGCAGCGGGGGCATACGCGGAGAGTCAGTGAAGAGACGTGACGGAATCAAGAGGTAAATAGTTATAATATCCAACGAAATAAATAGTTCAATAATAAAATAATCATGGAAGATCATGCAGCCACGAAAGAGGTTCCACGCCCGACTTTGGAAGAGCTGGAGAAAAGGATTGAGAAAGAGGAAAAGAAGCGGAAAGATTTTGACAAGAAGTACAACAAGCTCATAGCAGAGAGAAACAAGCTCAAACGCTCGAAATCGCTTCTTTCCTTTTATGACAGGATACTTGCCATGGCCGGACTGTGCAGGAAGTCGGAAAGGGACTGGCTGCTTGCAAGAGTGGAAACACTCGAAAAGGAGAAAGACGGCGAGTCTGCCCTACGCGTCACGGAGATGAAACGCCTGAAGATGAACTTAGCGGCAATAGCCCAACAGCAGCAGGACATCAGGGAGATGGCAGAGAACTGGAAGCAGATAAAGACAAAATATGAGGAATACCTTGAACTGGAACGTCAGGGCAACGTCACCAGGCCCAAAAAGAAATGATGCCGTCATCAATATGTTAAATCAAGAGTTAGCCGCCGGGATTTTCTCCCTCTCACAGTATAATGAGTAATTTCGCGGCGGTATCATTTTACTCATGAATAAAACAGACCAAATAATGAAGAAAAGAAAACTGCTTGTCGCAGCAGTCGGCATGGTGCTGGCCGCTGCCATTCCTGCCCATGCACAGGAGCAGGAGATTGTCATCAACGAACAGGAGCTGACGCCTCTGGCCCCGACCTACCTTGACGGGGCCCGGGAGAACGGCGGATGGGATGCAAACTGGTTCGTCACACTCCAGGGCGGCGTCTCTGCCTTCCTTGGGAAGCCGGAAGGCCATGCCGATCTCTTCGACCGTTTCAACCCGGCCCTCAATGTGTCGCTCGGCAAATGGCTAACCCCGCAGATAGGTGGACGGGTGGCCTACCAAGGACTGAAGATGAAAGACTGGCAATTGGAGTCACGCTCCTACCAGAGCGTACATGCCGACTTCCTCTACAATGTGTCCTCGCATTTCCGAACCGGCATCGACGCACTGCCGCGATGGGACTGCATACCCTATGCCGGTGTGGGCATCATCAGGAACGCATTCACCCACCACAAGCCTTTCGCCGTCTCATACGGCATCATTGGACGGAACCGCCTAAACACTAGGCTGCACCTCTCGGCAGAACTGGGGGCCACGGACACCTTCCAGGACTTTGACGGCAACGGCGCAGGCAACAAGCTCGGCGACCAGCTCCTCCACGCCTCCCTCGGCATGACAGTGACAATTGGGAAAGCCGGATGGAAGCGAATCGTAGACGCAAAGCCGTACATCTGCCAGAATGACGTGCTCAGCAGCTATGTGGACCAGTTGAGGGATAGGAACCAGAGACTGTCCAGGCAACATGAGTATGACATGGAGGCGCTTGCGGAACTGAAGAAGATACTGGAAATTGAGGGACTGCTGGGCAAATACAAGCTGACGGAGCAGGATGCTGCCGACAACACGGGTCAGTACAAGGCATTCCCCCGCAATGACTACAGCGGCCTGAACTCACTGAGGAAACGCATCCGCAACAGAGGATGGGACGGCAGTCCCGAAAGCTACCAGCCGATGCTGGCCGATGGAGAGAAGACGAATGACAGTGCCACCGTCCCGGCATGCGAAGGGATGAAGGACAGTGACAGGATGGCTGTCGGCTCCCCCATTTTCTTCTTCTTCCGGATCGGCTCCTGCGAGATGACGGAGAAGGCACAGGTCATCAACATCGACGAGATGGCCAAGGTGGCAAAGAAGAACGGACTGCTGATAGAGATAACAGGAGCGGCTGACAGCCAGACCGGAGATGAAAAGACAAACGAGATGCCGAGCGCACGACGGGCAGACTACATGGCGAAGATGCTGCGTGAGCGAGGCGTTCCTGATGACAACATCATGGTACGGCATGAAGGCGGCATCAACAGATATGCCCCGTTCACTGCCAACAGGAACACAAGGGTGGTCCTCTATATACGGAAATAGTACAGGAGTCTCCTGCTGGCTTGCACCCCGCAGGAGATTTCTTTCTTATATCTATATAAATAAAGAATTATAGAAACAAATATGGCAATAAGAAAATATACAAATCCGCGAGACCTCGACTTGTCGCCTGGACTTCAGGACGTACTGCGCAGGAACGGAATGCAAGCCCATATGGCCATGCAGCCCAACGGACAGATGCAGCTCATCGTATTGGGACATGACTCACCGGCCATCACCTACAACCTCAACGACCGTCAGGTGGAGGACCTGATGGGCTGGGGCTCGAACTATGTGAACAAAAAGGCGTACAACACCTTCACGTCAATCGTCAAGAATGACTTCTACATGCCGGATAACTTCGTGTCGGCCCGTAATGCCTTCGGACGTGTGGCAATGGGACTGCACGGCTATCGTCTGGGAACAGGAGAGTACGGCATCCCCTACTACCGCCCGTTCAGCAGGTCTGGACGCGGATGGGGCGGCGACTTTGTCGGATGGGAACCGGGATGGCACATGCGGCGCATCAGTGGACGTACCTTCATGGCCGGCGGCGGTATCATGACTCCCGTCAGGCCAGACGGTCGGGTGAAGCCGGGTGAGCTGAATGCCGGAGGCTACGGCTTCTACTACAAGGGGCAGCAGCGCGAGACACGGCAGGAGGTGCTCGATGACATCCTGGCTGACGGACGTATACAGCCGGTAAAGGCTGCTCCCCGTCCACAAGGGCAGGCAATACCATACTCAGAGAGGATCTGGGAGGGTGAGACAAACGGCTTCACCAATGAGAAATTCCAGGAGGTGCTCGCCTCACACGGCATTATCGTCGATGCGGAGAAGAAAACGCTGACCATCCAGTCATCACAGTTCCCGATGGACTTGCAATATGACTTGACGGTTGAGGAGCTGAAGAAGCTGACAGCCGAAGGGATCGGCTATCCCAGCGGTGCTACCGTGGAGGAAAGACTGGCCGTTATCAATAAGCATATCATGGAAGACACGCGGGACTTTGCCAACCCTGTCACCAAAGGAATGCTGGAGTCGAAAGACCTTGTCTGCCTGGAGCTGACGGAGGAAGCGAAGAAAAGCCCGCAGATAGCAGCTTTCTTCGAACAACAGCAGCGGTATGAGGAGAACCAGAGGATGATGGCAGAGAGAGAGGAGGCAAGGCAGATGCAGCAGGAGCGTGCCGCAAGGATAGCTGCCGACCCCTGCGCCATCGACGGACTGGCCATCCATGACATCCTTGGGAACAAGGGATGGTTCCAGCCTGTTGCCAATGGCCGGGAGATGGTCGTCGGAGAGATAAGGGTGGAGAAAGGCACTGACGGCAACTGCCTGATGACAGCTGTCATCAACGGAGAGACGGTATCACATGCCATCAAGGAGAAAGACTATGACAAGTTCCTGGCACTGGACGATGCGCACCGCCTGAAGCTCTTCGACAGGCTGTTCCCGGAGGTGGAGATAAAACATGCAGACGGACGGATGCATTCCGACGACATGTATCTTCTTGACCGAAACGGTAATGTCCTGTTGCAGGATGGCACAGACATCGGCCATGCCATCTCCAACCGCGTTGACGGAGCGGCACTTCAGGATTTCAGGCAGCATCAGGGCTTCTACCGCGAAATAGCCCATGGACGTGAGGTGGAGGTCGGCGAGATACGGGTTGACAAGGAGACCGACGGAAAATACAAGATGACGGCTGTCATAGACGGACAATCCGTGACACACGAGATCTCCCAGAAGCAATACGACAAGTTCCTGGCCGTGGACGACTATCAGCGGATGAAGCTCTTCTCGAAGATATTCAACGAGGTGGACATCAAGACAAGGCCGGGGGAAGGCACGAACATCGGAGCGGCCATCCTCGCCGCCCTCGTGGCCACCGGCGAGGTGCTGGCAGACCCGCTGATGCGCCACGGGCCTGGGCCGGAGATATACAAGAGCCGTTTGCCCGGAACGGTCTATTACAAACCAGGCGTAGTGTCACCGGCAGAGGTGGCGGCAGCCAACTTCGAAAGCATGGACCGCCCGCCAAGACCTGACTACAGCGAGGGGCGCGGCATGGGTATGTGATTATTGGACTATTTAATGATTGAAACAAATAATCCAATAATAAAATATGAGGGCTTTCAATACGATACAGCTGAAGCCGCACCTGCTTCAGTACTTCATCAACGAATGGTGGCATGCGCTGCTGTGCGTGACGTCATTCGCCATTGCCGGCCTTGACATGATGGAGGGCAGCACCATTCCAACGCTGCTGATGTGGCTCGGCATATTGCTGGCACTGTACCTGGCTTACCAGTTCGTATACCTGCTGCGCATAAGATATGTGGTGACAGAGGAGCATCTGGTATTCCTCCACGGGGTGTTCCAGCACTCGACAGACTATATGGAGCTGTACCGTGTGGTGGACTACCAGCAGAACAGGTCGCTGCTGCAGCAGCTACTCGGCCTGAAGACGGTCACCATCCTCTCCGGCGACAGGAACATGGGCCGCCTTGACATCATCGGCGTGCGTGAGGATGAGAACATCGTCAGCGAGATACGAAAGAGAGTGGAATATAACAAACGAATGAAAAGCATCTATGAAATCACCAACCGTTTCTAAGAAGGGAGCTGCC
>JAEEGJ010032064.1_pt1 | contig 10117 bp, 1 predicted proteins | sample 8958761 | NCBI WGS metagenome assembly JAEEGJ01 (sample SAMN16246546, study PRJNA631951) | gut metagenome | biome: gut microbiome; feature: rumen; material: RS-attached | host: Bos | place: Iran: Karaj | collected 2018-10 | reverse complement strand
GATGTTCCGCGAGCGCCCCATCGGATGCCAGCAGAGCGGCATGACGATGGTGTGCCAGATGCGCTCCTTCCTGCCCGACGAGGTGGGCGGCGTGACCTACTTCAACATGGACGACGCCACGATGGTGGCCTACGTTCCGGTCTACTGCAGCATCAACCGGATTCCGGAGCCGTTCCGCCGGGAGAACAACAACATCCGCGAATTCAGCTTCGACAGCGCCTTCTGGATGAACAACTGGGTGGCCAACATGATCTATCCGCGCTGGAGCGCGATGATCGGCGACCTGCGCGAAGCCCAGACCGAACTGGAGGATTTCTACGCCGCCGAGCAGCCGGAGGTGGAGAAGCAGGTCACGAACCTCACCCACCAGGAGCGCGTCAGCTTCCTCACCGCCAAGACCGAAGCCTACACCGCCAAGATGATGGACCGCTGGGACAAGCTGGCGAAACTCCTCATCGTCAAGCACAACGACCAGACCATGCAGCCGTCCGAGAACGGCGTCGTGGTGGCCGGCCGCCGCACTTCCCCGGCTTACGCGCCGGTCTTTGTCGATGCGGTGAAGGCGCAGACGGGAGATCGGTATGTGAGGCCGTAGGGCGGTCGACATACACACTTTAGCGTGCCCGTAGGTCCAGTTGATGGACCTACGGGTTTGTTTTACCCCGTTTTTCGTGCCTGTCGGTCCCGTCGGCGGACCTACGGGCACGGTCACATCGTCGCCGCGTCACTTACAAACCAAAGGTTTCAAATTATCAACCGGGGATTTTATGCCATATTTATTCATTTTCAGTTTTTTATTACAAAATCTATTTAATTATTTGGCATTTTATAAAAAAATTGCTTACATTTGAAGAGAGTAGCATTTTGTCTAATCGGGCCCTCCCTAAAACTTGGCACTTGTTATGGCACAAAACCCCGACCCGCAAACGTCTGCGCTTGACGGATTCTTCCTCAAGCTGGGCACTGTCCTGTCCTTGACCAAGGACGCCTTATTGGCCGACTTCATCGGAGATTTCCCTTCCTACGTCCCGCCGGATATGGCGAGTGCGGAAACACTGTCGGACGCTTTTGCAACAGCGACGGCTCCCTTGTCCAACTTCATTGAGTACGTATTCCGCAGGCTCGGATACGATCTCAAGAATTTCGACAAGAACAAAGAACTTTACGATCTGGTGAAGGCCCTCCTGGCGACGACGGACTCCCTGGGAGCCAATATCGCCGCCTTGGCTTCCGACGACTTCTCCTGGCAGGAGGAGGCGAAAGAGCTGGTAAAGAAAGCCCAGGGGGAGAAGGGAGAAAAGGTTCACATCGACACCGACACCCTGTTCAAGGAAGTCACCGTCGACGGCGAGAAGGCCCTGCTGCGAATGGATGACGGAAAGGGAAACTATGCCGCCATTTCCGTCGGAGACCTCGGTGACGGGGGAAAGATCGGTAAGATCATCAACATCGTCATCGACATTTTCGACCTCCTTAAGAAATTCCGCGATCTGGAATGGGAGAAAATCGGGAGCCAGTACGAAGATTTCGGCAAATTCATGGAGGATTCCTATTTCAACAAGGAGTTTGCCGAGCGCCTGTTCGACCACATCCTGGTCGTCCTGCTCTCCAAGGCTCGCGAGGTGTTCGACGAGGAAATCCGGGAGATGGCCAAGAAGATCGACGATTTCACGCAAGACATCCAGAAGGCCATTGATGAAGCTAAGGGGGCCATTGAAAAGACGGTCGATCAGATAAAAAAGGAGATCAACGACATCCGGAAGCAGATCGAAGAGGTCAAAAAACAGATTGAAGCCGAAGCGCAAAAGCTTTACGACCAGGCCAAAAAATTCTACGAAGAGAAAAAGGAAGAATTCGTTTCCCAGGTCGAGGATTTCTACGACCAGGTCTCCGGCGAACTGCTAGCGCAGTATCGGATGCTTCAGAACGAGCTTGCGGCCCTGATGAAGACTTCTCTCGGTCCCTTCGGAAAACTCGGCGACATTCTGGACCGGATTTATCATGTGCTCGACTTCCTCGGCCTGATCCAGAAGCGGACCATCGAGATCGCCCGGTTCATACCGGAAAAGACGCTTGTCGATACAATCGAGGCTTTCGATGCCCAGAAGTTCGATAATCTGGTCAATCAGGCCAACCTTCTTTCCGACGTCACCGGAAATTTGGATCTTGAATCCCTCCAGAAATCCGCAGTGGATGCCGTCGCCCAACTCAAGGAAAGCATTCCCACCGTGGAGATCAACGTCATCCGCTGGTCCCGTCTGGAGCAGTTGTTCACCAAGCCGGAAGACTACTTCCACGAAGTCTTCCCTATCCACGACTATGACGACGCCGAAGCGCTCCTGGTCCGGCTCGCCGGCCTCGTCCGCTCCTTCAATCCGGACATTTTCGACTTCAGTTCCATCTCGAACATTCTGAACGAGCTGTTCGTCCGCCTGAGGAAAGCGGCTGCGGAGGCGGAAAAATCCGCAAACGAAACCATCAAGGCGCTCAAGGCCAAGATAGAGGCCCTCGAAAAATTCATCCTCGAGATCAAGAGAGTCCTGGAATGCTATGCCATCGAGTTCAAGACACAATTCAAGGAGGCCTTCAAGAATGTCGGAGACGGAGCGAAATCCATTCTGGACGATCTGAAAAAAGAAGTCCAAACCGCCATCGACACCGTCAAGAAGGAAGCTCAGAAAACCGGCAAGCAGTTCATTCAGGACACGAATGTCCTCTGGCAGGATTTCAGCAAGATGACCGGCCTGGACGACGCCACGAAGGATTTCCTGTTCAACCTGTTCGCCAAGCCTCTGGAGGAGCTCATCGCGGAGAAAGCGGCGGAACACAAACTGTTCGCCAGTGTCGATTCCAAGCAGTGGACGGACCCCGTCCGGAATTCGTTCTCCACGTTGGGAAGCGGTGCGACGGATCTTGCCGCCCAATACATCAAAGTTCTCAAAGAAATCCAGGGCCGGATCGATTCCGCACTCAGTGAAAAGCAATGGGAGGCGAGGTTCAAGCGAATGGCCGCCGATCTGGAGAAAGAATTCGTCAAGCAGACGGCGGCGATTCCCGACAGCGTCGACGGCTGGAAAAGTTTCGGCAAGGACACCATTACCACGCTGATTCAAGGAGGGACGCCGGCCAATCCGTTCTCCAGCTTCGACTTCACCGCCTACATTTCTCTCATTTCCGACCATGTCAAGAATCTGATTCCCACGGACCTGGATCTGTATTATGTCAAATTCCGCAACATCACCACCGCCGGAATCGAAGGAATCATCAACAACACGGTCGGAATCAAGAATGCCGTTGAGGGCAGCGCGACAGACATCGGGCTTACAGCCGAGAAACGGGCCGAGGCTGTGAAACTCTTCGTAGCCGACGTCTATGCCGGCTATTGGCCGAAGCTAAAGGACGCCTTCTACAAGATGGTCATCCGACCTGTCCTCACCCTGGTGGAGAAGACGGTCAAGGAATGGGCAAAGGAACTCCTGAAGGAGATCGTCAAGAAGGTCGTGAAAGCCGTCAAGAGGATCAACATTGACAGAGAGGCCATCGAAGAAGCCGTCAAAGAAGCCCAGGAAATCGCCAGGGTCGCCGGCAATGCCGTCGATACCGCGGCGAGCGTGGCCGAACAAATCCTGCTGCTCAAGGCCGAAACCGAAGAGAAGGGGGTCGACACCTGGTCGGACGCCCTCAAACTGGCCGTCAAGATCTACGGACTCATCCCGGAAGACGTCAAGGACTTTGTCCGCGATATCATCAATCTCCCGAAGATTGACGTGGACATCCACCTCCCCGAATACAAACTGGACATCGACAACAAATTCCTGGCGGTCAAGCTGTATGAACTGAAACCTACGAGAACGGGAGGCGGAGACGCCCAGGCGGCAGGATCCTTCTCCCTCCAGCTGCTGGCCTTCGTAGGAGACCGGGAAAACAAGTCCGGCCTGTATTTATATCCTTATATTAAAGGCAAACTGGAAGCGGACTTCAACCTGGGAACCAAACACGCCTTGCAGCTGAATGCAACGGCCTCGCTGAACGAAGGATTTGAAAAACCGCAAACCAAAAAAACCGAAGACGGCGATGCAGAAAATGCATTGAAGGACGGCATCGGCCTCTTCATCACCGAAGCGGAGGACTTCTCCTTTGATGCTGAACTTCTGGCGAACGCCGACGCGGTCAAAGCCTGGCTCGAGATCTATTTCTCCAGAGGTCATTTCAATGAAAGCGGGAAACTGACGGAAGTCGGCGACTGGGTCATTTACGACTCCGAGGTGTTCAGCGTTACGGCCGAGGACTACCCGCAGAAAGCCTTCGTCGGTTATGCCGGCGGATTCGATGCCGGCTACCGGGGCGAAATCCGGAAACTGAAGTTCGGCCTCGACCTGAGAAAGCTGAATTCCTTCTTTGAGGCGCTTGTGAGCGACAAGATCGAGCTTAGTCTGGACAAGCTCGCCCTCGGGTACAGCTATAGGAACGGACTGGATGTCGAGGGCTCCGTCAGCGTGCGCATCCCGATCAACAAGACCATCGACCTGAAGGCCGCCAAACTCAGCGGACCGGCCATCGAAATCGGATTCCCGGATCTCCGCGGTCTCTCGTTCGGCCTGTCCCTGAGCAGCCTGGCGCTCAACATGGGATGCGTGCACTTCTCCCTCGCAGACCTGGGCTTCAGCCTCAAGTCCAACCTGTTTGACAGTCACTGGCATTTCAACGACTTCAATCTCTCCCCTTCCCTGAAGCTGCCCGACGGCATCGGCCTCTCCATCGACCTGGAGGGAGCGGTCAAGGGAACCGGCGCCTTGAAATGGAACAAGGAGAAAGGCGAGGTTGTCGGCGCCGCCGAACTCGTCGTCGTGGATCTTTTCGGCGCCAGCGCCCTCTTCATCCTGAACATGAAGGAGACGGACGGTGTGAAGTTCTCCTTCATGGGCGCCATCAGCGTATACTTCACACCGGGCATCCAGCTCGGAATGGGATTCTCCCTCACCGCGGTGGGCGGCGCCCTGGGCCTGTTCCGCCGCATCGACACCGACCGGATGCAGAACGCCGTCCACGACGGAACCCTGAGCACGGTGATGTTCGTCAAGGACCTGGACAAGAATCTGGACACGGTCCTCGCAAACATGACGTCCTACTACCCCATTTCCAAGGAGAACTTCTTCTTCGGGGTGATGGCCCAGATCTCCTGGGCGGAGAAGGTGAAGGTGGAGCTGGGCCTGTTCCTCCAGGCTCCCGACCCGGTGGTGATCATGATCGCCGGCGGCCTGCACTTCAATGTCGCCGACAGTCTGGACAAACTTCTCTCAATCAACGCGAACTTCCTGGGCATCATCGACCTGAGCAAGGGTCTTTCGTTCGACGCCTCGCTGTATGACTCCTACATCGTGGGCATCCAGTTCTACGGCGACATCGCCCTCCGCATCTACTGGGCCGGCGATACCAAGGGCTTCCTCCTGTCCGCCGGCGGCTTCCACCCGCAGTACACGCCGGAGGCCGGCTTCAACGTGGCCAACATGAAGCGGTTGGGAATGAAGTTCGAACTTGGTCCCGTGAAACTGTCCATGGAAGAGTACTTCGCCGTAACTTCCAACACAGTCCAGTTCGGCTCCGACTCCCGTCTCCAGATCGGCTGGAAGGAATTCGGCATCTCCGGATACATGTACTACAACGTCCTGTTCCAGTTCAAACCGTTCCACTTCTCGTTTGACGCCGGAATCGGTGTCGCCGTAAAGTGCGGCAGCTGGACGCTGATGTCCATCGCGCTGGCTCTCGAAATCAGCGGCCCGCGACCGTGGCATTTCAAGGGGACCGCCTCGTTCTGGTTCCTCTTCATCAAGGTCGAAGTGGGTATCGACGCAACGAGCGGCAGCAAACAGAAGGACATCGAAAAGGGAACCGTCCACGTGTTTTCTCTCCTTTCCGACAATTACAAGAATACGGACAACTGGTTCGTCATCTCCAGCGACCTGGTGGACAACCTCGTCACCACCGTGCCGTACGAAGGAAACGAACTGGTCATCAATTCCTGCGACACACTTTCCTTCAGCCAGAGCGAGATGCCGCTCGACCAGAAACTGGACTGTTTCGGCGAGAACATTCCCAGTGAGAACCAAATCGACCTCAAGTCGGTGGAAGTCGGGACCGGCCGGTCAGTCAAGCAGCTTAAACTGGAAAGGAACAAGTCTTCGTTCGCTCCTTCCCTGTTCAAGAGCATGACGGACCAGGAGAAGCTGTCATCCCCGTCCTATGTGGATATGGTTTCCGGCTTCAAGGTTCAAGGCGACGCTTCCGCCCCTCAGCCCCCGTCCACTATAATCGCCGAACACACAGAACGGGAAGCGGATAACATCAACTTACAGCAATGGAAAGACGCCGCGGCCCGTTACACTTCAGGAGCCAAGCCGGAAGGCGAATCCGGAATGACCCTGATCAGGACACAAGGATTATTCTCCAGGGAAAAGTTGATCAGACCTCGGATTCCCGGTGCTGAAAGGGCGGATGCCAACAGGACGTATAAGCCGGCCTACCGGAAGTCGACTGAAGGTTTCAACCGGTATATCAAGGCGATGGATTCCGCCATGAACAATAATCTGTCCGTGTTGAAGGTTAAATTTGAAGAATAAGGTTCTCACTATGGATAATCAAGCTTTCTATTTGCCTTGGGTAAGGAAAGGTCTCGGTGGATACATCGACGAAAAGGAGTCCTTGGGAAAGACTGACGGAAACAAGGCGAAAGCCCGCGCCGAGTTGATCGTCAAATCCACTTTCAACGTCCAGCACAACCAGGCTTCGGACGGCACGGGAGGTGGCAAGTCAGCCATGTTTCTCGAGAAGACCGTGAAATTCATCGGTCCCGGAGACATCCTTCGGGTCAATCCTTCCGCCATCATGAAGGTCCATCCGCAAGATGGGTCGGAAGGTTTCCCCAGGCAGTATCTCCCCTATATCGAATTCTGGGAGCCCGATTTCCTGTGGCGTTACACGCCTGCGGTCCAGGACAATGACAAACTTCGTCCCTGGCTGGCCCTGGTCGTCCTTCAGGAAAGTGACGTTCATTTGTATTCCAATCCGGACGGCACCTCCTATTTCTCCTTTACGGGAGATGAAGCCGCATGGGAAAATGCTTTCCTGAAGGTTGAAGACCAATTCCGATGCGCCCATGCCCAGGGGCGCGAGAACACAGTGCCGGAGTTCTGCCGCCTGCTCGGAATGCGGAATGAGGACGACTTGTGCCAGGATACCGATTACATCGCCTTACTCGTGCCTGCCTATGAAACGGGCCGCCTCCGCGGACTGGGATTTTCAGAGGATGACATCAAGGATGTCGTCGCACAGCAGGCCTCCTGGGATAACAGTTTCTCCGCACAGAAAAACAGAAAGCGTGGTCTGGAATTCCCCATATACTATAAATGGTATTTCAAGACCGGACGGGACACGTTCGACTTGATTGCCAAGCGCCTGAAGGGAATTACCGTCAATAAAGCCGGACTCACCCTGGATGTTACCGACATGGGAGAAGGATTCAGCTATGATACCGTCGAAAGCAGTTCCTCCCGCCCTTCCATCGTGATGCCGGCCGCCACCTCAACCCTGGACGCGAAGACGGAGAAGGCTTTCCCGGCAAAGGATGACCCGAAGCACCTGACGGAAACCACGCTCTACGAGCATTTGAAAGACCGGCTCTCCGTGAACCCGGTTTTCGCGGAAAACATTGCCGACATAGAAGGGAAACCGGAAATCGCCTTTCCGAATGGCGATGACCCCTGGATCGTCCCGCCTGTTTATGGCGCCCGTCATGCCATGTCCACCCAACTCCACGACGAAACCAAGCCCTGGGTGGAGGAACTGAACCTGGACATCCACCACCGCGCCGCCGCCGGAATGGGACGCAAGGTCGTCCAGCAGCACCAGGAGGAGTTGATGGACCGCGCCTGGAAGCAGGTGGAAGCGGTCCAGGCCCTGAACATGGAACTGTACAAGCGGCTCCTCAGTATCCAGGCGAACCGCTCCCTTCAGCGGAAGACCGTAGATAACTTCTCGGGTAACGAAAAGTACATCGAATATATGATGCGCTACCTGGCCTCGATGAAGAATGCCGGAGGCGATCATGTTTCGCTCTCGGACATCATCCGCAACGCGGGCATCCCGGAGTCCTTCGCAACATCATCTTTCCAAAACTACGCGGAAAAAACGTCCAAGGTCGTCTCAGGAATGGACACGACCACGCTGATGGAGCATATTGTGAAGGACCAAATCTTCAAATACGCTCCTCCCACCCTTGTCGACGCCCTGCATCCCGACATAATCATCAAGTGGTGCCGCGATGGGAAAGAAGCGCTCGCTTATGATCTTTATAAGAAGTATTTCCAGGATTTCTATAAGGTGTCGCTCTCCATTGCCAATGCGGAAGACGGGAAGGATTATATCAAATGTCAATTCAGACAAGAAAGATCATTCAGTCAATCGACTAAGCCCGAATCAGTCTTTCTTCAGGACATGCACGAAAGCAGCAGGAAGTATTTAATAACTGACGTCAAATCAGGAAAACTTATCAATGATGTCAAATGGGGAGATGAATTCGGACTAATGGTGAATCTCCTTGCAAGACATTTTCCCGACATCGAGTACCCAAATCGCTACTCCAATCATAATGTCAGGTATTATCCCAAAGTGTATGTTATGCCCGACAATGATTTCAAGAGCGTTTTCAGCAAGCATGATCAATCCCTTTCTGAAAGCCCGATAAGCTCGTCAGGTTGGCTTGAGTATTCCGTCAACGGTAAGAGTAAATCCCTTTTCCCTTCCTTTTTTGCCATTCCTGACGAATGGCACAAGCTCTTTTTCACTGGCGCCATGTCCGAACCAGGTCCAAATTCTCGTTCCGAAAAGCTCGGATTATCCATGACCAACCTTCCGGCCTCTGATTCAATCCGTTACGTGTTTCAGTTCGCCCAAGGTGGTTACTCTGCCCAAAAAACATCTATATGGGATGGAAGCGGATACGAGCATTGCAAAGGACATATCAATCATAACTGTGATCCACATAGTGCCAAGGCACGCATGGAGCAAATCAGGAAATTGCTGGAGTCACTGCACGAATACAATCATGTAAAAAGTTTTGGCAAAGTAGTCAAGCGTTTCTATGACATAGTGAAGGACTATCGAACTGAGCCGGCTGAGAGAGAAATAATCAGAGACAAGATCAACGAATTTCGAAATGTCGGGATCGTGAAGATTAATTCCAGGGATAAAGCCTGGCAGGGCTTCTATAATAATTGGAGTTACATTACAGCTCCGGCGAAATGGGACAACCCCGCCATCTATGCGCATGACGGGACCTATATTTTCCTTGCCATGTTTCTGGTCATCCTGACCGAGCCGGAATTGACCGGTCTGTTCAAGAGGATGTGCGATGATGCCTTTGGCCCCAATTCAATGATGATGCCGCTCTGTCGTGAAAGAAGTGTCGGAGGCTTTGTTTTGACCATGTTTTTCCTCAAACACGTCAATCATCATGATGAGTACAATTATTTCAATAGATTGAAGGGGATAGGATCATTCCTTCGGAAGACACCGACCTACATTGTCATTTCCGAGAGCTATCTCAAGCAACAGAATGTGATAAAGAGCAAAACATCGGATGGCATCGGCGAATTTATCCGGAAAGTTGTTCCCCAACAGTACCCCGACGCATGCAAATATCTGGATGAGGTCGAGACAAAGGCCAGACAACTGAAAGAAATCATGCACACAAATCCCGCCCCGGAACCCAAGACGGGTATCGATTCGGAGGCCGTGGATGAACTGAAGAAGGAAATCAAGAACGAAAAAGCCTATGAGCGGATTACGAATGTCGCCTTCAATTACTACGACAAGTTCTATTCCGACGGCCTTGAAGGCGCGATGTTGAGGGATATCTACCTGGATGAGCTGCTGATGTCCAAGTATCCGATCCTGGCCTATCCCTTCTTCCCTGAGCCTACCTACCATTATCTGAACATGCTTTCAGACAAGTTCATCCTGCCGGGTTTAGCCGAGATTCCGATGGACCACATCGCCGTTTTCAAGAATAATCCGAAGTTTACGGAAGCCTTCCTGTGCGGCATGAACACGGAAATGGGAT
>JAEEGJ010032063.1_pt1 | contig 10118 bp, 5 predicted proteins | sample 8958761 | NCBI WGS metagenome assembly JAEEGJ01 (sample SAMN16246546, study PRJNA631951) | gut metagenome | biome: gut microbiome; feature: rumen; material: RS-attached | host: Bos | place: Iran: Karaj | collected 2018-10 | reverse complement strand
TAATCGTACAAACTGTCTTTGATCTTGATATTTTCAACATCGTTCTGATATGCGATGATGTCTTCTTTGGAAATGACACGTTCCATTCCTTCGATGGTCTTATGGGAATCGCCTTTTAAGATCATTACCGCGGAATCGTGTGCGGGATAACCCATGGAAAGACGAACCATGAAACGGTCAAGCTGTGATTCGGGAAGCTTCTGTGTACCTGAAGCACCGATGGGGTTCTGTGTCGCGATGACCATGAAAGGAGAAGGAAGATATCTTGTAACGCCGTCAACCGTGGCATGACCTTCTTCCATTACTTCGAGCAGAGCGGACTGTGTTTTCGGAGAGGTTCTGTTGATCTCGTCGGCAAGGAAAAGGTTGGTATAAACCGCACCTTCTTTGAACGTGAATTCGTTTCTTGTCTTATCGAACATCGTAAAACCGGATACATCGGACGGAAGTACGTCGGGTGTAAACTGCATTCTTTTATAGTCCAGATCCATAACCTTGGCGAGGGCTGTTACAAGGGTTGTTTTACCAACACCTGGAATGTCTTCGAGAAGAATATGTCCTTTGGCGAAAACGGCACACAAAACCATGTCGATTACATCGTCTTTACCGTGGATCGCCTGTTTGATGGTGCTCTTCATAAGCTCGATTTTTTCGGGTATCTGATTCATTTTTAAATCCTCTCAATCCGCATAATATATAAAGTATATTTTACTAAAATATAGTGTTTTTATCAATACTGTTTGAAGAGCAGTGCCATATGTGGTATGATGATGGAAAGTAAAGTTTCGAGGTTTTTCATGAAGAAAAACATGAGAGCAGATAAGAGCATATCGGTTATTTTAAGAATTGCACTTTGCGTTGCCATAATATGCACGGGTGCAACTTTTTTGCATGTTTTTGACATCAAAAAAGAATTCAGGGAAAACATGCTCAAATCCTACGAAGGCCATGTAGATACGGCGGTTTCGGAGATCAATTATCAGATAGAGTCCGTAAGGAAAGTCATGGAGACTTACGAAAAAACGATCGCTGATGTAAAACTAAGCTCCGAGATAAACAATCTGACAGAGATCCAGGACGAATACACAAGGGGCTATTCGCTTTATTATCTTGATTCCAACGGTGTTCTTTACAGCTCTGAAAAGAACGAATACAGAAAAGATCTTTTCGATGCTTTCAATAAGATTTCCTCATATTATTTTGTTGATGATTATGTATGTCTCCCTGCAAAAAATTATTTTACGGAAACCTCTTACTGCGATTCGATCATCGGAATAAAGAAGTGCAGGGACGAAAACGATGAACTGTATTATCTTCTTGTAAGAAAAGACCTTTCGGAAGTTTTAAATTCCGATACTTTTAATTATTTAAACAGTTTGGGCTGGTTTGCCGTTATCGAAGGGAACGGCGATGTTGTTGCAGCCACATATTCATATATGGATCTGGCAGCGATCGATTCGAATGTTTTTGACAAATTGACCGAATACAGTGCGAGAACTAACAAATCTGCAACGCAGATCGGAGGATTAAAGAAATTCATATATACCAAGATCTCATATTCAACGGCGGTTGAAGGTGCAGACGGTGAAGATTTTCTTGTTTACATCGGACAGATCGACAAAACACACGATCTTTATTATCTGTATTATTTTGATGCGGGTATTTTAAATGCAAGGATCAAAGGTGCCACGACAAGAAGTTTCCTTATCTGTCTTTTCATGATCATGGTAATGATGATCCTGATACTTTATATCTGGATCACACTTAATGAAAACAATGACATTATCGTAAAGCTTGCGTATATCGATGATGTTACGGGCGGATACAATTACAACTATTTCAGAAGACATGTAAACGACATAATCCAGAACAATAAAGAAACACCTTTCTTAATGCTCAGGTTTGATATCATGAACTTCCGTTATATCAACGAGTCATATGGGCATGAGAAAGCAGATAAAGTCCTGATGGCTACGATCAAAGAATTTGAAAAGGTATTTGACAGGAACAAGGAACTCTGCGTAAGAGTCAACTCCGACCAGTTTGTTGCACTTGTGATAAATGACGTTAATCTTGACGAGAAGCAGATGAAATACTTAAAGGGTATTTCGGATGATGCCAACGATGCAATGATCAAATATCCCATAAGACTTAAAGTCGGAATGTATCAGATACGTAAGGAAGACAACGACATCGACCTTATGATCGACAGAGCGAATGCTGCGAGAAAGTCTATCGATGTCAAGTCGAATGTACTTACGGCAAAGTATTCGGACAATATCATCTCCAACATGAGAAAAGTCGATGCGATCGAATCCGAAATGGAGAAGTCGCTTAAGAACGGAGAGTTCAGACTTTTCGTTCAGCCCAAATGGGATATCATAAAAGACGAGATAATCGGCGGTGAAGTTCTTGCACGTTGGATCAAAAACGACGGAACAATGGTTTATCCTTCGGATTTCATACCTATCTTCGAGTCCAACGGATTTATTGAAAACCTTGATTTCTATATGCTTGAACAGATGTGTATCAAGATCAAGGAAATGCGAAAGAAACCGGGCAGGTACAAATTCTTCCCTGTAAGTGTGAACCAGTCCAGAGTCCTTATCAATAACCCCGATTACGTTAAAAACGTCGAAAAGGTTATGAAAAGATACGATACAGATGTTAATCTCATTCAGCTTGAGATCACGGAAAACGTTTTCTTTGATCAGAGAGAGAAGATGGTAGAAGTCGTTAATCAGTTAAAGGCGCTCGGTCTTGAACTGGCAATGGATGATTTCGGATCCGGTTATTCATCGCTTAACATACTTAAAGACGTACCTTTCGATATCCTTAAGATCGACAAGGACTTCTTCGATGAAACCTTTATTTCGAATGCAAGTACGGTAATCCTTCAGAAAATACTGGAGATGGCAAAACAGCTTAATATTGATGTTATCTGCGAGGGTGTTGAAACCAAGGAGCAGGTTGAAATGCTCAAAGACTTCGGATGCCATGCCGTACAGGGTTATTTCTACGGAAGACCCATGCCCGTGGATGAATTCATCGAGAAGTACTGCCTGATCAAAGAATAATGTTTTGACAAAAGAAATCTTTATGGATAAACTGTAAAAATGAATGTTCCGGCGAACTATTTTGTAAATAAAATGAATGAGACGCTTTCGGATTATTATAAGGTTCATGAAAACTCAAAGCCGAAAGTTCTTTTGCATGCGTGCTGTGCACCCTGCAGTTCATACTGTCTTTTGTGCATAAGGGATCATGTGGATGTGGGAGTTTTCTTTTACAATCCGAACATTACCGTAAAAGACGAATATGAGCACAGACTCGAAGAACTTAAGAGACTTGTAGGGATTTACAATGATGATCCGGACAGGAAACCGGCGGAGGAATGCTGCCAGGTAGAATTAAACAAAGTTCTGACTGTAAACCGGTCAGAAAAAGACGAGGTTGACATAAATAAACTTTATGTTAACCAAAATGCGATTAAGATAATCGAAGCACCGTATGAATCAGAAATTTACTTATCAAAGATAAAAGGTCTGGAGAGATGCCCTGAAAGAGGAGAACGCTGTAAGATCTGCTTTGATTTAAGACTCAGGGAAACGGCCCTTAAAGCCAGAGAACTCGGATATGATTTTTTTGCAACGACTTTGACTTTAAGTCCTTTAAAAGATGCGTTTCTTATAAATCAGATCGGTGAAAGAATTGCCAAAGAAGTTAACATAAAATATCTTCCGACAGATTTTAAGAAGAAGAACGGATATAAAACGTCGATTGAATTATCCAAAGAATTCGGTCTTTACAGACAGAATTACTGCGGATGTGTATTTTCGAAAATCAAAGAGGAGTTTACATAAAATATGAAAGATTTTTTGCTTGAATTAATGGGTGTGGTATCCGAAGCATTTAAGAAAGCCGGATATGACGAGAATCTCGGAAAGGTTACCGTGTCGAACAGACCTGACCTTTGTGAATATCAGTGCAACGGTGCAATGGCCGGTGCCAAGATCTATAAAAAAGCTCCCATCGCTATTGCCGGTGAAGTAGCTGAATATTTAAAAGAAAGTGATGCTTTTTCGTCCGTGGATGTTTGCCCTCCCGGATTTATCAATTTAAATGTAAGCGATAAGTTTCTCTGCGATTTTGTTCTTAAAATGTCAGAGACTGAAAAGTTCGGCGTTGAACTTGCGGCAGCAAAGAAGCGTTATATCATCGACTACGGCGGACCCAATGTTGCAAAGCCTTTGCATGTTGGTCATTTAAGAAGTGCCGTTATCGGTGAAAGTATTAAAAGGATCATCCGTTATATGGGGCATGAAGCGATCGGTGATATCCATCTCGGAGACTGGGGTCTTCAGATGGGCCTTGTAATTGCGGCTTTTAAAGAAGAGAATCCGGATCTTGTTTATTTTGATGATTCTTTTACGGGTGATTATCCCACAGAGGCTCCTTTTACGGTTTCCGATCTTGAGGAGATCTATCCCAAGGCTTCCGCAAGATCAAAGGAAGATGCGGCATTTAAAGACGAAGCAATGGCATGTACCAAGAAACTTCAGGATGGTGTAAGAGGCTATCGTGCTTTGTGGAAACATATCATCAATGTATCCGTAACAGACCTTAAGAGAAATTACGACAATCTTAACGTTGAATTCGACCTCTGGAAGGGCGAGTCCGATGTTCATGATGTTATTCCCGAGATGGTTCAGTACATGAAGGATACCGGACTTGCATATATCAGTGACGGTGCGCTCGTTGTTGACGTAAAGGAAGAAACCGATACAAAGGAGATCCCTCCCTGCATGATACTTAAATCAGACGGGGCATCTTTATATAATACTACTGACCTCGCAACGATCCGTGAAAGAGTAAGAGAGTATAATCCGGACGGTATCATTTATTTAACAGACAAGCGTCAGGAACTATATTTCGAGCAGGTATTCAGATGCGCACGTAAGACAGGCCTTATCAAAGATGACGTAAAACTCGTTCACATCGGATTCGGTACGGTTAACGGCAAAGACGGAAAGCCTTTCAAGACTAGAGACGGCGGAGTAATGCGTCTTGAATATCTCATAAAAGACATTAACGACAAGATGTATGAGAAGATCATCACCGGCCGTGAAATGGATGAAGAAGAGGCCAGGAAGGTTTCCGGAATCGTTGCTCTTTCAGCAATAAAATATGGAGATCTTTCAAACCAGGCTTCCAAAGATTATATATTCGATACTGAGAGATTTATGTCATTTGAAGGAGATACGGGCCCTTATCTTCTTTACACCGTGGTTCGCATCAAATCCATATTAAAAAAGTTTAAGGAAAATGGCGGAAACGTTGATGAATGTTCAATTTCGGGAAGTGTTTCCAATACATCCCAGAAAAACCTTCTTATGAAGATCTCGGGTTATAACGAAATGATGAGAGGTGCATACGAGGATCTTGCTCCTCACAGAATATGCGCTTATCTTTACGATCTGGCAAATGCTTTCAATTCGTTCTATCATGAAACGAAGATCTTAGCCGAAGAAGATGAGAATCTTAAGAAGAATTACATCGCTATTCTCAAGCTTACTCTCGGCATATGTGAAGACTGCATGGACTGCCTGGGATTCGAAGCTCCGGAACGTATGTAAATAATATTATTTTAAAATAAAATTATTCTTGACAATTGCCTGTCGATTTTGTATATTAAATAGGCAGTTGTTTTGGCGAGATGGCTCAACTGGCTAGAGCATCCGGTTCATACCCGGAAGGTTGAGGGTTCAAGTCCCCCTCTCGCTACTAAGGCACCGAGTAAATCCGGTGCTTTTTTTATGCCTTTTTTTGCCGTTATGGGAAGTGTGTGAAATAAATATGAATATTGTTGATACTTGTATGGATAAAAATATGGTTTTGTGGTAAAATACTCCGTGGTTATTTTATGGAAAATCATCATTAATAAAGGCTTTTACAGGGGTTTTGTGTGAGTACTAAAGATAAGATCAACAAAGTTATTCTTTGGACATCTTTTATTATATATTTTTTACTGGTTTTATATGTGACGTTGTTCGGAAGCAGAGCATCCGGTTTTAATTTCAGGATGGTGAATCTGATCCCTTTTAAAACGATCAAGCTTTATCTTAAATGGCTGTTCGATAACAACAGAGCAAACAACTACATTCCGATAGTAAATCTCGGGGTCAACTTCATTCTGCTCATGCCGATGGGGTATTATCTGCCTGAGGTTTTCAAAATATTCAAGAACTTTTTCTTATATACGGCGGTCTGCGCTTTATTTGTAGGAATTATCGAACTGATTCAGTATTTTACGCTGCGCGGTTCTTTTGATGTGGATGATTTTATATTAAATATGACGGGTGCCTTGATCGGCTATGTTTTATGGGCTGTATTCTATGTCATTCGTAAACGTAAGACACAGGTAAGTGAATCGGATTAGGAGTTAAAGGGAGAGAAAATCATGTTTCTTACTCTTATGAAGCACGTAAAAGGGTATGCGCGTTCTTCTGCGTTAACGCCCCTTTTTATGGTGCTGGAAGTTATTTTTGAAACCATTATCCCCATCTGCATGGGACACATGGTAACATACGGTATCGAAGGAAATAACGGTGCCGGCGATATGGATTATATTCTTAAAATGGGCGGAATAATGCTCATACTCGTTGCGGGTGCTTTTATCTCCGGTATTCTCGGAGCAGTCTTCGGTTCTATCGCATCCTGCGGACTTGCAAAGAATCTGCGTAAGGATATGTATGAGAATATTCAGACATTCAGTTTCTCTAATATCGATAAATTTTCAACGGCAGGTCTTATCACTAGACTAACGACAGATGTTACCAATGTACAGAATGCATATCAGATGCTTCTTCGCCTTGCGTTCCGTGCACCGGTAAGCATGATCTTTGCTATGGCAATGTCTTATACCGTTTCTGTCAGAATAGCCAATATTTATCTTATTGCCGTAATATTACTTTCGATCGGTCTTGCGGTAATCATGCTTAATGCAAGAAAGTATTTCTCGAGAGTATTTGAAAAATACGATGACTTAAACGAAACGATCCAGGAAAACGTTAATGCGATAAGAGTTGTAAAAGCGTTCGTAAGAGAAGACTATGAATCGGAAGAACTCAAAAAAGCCGCAGGAAACATTTACAAGATGTTTGTTAAGGCTGAAAACGTAGTTATCTGGAACTCACCTTTAATGCAGTTTACCATGTTCGGAACAATGCTTATCATAAGCTGGGTCGGCGCACATATGGTTGTATCAAACGAACTTGAAACCGGTGAACTTCTTACGCTTTTCACATACTGTATGAATATTTTGGGAAAACTTATGATGGTTTCGTTCGTTTTCGTAATGCTTACTTTATCCGCAGCGAGCGGACGAAGGATTGCGGAAGTTTTAAATGAGGAACCCGGTCTTAAGAATCCCGAGAATCCCGTAACAGAAGTTAAAGACGGAAGAGTATCTTTTGAAAATGTATGCTTCTCTTATAAGAAAGAGGGAACGGGAAAGAACGTATTAAACAATGTCAATCTGGATATCAAGTCGGGTGAAACAATAGGTATCATTGGCGGTACGGGTTCTGCAAAATCCAGTCTGGTCAATCTTATAAACAGACTTTATGACGTTACCGAAGGAAGAGTAAGAGTCGGCGGAGTGGATGTAAGGCAGTACGATATGGAGAGCCTTAGAAATCAGGTGTCCGTCGTTCTTCAGAAGAACGTTCTTTTCTCAGGAACCGTTTTTGAGAACCTTCGATGGGGCAATCCTTCCGCGACGGATGATGAATGTATCGAAGCTTGTAAGCTTGCATGCGCGGACGGTTTCATATCTGCATTTCCCGAAGGATACAACACAAAGATAGAACAGGGCGGAACCAATGTGTCCGGAGGACAGAAACAGAGGATCTGTATCGCAAGGGCACTGCTTAAGAAGCCCAAGATAATCATTTTCGATGATTCGACTTCCGCCGTTGATACGGCAACGGATGCTGCCATAAGAAAGTCCCTAAAGGAAGCGATTCCCGGAACCACCAAATTCATAATCGCTCAGAGAATCTCATCCGTTCAGGATGCAGACAGAATAATCGTTATGGAAGAAGGCGAGGTAAACGGTTTCGGTACGCACGATGAACTGCTTGCTAACAACGCCATCTACAGAGAGGTTTATGAATCACAGACCGGCGCCAATGCAGACTTTGATGAGGCGAAAGGGGGTGTGAACTGATGGCAAGAAACGATAAACCCATTCAGATGGGAAGAAACAGAGGAATGGGTCCCAAACCCAAACTCGATCATCCCGTTAAAACATTCTTAAGACTTATTAAATACTCATACGGAAGATACCCGATCCCTTCGATCATTGTATTTTGCTGCATTATTTTCTCAACACTTGCACAGATCGTCGGAATGAGTTCGCTTCAGGTTCTTATCGATGATTACATCACTCCTTTAAAGAGCCAGGCGAATCCCGATTTCTCCGGACTTGTAAAGATGCTGACACTCATCGGTATCATGTTCGCACTAGCGGGATTAAGTACTTTTACATACAACAAGATAATGGTTTATGTTGCACAGGGAACCATGAAGAGACTGCGTATAGATCTTTTTACGCACATGGAAAAACTCCCGATAAAGTATTTTGACACGCATTCACACGGCGACATAATGTCGATCTATACAAATGATATCGATACGACCAGACAGATGATAGCACAGAGTATCATTCAGCTTATTTCATCGTCCGTAACGATCGTCGGAACATTTATTGCGTTAATCAGATTAAGCCCCAGACTTACGCTTGTTTCCATACTCATGATCTTTATCATGTTTATGGCTACAAGAGTGATCGCAGGCAAATCAGCGGGATTCTTTGTTGCACAGCAGAAAAACCTCGGTGCGGTAAACGGTTACATCGAAGAGATGATGGAAGGCCAGAAAGTCGTTAAGGTATTCTGCAGAGAAAGGATCTGCGAAAAAGAGTTTAACGAACTTAACGAAGAACTTTATCATACGGCTTCAAGTGCGGGCAAGCTTATAAATATACTCGGTCCCGTTAACGGACAGCTCGGCAATTTAAGCTTCGTTGTCATTTCCGTAGTCGGAGGTTTCTTTGCGATCAACAATATCGGCGGATTTACGATCGGTGCTCTCGGCAGTTACCTAACTTTGAACAAGTCGGTAAATATGCCCATCATGCAGATCTCGCAGCAGTTTAATACCATCGTTATGGCACTTGCGGGTGCAGACAGAGTGTTTAAACTTCTTGATGAACCCGTAGAGGTTGATGACGGATATGTAACACTTGTTAATGCAAAGAAAACCGGCGGCGATCTTATAGAAACCGAAGAACATACAGGCAACTGGGCATGGAAGCATTATCATAAAGCGGATGATACTACCACTTATGAAGAGTTAAAAGGTGCCGTTGTATTTGATGATGTTGATTTCGGTTATACCGAAGAAAAGACGGTTCTTCACAATATCGACATGTTTGCAAAGCCCGGTCAGAAGATCGCATTCGTAGGTTCGACCGGTGCCGGCAAAACAACCATTACGAACCTTATAAACCGTTTCTATGATATTCAGGACGGTAAGATCCGTTATGACGGAATCAACGTAAATAAGATCAAAAAGGCTGATCTCAGAAGATCACTCGGAATGGTTCTGCAGGATACGCATCTTTTTACCGGAACTGTTATGGATAATATCAGATACGGAAAACTTGATGCTACGGATGAAGAAGTTATTGCGGCAGCAAAACTGGCAAACGCTCACGGCTTTATCGAAAGACTTCCTCAGGGATACGATACAATGCTCAAGGGAGACGGTGCATCGCTTTCGCAGGGCCAGAGACAGCTTCTTTCCATTGCGAGAGCGGCTATCGCGGATCCGCCCGTACTAATTCTAGATGAGGCTACAAGTTCGATCGATACAAGAACCGAGAAGCTTGTTCAGGAAGGCATGGATAAGCTTATGAGCGGAAGGACCACATTCGTCATTGCTCACAGGCTTTCGACCGTTAAGAATTCGGACTGCATCATGGTTCTTGAGGACGGCCGTATCGTTGAGAGAGGAACTCATGACGAGCTTATAGAACAGAAGGGTAAATATTA
>JAEEGJ010032062.1_pt1 | contig 10118 bp, 9 predicted proteins | sample 8958761 | NCBI WGS metagenome assembly JAEEGJ01 (sample SAMN16246546, study PRJNA631951) | gut metagenome | biome: gut microbiome; feature: rumen; material: RS-attached | host: Bos | place: Iran: Karaj | collected 2018-10 | reverse complement strand
CTTGAATACTGCTTGGAAATACTATCAAGCTTTTCCTGTTCGCCATCAGGAATAATGCACTTCTCATCTTCCATAACAAAATGCCAGCTACCAATGACGACCTTCTGACCATCAATGTCCGAGGCAATTCCATGAGCAACTACATACTCGACTTTACTGTGCATTTCATTATGCTCAAGTCCTCTGTCTGCCGCCTCAGCAACTACAGCATTGGCGATTGAGTGCGGATAATGTTCTTCAAGGCATGCTGCTATTCGCAGCATCTCATCTTTATCATTTCCGGAAAACGTAACAACATCCACAACTTTAGGTGTGGCCATTGTAAGCGTTCCTGTCTTGTCGAAGACTATAGTATCCGCATCTGCGATAGCTTCCAGGAATTTACCACCCTTTACTGTAAGATGGTTGTCCTGACACTCACGCATCGCAGACAGCACAGTCACAGGCATTGAGAGCTTTAACGCGCATGAAAAATCAACCATAAGAACAGACAACGCCTTAGTCACATTCCTGGTTATCAGGTACGCAAGTATCGTTCCGCCAAGAGTATATGGTACCAGTCTGTCGGCCAAATGCTCAGCTCTTGACTCAACTCCCGATTTAAGCTGCTCAGATTCTTCGATCATCTTTATGATCTTCTCATATCTGGTGGTCCCTGATGCTTTTTCAACCTTAAGGACAATATCGCCTTCTTCTATTACAGTGCCTGCGTAGACATAGGCACCCTCTTTCTTTTCTACAGGTATGCCCTCTCCGGTGAGTGTTGACTGATTGACCAGTGCCTCTCCTGAGACAACCGTTCCATCGAGCGGGATAACACTTCCCACTCTCACAGAAATCTCATCGCCGGGAGCAATTTGGTTTATTGGCACCTGAACCTCAATACCATCTTTTTTGAGCCATACTTTATCTGACTTAAGCGCCATACTTCTTGCAAGGTCATCCACCGACTTTTTATGAGTCCACTCCTCAAGAAGATCCCCAACTCCCAGCAGGAACATAACCGAAGAAGCCGTCTGATAATCCCCCGTCAAAAGAGATACTGTTATGGCCGTAGCATCGAGAACCGATACTTCAAGTTTTCTATGTTTAAAGAGGCTGACAAGTCCTCTGTAAATGAACTTGATAGCCATAATCCAGGCTTTTATTCTTCGAAGAGGGTATGGCAAAAAGACTCTGCAACCGTAGTGAAGGATTACCTTTGTAATGAGCTTCTCTTTATAAGAAGCCATAAGCTCTCTACCGGTATTTTCAGGCACAAGTGCCTTAACTTCTTCCACATCGGCATCGAAGCTGCAAATTTTAGAAAGCAGCTTTTCTCTGTCTCCGTTATAAACAACTACAGCATCAGCGCTTCTCTCATAGACGGTCGCTTTTTCCACACCATCAAGAGAAAGCAGATAGTACTGTAATCTATCTGCTTCTTCAAAAGAAAAACGTCTTTTTGGCATGGAGAAGCGGATACGCCCACTTATCTCATGTTTAATGACAATTTTCATATTTGATTATTCTCCAACTACTGCCTCGTCTTCCTTTGCCTTGCGCTCAGCATTGATTTCTTTTGCCTCTGCAAGGATATCGTCACAGTTCTCCTGTACCTTGTTCGCAGTATCCATTACGCAGTCTTTTGCCCTAAGCACAGCTGCTGTGGTATGTGTATAGCACTTCTTTGCATCCTTACTTGAGAGTACCTTTACTCCGGCTGTTCCAAAAAGGTCTCCACCCAAACACCACACGCAATGATGCCAATTCTTCATAATGATCATCTCCTGTTCTGTAAACTATTTATGTGTTCGTAAATGAAAACAAACAAATGCAGACGACATATTCCTCCCGCATTTGTTTGCTCTTTTAGCTTATCACAATATGAAATGGCCTAGAACACGTGCAATTGATAACTTTTCTCAAAAGCAAAAGGAGTCAAAAGAAACGTTCCAAATATTTTGATATCAGAAAAATTATCACAAACGATGGAAGGACAATACCAATAGTTGCCAAAATCCCGCCTGCCATCTTACCTTTCTTATACCCGACATAGGTAGCGCAGTTGATGGCAATTATAAGCCTATTAGTCTCTTCTCTATCTCAGTGGTCACATGGTATTCAAGCATATCCACCCCCTATACCTTGAGCAATCTTCACTGACTACATTAAGTACTTTATAGTCAGCTAACACATATTACCAATTTATTAGTTTTTTCTTTCAATTTTTCCTAATGATTCAATAGTCTCAAGATAATCTTTTTCTACTGAACTCAGTGTCTTAGCCTGATACTTTTTATACTCTTGTTCTACCTTGTCTATTGCTTTTTGATGACTTACTGAACCATTTCCCTCCAAGAGCTTTTCTCCGCTCATGGTAAGGATATTGTCCAGATGCCTTGCCCAATCGTCCATAGTCATTGGTATCTCACGTTCTGCCTGTCTTTCTGCAAAATCAAGGTATCCAGATACAATCTGCCCCATAGCACGTAGTTCTTTTTCATTTAGGTAGTTCTTGGCAATTTTCGCTTCTCCAAGAGTAGGCTGTTCACCTTTAAAGGTCATAAGTCCCATGAATTCCTTCTCTGCATCCACCCTATGATATATGACTTCAGCAGCAGTTTCTCCGTGTACAGCAAAGTGAATCTTATTTTGGACTTTTTTGAAGAACTCTATAGATGTTTGTGCCTTTGGATCATAATCAACACTTGTAGCATATATTTCAAGGACTTGCCTGTAAAATACCTTTTCAGATGCACGGATATCTCTGATGCGTTCAAGAAGCTCTTTGAAATAGCCACCGCCGCCGAGGTTCTTTAAGCGCTCGTCATCCATAGTGAACCCTTTTTGCATATATTCCTTTAGTCTGGCTGTTGCCCACTGGCGAAATTTGGTAGCGGTCATTGAAGTTATACGATATCCCAAAGAGATTATCATATCCAGATTATAATGAAGCAGGTTTCTTTCAACGTTTCTTCCGCCTTCAATTTGAACTGTTCGGAATTTCCGAACAGTTGCCGCCTCATCTAACTCACCCTCTTTGAATATATTGGTTATGTGCTCGCTGACATTGGATTTACTTGTATGATACAGATCTGCTAGCTGCTGCTGAGTGAGCCAAACTGTCTCATCTTCAAGCCTGACATCTATTTTGGTCACTCCATCATCTGAACTGTATATTAAAATCTCACCTTTCTCTTCAGCCATATTTTTCAAGCCTTTCATTTTTTAGCATGTCTCTGTAAATATATATTGCGGTCAAAAATCTTGACCGCAAATAAATTCTGTAATAAAGCATAACATAAATTTACAGGCATTAACATCGTTAGATACAAACATGAATGTCGTCTGTCGCCCTTGTTTTATGCATGAATTATACATTTTGTTAACATATCATCAAGCAAGATATACTGTAATCTAATCAGCGAAATGAATCACTTCTACAGATTATAATGTCCTAGTTTTCTCCATAACTTTTTTAAACTCATCATATCTAATTTGCTCAGAAAAGGTTTCATGCCCTTATATTTTAATAGTTGAAACAAATAAAGAAAAGCCTTGTCATCAAGGCTTTTCCATTATAAAATCCATCTTTAGTTATCAGTTCTCGAATCGGCGGATTAACAAAAATATTGCGTCTTTGGGCTAACCTTCTAGGATGTCCAGTTCATCATCAATAGCTCTGGATACAAACTGGTTTATTGTGATTCCTTCATTGGCAGCATATAATGCAATTTTCTTATGCTGCTCAGGCTTAATGCGAACATTGAATGAGCCTTTAAATTCTCGTTCAGGATCTTTTCCAATCTTCTGGCAGTAATCAAGGTAATTATCTATACAATCATGCAGGGACTGTGTAAGCTCTTTTACTGATTCTCCATGAAAATTCAGAGAGTCATTGATGCCAAGAACGTGACCTATGAATATCTGATCTTCCTGGTCAAATTCTACTTTTGCATGATATCCATTGTATTCCATCAGTGAACTTATCATTCTATCTCACCTACTTCCTTAAGAAATGCTATGACCATCTTTACGTGATACCTGTACAGCTCATTGCCTGGGTGTGGACCGTCAAATTGAAGGATGCGCTTGGTTTCAACATGATAATAGCCTATTCCTGATCCTCTTCCGCCCTCGAACTTTTCGCAGCCACATTGCTTCATAAGTGCGTCCAGTTCTCTTATTGTAAAACTTGTAGGTGCGGGTTTTGACAGTAATTTTTCTAGTAATTTTGATTTCTTTGGCACAGTAATTCCTCTTGCAACTATTTTCTAGTTACAATATAACACTTTAGCCCTACCTCGTCAATTCCAACAGAGTAACAGCTAGCATTTCCTTATTTCATACATATCTTCATGTTTCAGATACAATACCTGATATGTCGGTATTATTAGTGTGTTCCATGGATCAGATATATATACTCCGCCTGTAGACGTTGCTGATTTCTTGAACTGGATCCATAGGTCATCTATCATATCTGACATGATGAAAAGTTTAAGATAAACTTTATCTGCTTCAGATTCGCCAATTTCGTAAAAACGCATCCCACCTACACAAGTAACATCTTCCAGAGTATATGACCGTAAATTTCTTTGCATTACAGGCCGGATGTTGTGTCCAAGGCAGGCTGCGCTGATAGCATCACCGGGCTCTTCGAAGCCCTGCATTATCCATGTGAAGCATATTGCGAGCAGTGTCATATCCGAATCACGGATACTGTCCACGTAATGTAAGGTGTTAACATCGTTTTCTGACAGTGAGAAAATGCCCTTGCCTATGATAGACATATATTTTGCGAATAAAAAGCAGTCAACCATATCATAAGAGTCATACTCTGCAGGCATAATACGGAAGAACTTCTTTATGCGCTCAAATGGGTTATATACTACATTCTGCTGATTAAACCACGTGAAGAAACCCGCTTGAAAACAATCATATGTTTCCGGGCGTCGATCAACATACATTTTCGATATTATAGGCGTTTTATCTGCTTCTTTAGAAAGAATAGGTGAATAAAGATAACTTATATTTGAAGTGTACACTTTCCCATATTTTTCAAAAGATCTATTGATCACATCTGTATCATAAAAGTCATTTGGATTAGTCCTGCAACAAGGAAGGGGTAATAAATAAGCATTAAATCCTGTCCCTTTCTCATACGGACTGCATCTGATTCCTTCAGCGTGATAGAAATTATGTTCAAAAACAAATCTCCCATCCGTCCCTGTTCCCGGGTGGAAAGGGCAGGTCTTTACATAATGGAACTGATGGATTATGCTATGATATCCATCTTTCAGGCATTTGGGGCATATTCGCATATGATATGTACCAAAATAAGATCTTGCAGTGTTATAATCCATATGCGCAAAGATTTCCATTTTGTCTATATACCACTGGGGCAAAATTTTATTAAGGCACTCGATTGTTTCTAAACTGTTTCTGCAATGTCCATCCATCTGAAATCCTTCTATATATTTCTTCTCGTTGGTCGCTTCAGCTCCAAGCATTTTGAGCGCATGTTTACTTGAACATATGTTGACCCTGCAAAAGTTTGCAAGAATGCTGAATATGGATTCATAAGGTCTCACCCATTTTTTATCCCATCTGTATTTTCTGGAAAAAAGTAAATCCTCTTTATTTAGTGTATTCATCATCTGATTCACCATAGCCCGAAAGCGCTACACAACTTTCAAGTTCCTTTCTCGTAGGGAATGCAATTGGACTGCTTCCCAGTTTTCCATGCTTATTGAGGCAGATCACCAGTGAATCTATGAAATATTTCATGGGAATATCTTCTGCCGCAATCCTCTTTTGGATCCTTACACTCTGAAATGCTTCCCAGAAGTCATTGCTGATATCAAAAAAGGTCTTACCATCTGCGTAAGGAAAATAAAAATCCACAAGTCCATCCGATAATATTTCATAGTCTGTCATGCAAACATGAAGTTTATCTACCGAAGCCATGCAGAACTGGAGCTCTTTGGGATCCTGTATACCAAAGAACTGGCTTTCATTGATCATGAAACGTCCAACTATCTGATCTTTGCCCTGAAGTTTAAAGGAATGCTTAAGATCCTTAAGTTCCCTTGTCCCGTACATGAACACAGATAACTGGATATCTTTTCCGCTAAGATTGTTATATAAATCCATAAGCCAGTAAAAATCCTTTTCCCTTAGTTTCCATGCTTCATCAATGAACATGACTGCTTTCTTAAAGGGGGTCTCGTGAGCACGTAATATAAGCTCATTAAGAACTCGTTCTTTTAGTATTAGTGCGGTACTGTATCTGGGACATTCATAGCCCATAGCCATAAGTATCGAGGCATAGAAGTTTCTCTCAGTTTCGGGGTGGTCAGTCACATTCCATATAATGACCATTTCACGGCTCCCATATTGATTTCTTATGGATTCAGCTACATAGTTCATGCACACCGTCTTGCCTATCCTGGCTCTTCCATAAGTAATACTCCCACAAGCTCCTATGCCGAGCCATGAATTGATTCTCCGTTCTTCATCAAGGATGCTCTTAGTCGGAAATACAAGCTTACGGGAAGTAAGATAGCGGATAGTCATCTGTGATATGAACTGTTCTGATATATTATTAGCTGATACAGCTTCTTTTGCAGAATACACGCATTAACCCTCCTTTCTGCTTTGGAACATCAACGTATAAAGGTCTTCCGGTGAAAGACCTTTAATATCTTCATATCTTAGTACAGCCCCAGTTTCCTGTTTTTTACGTACAGTCTCCAGATTAAATGTATTATCACTTTGCTGTTCTGCTGCTATGCCCTTGCCAATCTCACGTCTGACTATATCTGCCCTGGTAGCGTTTCTCCGGCTTTTCTTTCCTTTGACATCAAGGCTTGATATATATGCATCTATCGGTGTATCAAATATTAGTTTTGATCTCCCACGCTCTCTGGCAAGCTTCAGGGCATTCTTTCTCGTCCTGACGGAATGTGATTTTGTACCGAATTCCCCACTTGCCTTAAGCGTGTCTATATATCTGCCATCCTGATCATATGCCTCAATACTGGAAATATCCCTGGGGTCATAAAGGATGGTCAGTGACTGTCCAAGGTAGTGTTCAGTGGCAGAGAGTATCTTGCTACGATACTCAGTACCCATAAACTGAATATATGCGTGTTTGCCATGTGCTGCCCTACCTCTGACAGTGCGTTTGTCCATCCTCATGTTCAGACGTTCTATGACTGATATGATCATATCTTCGTCAGCCACATATGGGTAAAGCCCTGCTTGAAACAGTTTGCAGCTCATGCACTCTAAGGGTGAAAGTCCATCTACCCCTTTATGGGGTGTGTTATTATACTCAGCTATGAGAACATCTATCAGTTCAGTCATCTGTTCATATGTGACATCATATTTTATTGCATTTTTTTCAGGGTTTTTTCTGACAGGATCTTTGGTATCTGACCCGGTTGTTGATGGCAGCATATGGAATCCTCTGGACTCTAGCGTTCCGAAAAATCTTTCAACAATTCCTCTTGTTTCGGGAGTTGCAACAGATCCATAGTTAACGCAGCAGCCAAGCTCATCTACAAGTTTTCCTACCGTGTATGCTGACAGATGCGATTTTGCATTATCCAGCATTATTGAATCAAAGACTGCATATTTGAAATCAGAAAACGCGGTTGAATAGAAACCGCCATTAGATGGATACTGAAGTCCTTCGATGGTCAGATCCAGCAGAGTTTTCGGTATGATGGCATTTTTAATAGCATCCATGACATCATACTGGTCGTAATTAAATTCCTGAGAAAGGGAATATCCAAGGATACATCTTGTTGCTATATCTATCACGGCTATTAACCACGCCCTTGTAGCAACAACCTTGCTAACAGTGCCGTCTGTATTGGGTACATCAATTACATATTCGATATCTATGATGTGGCCGTCAATCTGTACTGTAGCAAAAGGAGCCACCGGATTGACTGTAAGCCTGTGCCCAATCCCTGTAGACGCAAGCTTCTGGGCAGTATTTTTATCAAATCTTCTGGCATTTAAAGAAATGTTATCAGCTTCAAGTTTATGGACGTAGGCACACATGCTGACATATCCACGGTTTTCTGTAGTAAATGGGTACTGCCACTCTGTGATGCCAAGATTGCGGCATTCTTTAAGAAATAACCTGTGAAGTGATGTTATGTTCATGTTCCTGACAAGCGTATATTTCCTGTCACCAAAATAACACCCTATTATGAACTCTTTCAATTGAGGATACTTCTCCAGAAGCTGATCAAACTCTCTGCCATGTCCTGATCTCGTTTCTCTAAAGGGGTTACTTCCTGTTAAAAGGCCGTGATATCCAAGAATATTTCCTGCATCATTTGAAGAAAGACATCTTTCTATCAGCGATACCATCCTCGAACCGGGGATACCTGTCATTTCAGTAATCTTTTTTACAGATTCGCCATCTATGTACATATCTACAGCCTGCTTATTTAGCATATACCTACTTCTTTTAGATTCAGGGACAGTACTGATAAGCGGTTCAGTCCACATGCTCCTTGCCTGGCGGAGTTCTTCGATATTATATTTTTTATTAGCCAATGGAGATCACCTCCGTATCTGCAGAGATGCAGTCTGTATTCATATTGCTCAGTGTGACCAATCCTCTATAGTACAGATCTGAAATATAATCCAGCGCTCTGTACTTTTCTAGGCGCCCCATCTTTTCAAGTTCACCGATACATATATGCCTTTTTGCCTGGATAAAACTTAGGAAGATCCTGTCTGCATTTAATCCACAAGCTGTGAATCTTCTGGCCCTGGCTGCAAGAAGCGATATATTTCGGATATAGAAAGGTCCTATTTCAATATTCTTTTCGTTTCGGAATACAAAATTGACATCATTCTGTAAGCACCACGCCGACTGGCAGGCAACCTTCACATGATCCTTACTATCATCAGAACTGCAAAGATATGCAACACCTTGATATTCTTCTGTTCCGTCTTTATATTTTACCCATGCATTGAACAGAACCTTTGACTCCTTCCCTCCTATATAGACAGTAGTTTCCAAAGGATATTCACAGTACCACTCCACATCAGGATTCATCTCAAGAGTAAGAATATTCTCATATTCAAGGTTAGAAAATACTGCTACTCTTCTCCGAAGTTTTCTGCTGTGAAATACCCAATAGTTACTGCCATAGCTTGAACTTCTCAGCCTGAAAATAGGTTCCTCGTATCGATACATTTTTAGTGCACCTCCTATCGATAAAATTAAGTTTATATAACGATAATATTATCGGCATAATTATATCCTTGGCACTCATATTCGGCTTTTTACACTTTTATCTTTAAAATTACGGCTTTTTACAAAAATAGCTTAAATGGTACGGCTTTTTACGATTTTTAGCTTTAAAAATTTAACCTAAATGGAGAGTAATGTAAAATGTGAAAAAAAAGAAAGCCCATGGTTGTGAGCTTTCTCGTATATGTATATTTTACTGTTTTAGGTTAATCTGACAATTATTTATCTAATATGAACTGATACATAAAAATTTCTTTACAGCATCTTGAAGTCTCAACAATTTAATGAGACACATCTTTTAAGAGAATCTTTTTTTCAGACGATAAAAAGTAGCCCGTCCAATTCCAAGCTTTTCTGTAATTTCCTTCTCTCCAAGCCCCTGATCCAATAGTTCTTTCACCTTTGCAGCCTGTTCATCTAGTTTTTTGGGATGTGCAGGTATACCTGCAGGATTTCTAAAGCGCCAGTATATCTTACCCTTATAGTCACGATCCCATACATCCGTAAAAGTTCGTTTGCCATTTGCGTCTGAATGTCTCACCAAGATCCTGGGAAGCTCCTTTTGTTCAGGGTCATAATCAGACATTATTGTAATAAGCCCCAAACTTCTATCTCCCGCTTTTCGGACTGTAGTTATCTCGTACATATGCTCACTCGTGTCACCGTATGGAATTATTTCACCCTTAAAGCGTTCATACGTAGCTATTATCTGTTTTTCTTCTGATTTTGTGATCCAGTTTCTTTTTGTTATAGTCTCCTCCATATAATATCAATATTATAATGAAACTTCATATAAGAATTGATGTCAGCATTCTTCACCTAAATATTCGTAGCTTTTATTATAAATTTTACT
>JAEEGJ010032060.1_pt1 | contig 10119 bp, 9 predicted proteins | sample 8958761 | NCBI WGS metagenome assembly JAEEGJ01 (sample SAMN16246546, study PRJNA631951) | gut metagenome | biome: gut microbiome; feature: rumen; material: RS-attached | host: Bos | place: Iran: Karaj | collected 2018-10 | reverse complement strand
CCCGGTCTTGAGATCGTTGAATGGATCAATACAGTCCGGAATTACTTTCCGGCGAGCATCTTCGCATACGCTTCGTCCATTTCCTTGAACATTTCCGCATGCTTGGATCTCTCCATCTTGCCGATGACGATCACGGTGCCGATCATGAGGACGATGCCGATGACCAGGCAGATCGCGGCATTCTGGATGATGCCGGCCAGGATGAAGGAGATGAAGGAGACGACTGCGACCGTCAGCGCGTAGGGCAGCTGCGTGAACACGTGGTTCAGGTGGTAGCAGTGCGCACCGGCGGAAGCCATGATCGTGGTATCGGAAATGGGGGAGCAGTGGTCGCCCATAACGCCGCCTGCGCAGGCAGCCGCCAGACCGATGGTGCAGAGGGTGGGCTCTACGTCGTAGTTAAAGACTGCAACGACGATGGGAGCCATGATGCCGATCGTACCCCAGGAAGTACCGGTCGCGAAACCGATCGCCGCGCCGATCACGAAGATGACTGCGGGCAGGAAGTTCTTGAGGGAACCTGCGCCTGCCAGGGCAGCGCTTACGTAGTCAGCGGAGCACAGAGCGCCTCTGGTGAAGGAGCTCAAGGTCCAGGCCAGCGTGAGGATGAGGATCGGGGATACCATCTGGATGAAGCCGTTGGGAACGGATTCGAAGCTCTTGTCGAAGCCGATGGTCCTGCGGCACCAGAAATAGATGAAGGTGAAGATCATGCCCAGCGTGCCGCCGACAGCAAGGCCGGCTGCAGCGTCTGCGTCAGCGAAAGCGTCAGTGAACGCAGCGCCGTCGAAGAAGCCGCCGGTCCAGATCATGCCTACAACGCAGCAGATGATGAGCACGATGACGGGGATGAGCAGATCCGCGACGGAAGTCTTCTTTCCGCTGGGCGCTTCGTAATCGTCCGCGCCGGCGAACGGTCTGTGCTCGGTGGTGAACAGGTCGCCCTTGACCTGCGCATTGTACTCATGCTTGAGCATTGGGCCATAATCGATGTTCTTCAGGGAGATCGTGACGATCATGACCAGGGTCAGGATGCAGTAATAGTTCCAGGGGATCTGCTTGATGAACAGCTCGAAACCGTTGACGTTGTCGCTGTTGACATAGCCGGAAACGGCAGCTGCCCAGGAAGAGATCGGAGCGATCATGCAGACCGGAGCCGCGGTAGCGTCGATGACGTAAGCCAGCTTGGCTCTGGAGATGTTGTGGGACTCGGTGACCGGTCTCATAACTGCGCCTACCGTTAAGCAGTTGAAGTAGTCGTCCACGAAGATGAGCACGCCCAGCAGCATGGTCATGAGCTGTGCAGATGCTCTGGACTTGACCTTTTCCTTAGCCCAGCGGCCGAACGCTTCGGAACCGCCGCCCTTGTTCATCAGGTCGGAGATGATGCCCAGTTCGACCAGGAAGATGATGATGCCCATATCCCAGCTGTCTGCCAGCACGCAGATGAGACCGTAGTCAGCGCCTACCAGGGCGGTAAGGGTGTCCCACGGGCTGAACTGCGTATAAAGCAGCGCGCCTACGACACAGCCGAAGAACAGGGAGGAATAGACTTCCTTGCTGATGAGCGCCAGAACGATGGCGCAGATCGGCGGAAGCAGAGACCAGAACGTGCCCGCGAATGGAGACGCAGCGTCCTCCACGAGGATGGGGGCGTTCTTGTAGGACATGGCCAGGATCACCAGCAGCACGACGATCGCGCATACGGCAACCAGATAGGCTGTCCTTGTGCTTTTCTTTTCCATAGAAAATAACCTCCTAAATGAATAAAGATAAATAGTGCGGCAGGTATTCAAAAGATTTGCGGCATACCTGCACGGATACATTATATCATCGATTTGGCATTTGTGAACAAAAAAACGATGTCCGCGGGGCTTTTTTATTGGTCTGCGGTTGAATTAACTTTTTCGCCGAAAAGGCATGAACTATGGTATAATTCAAATAAGTATGAAAACGGATGTGTGTAGAGATGGTTACCACTGTTCCCTACGCTATTTTTATATCTCGAGCAAGGAGAGTGATGCGGATGTCACTGGAAGCCATGAGAATGGTCGAAAAAGCGGAATCTGACGCCAGAAAGATGATCGCGGACGCCAAGGCGGAGGCCAAGGCGGCTGCGGACAACGCGGCGAAATCCGGCAGAGAACGGATGGACGCGGAAGCGGAAAAGGCGAGGAAAGCTGCGGAAGATATCCTGGAAAACGCAAGACTCGTGGGAAAAGCTTCCTGCACGGACATTGACAGGGCTTCTGCCGACGCCGTGGCAAGGCTGCGCAGCGCCGCGGAAGGGAAACTTCCGGAGGCTGCGAAGTTCATTGCGGAAAGGATCACGGAAGGCCTATGAGCATTCAGAAGATGAAACGGATCCGGCTGATCGGCCTGCGCAGCGAGAAAGAGGCGCTGCTGGACGAGCTGCTCCGCTTCGGCAAGGTCGAGGTCTCGGATTATCCGCAGGCGGAAGGCGACGTCGTGGTGTTCAGCACGAACAACTACGACAAGACGGCCATCCCCGCGGACATGCTGGCGGTGAACCAGCAGAAGCTGACGGCGGCCCTGGACATCCTGCAGCGTTACTTCCCGGAAAAGAAGAAACTGCTGGATCCCAAGCCGGAGGCTCCGCTGGAGACCTTCCTGAGCAACGCCCGCCTCAACAGCTGTCTGCACTGCGCTACCCGGGTCATCCGGCTGGACGGCGAGATCAAGAACTGGACGGCGAAGATCCAGGAACTGAAGGAGACGCAGACCGCTCTGCAGCCCTGGATGGATCTGGATATGCCGCTGGACGCCGAAGGAACGGAGCACGTCTGCACGACGCTGTGCTCCCTGCCCGCGGACGCGCCGGAGGCGGACGTGCTGTCCGCGCTGGAATACGCGGCGCCCGAAAGCGAGCTCATCCCGGTCTCCTCGGATAAATTCCTGCGCTACTGCGTGCTGATCTGCCATAGAGACGAATTCGCCGCGGCGGAGGACGCGCTGCGCAACTTCAGCTACAGCCCCATGGAAGGACTGAAGATGAGCGGCACGGCGAAGCTCAACGCGGACCATATCGCTCACGAGATCGAATTCAACGAGGTCAAGATCGAGCGGGCGAAGGCGAAGCTGATGGGCGAGACCGCCTACCGTGCTTACCTGCAGCAGGCGTGGGACGGCCTGGCGACGAAACTGTGCCAGGCGGAGAGCCGCAGCAAGATGCTGAACTCGGAGAGTTCCTTCGCCATGGAAGGCTGGATCGCCGAAGAGGATCTGCCCGAACTGGAGCGCATCCTCGGACAGTTCATCGTCCACGCGGAGTTCGAAGATCCCGAGCCGGAGGAATATCCGGACGTTCCGGTCAAACTGAAAAACAACATCCTGACGCGCTGCATGAACATGATCACGAACATGTACGCGCTGCCCACGTACGACGGGGTGGACCCCAACCCGCTGATGGCGCCGTTCTTCATTATATTCTACGGCATGATGATGGCGGATATGGGCTACGGCCTTCTGATGTTCATCGGCGGCATGCTGATGATCCGGAAGATGAAGGCACGGGGCGGCATGCGCGATTTCGGCGAACTGCTGATCTGGTGCGGCATCTCCACGTTCCTGTGGGGCGCCGCGACAGGCGGGTTCTTCGGGGACTTCATCCCGCAGGCGCTCAAGATCATCAATCCCGCGAGCACGTTTACGATGCCGGCGCTGTTCACGCCGCTGGAGGACACCATCGCCATCCTGTTCGGATCGCTGGCCCTGGGCGTGCTGCAGATCTTCACCGGCATGGTCGTAAGCGTCAAGGAAAAGTTTAAGAATAAGGATTTCAAGGGCGCTCTGTTCGAAGAGTTCACCTGGTGGGCTATTTTGCTGGGCGCCGTTCTGGCCATATTGGGCATCGGCAACGCGGGCAGGATCCCCGTGCTGCTGTGCGTGGGCGGATTGCTGCTCGTCGCGGGCTGCTTCGTGAACAACAAGGGCTTCGCGAAGGTCACGTCCATCGTCGGCGCGGTCTACAACGGGGTGACCGGATACTTTTCCGACATCCTGTCCTATGCCCGCCTGATGGCCCTGATGCTGGCAGGCAGCGTCATCTCGCAGGTGTTCAACACCCTGGGTTCGGTCACCGGCAACATCCTGCTGTTCGTGATCGTGTCCATGATCGGCAATCTGCTGAACCTGGCCCTGAACCTGCTGGGCTGCTACGTGCACGACCTTCGTCTGCAGTGTCTGGAATTCTTCAAGCGGTTCTACAAGGAAGGCGGCAAGCCTTTCCGCCCGCTGGACGTACAGACGAAATACTACAACGTTACGGAACGCGAATAGCGTATTTTAAGGAGGTAAAATCATGCTTGAGTTCATCGAATCCTACAACGGATTGTTCTTCGCCTTCCTCGGCGCGGCGCTGGCCGTAGGTCTGTCCTGCGTCGGTTCCGCCAAGGGCACCGGCATCGTGGGCGAAGCGGCGGCGGGTCTGCTGTCCCAGCAGCCTGAGCACTTCTCCAAGTGCCTGATCCTGCAGGTCCTTCCGGGCACGCAGGGCCTGTACGGCATCGTTGTATGGTTCTTCGCGCTGTACACCATGGGCGCCTTCTCCGGCGGCATCGTTCCGCTGACTGTCACCCAGGGCCTCGCGATCTTCGGCGCCTGCATGCCCATGGCATTGGGCGGTCTGCTCTCCGCCATCGCGCAGGGCAGAGTGGCCGCGGCGTCCATCAACATCGTGGCCAAGAAGCCGGGCGACTGGTTCAAGGGCACCATCATGTGCGGCATTGTCGAATTCTACGCCATCCTTTCCCTGCTGGCTTCCGTCATTCTGCTGATGAGAGTGCTGTAAGGGTCGACGAAACGAAAGGCAAGCGAAATGGCTATCAACGGAATCGAAAGGATCGCCGAGCGCATCCTGCGGGACGCGCAGACAGAGGCGGCAGGCATCCGGTCCATCGCGGACGAAAACTGCGCGAAGATCGATGCCCAATACGAAAAACAGGCCAAAGACGCGGCCGGAGACATCCTGGAAGCAGCGGAAAAAGAAGCGGCGGAGATCGTCAAGCGCATGAAGGGCGAATCGGACATGAAAGCCCGCAGCGCGCTTCTGGAAGAAAAGCAGGCCCTGATGCAGAAGGCTTTCGAGCTGGCGCAGCAGGAGATCCTTGCCATGGACGGGGAAAAGTACCGCGCCTTTCTGGTCTCGCTGGCGTGCAAAGCCTGCGTTTCCGGCAAGGAGGAACTGCTGCTGAACGCAAAGGATCTGAAGCGCTTCGGCCAGGATCTTTGCGATGAGATCAACGCGAAACTGAAGGAGGCGGGACGTCCCGCGAAGCTGACCCTCGGCAAGAAACCCGCGGACATCGACGGCGGGCTGAAGCTGAAGGACGGCAGCGTCGAGACGAACTGCTCCATAAGCACGCTGATCGCGGCCGGCAAGGACGCCCTGGTTCCCCAGGTCGCAGCTATGCTCTTCGGGTAGGGAGGTGGACCGTTATGTCCAGGATCAGGGATAACGATTACCTTTGCGTCTCCGCGATGCTCCGCGGCAAGGAAGCCCGGATGATCCCGGCGGACATGTTCGCCCGCATGGCGGACGCGGAAGACGCCCAGGCCGCCGCGAAGATGGCGGAAGATTACGGCTATACCGGGCTGGATCTGTCGACGCCCCAGGCGCTGGACGCCGGTCTGTCGAAGATGCGCGCGGACGTATACCGCGACCTGGCGGGCATTCTGCCCCAGGCGTCGCTGCTGGACCTGTTCCGGCTGAAATACGACTATCACAACGCAAAAGTGCTGGTGAAGAACGCTTCACGCCTCGAACTTCCGGAAGGCGTGCTCTCCGAAGAGGGCCGGCTGACCGTCGAAGAGATCAAGGCGCTGTTCGCGGACGAGACCGCTTCCGGCATCCTGAAGGACGCCATGACGGAAGCATCCCAGACGCTGGCGAAGACGGAGAATCCGCAGCTGGCGGATTTCGGGCTGGATCTGGCGTATTTCAGGGAGATGCGCGAGTGCGCCGCGGAACTGGGCGGCGCTTCGGACGGCTATATCCGTCTGCTGATCGACTGCGCCAATCTGAATTCCTACGTGCGCTCCGTGCGCATGGGGAAGAGCGCGGACTTCCTGAAATTCGCGCTGGTGGAAGGCGGCAGCCTCGACGCGGACGCGCTGCTTTCCCGCTGGCCGGATCAGGACGTGAGCGATCTGTACGCCGGCGGGCCCCTGGAGGCCGCGGCGAAATTCGCGGGCGAGGCCATGGGCGGCTGGAAGATCACGCCGTTCGAACTGGCCTGCGACAACGCGCTGACCGATTATCTGCGCAAAACGCGCTACGTGCCGTTCGGAGCGGACGCGGTCGTGTCGTATCTGGCGTCGCTGGATACGGAGATCATGGATCTGCGCATGGTGCTGTCCGGCAAGATCTGCGGCATCCCCGGCGAAGCGATCAAGGAAAGGCTGCGTGATGTAAATGTATAGGATTGCAGTGATCGGCGGCAGCGACACCGTGATCGGGTTCAAGGCCCTGGGCCTGGACACGTTCCCGGTGAATTCGGACGAAGAAGCCTCCGCCGCTTTCAAACAGATCTTTCAGGCCGAGACCGACAACCCCTACGCCATCGTGTACGTGGAAGAGACCTGGGCGGAAGGACTTTCCTCCGCCATCAATAAATTCCGCAGCGATCCCGAACTGGCGATCATCCTGATCCCGGGGCGGGACGGCAGCAAAGGGCTGGGTCTGCAGGCGCTGAAGGACGCCGTGGAAAAAGCGGTGGGTTCTGATATCACAGGAGATTAAATATGAGCGGAAAAGTTATAAAAGTATCCGGTCCGCTGGTCGTGGCCGACGGTCTGTCGGACGCCAACGTCGCGGACGTCGTCAGGGTCGGCGAACAGCACCTGGTCGGCGAGATCCTGAACATGACGGGCGACAGCGCCTCCATCCAGGTCTACGAAGAGACCTCCGGACTGGGACCCGGCGCGAAGGTCGAAACGACCGGCTATCCTCTGTCCGTCGAACTGGGACCGGGCATGCTGGAAGGCATCTACGACGGCATCCAGCGGCCTCTGACGGAGATCCGCAAGCTTTCCGGCGACACCATCGCCAGAGGCATTTCCGTACCGGCGCTCTCCCGGGAAAAGACCTGGGAATTCGTGCCCACGGCGAAGGAAGGGGACGTCCTGCAGGGCGGCGACTTCCTCGGCACCGTGCAGGAGACGACCGCGATCGAGCACCGCATCATGGTGCCCGTCGGCGCGGACGGCGTCCTGAAAGAGATCCGCGGCGGCATGTTCACCGTGGACGAAGTGATCGCGAAGATCGAACAGAAGGACGGCACGGTCCGCGAACTCACGATGGCCCAGAAATGGCCGGTACGCGTCGCGCGTCCCTACGTAAAGAAGTTCGTGCCGGAGATCCCGCTTTCCACGGGTCAGCGCATCATCGACACGCTGTTCCCCCTGGCGAAGGGCGGAACGGCAGCCGTCCCCGGACCGTTCGGTTCCGGCAAGACCGTCGTACAGCACCAGCTGGCCAAGTGGTCCGACGTGGACGTGGTCATCTACATCGGCTGCGGCGAGCGCGGCAACGAGATGACGGACGTTCTGAACGAATTCCCCGAACTGATCGACCCGCATAACGGCGAGCCTCTGATGAAGCGCACCGTGCTGATCGCCAATACGTCCGATATGCCGGTGGCGGCCCGCGAGGCTTCCATCTATACCGGCATCACGATCGCGGAATATTTCCGCGACATGGGCTACGACGTGGCGGTCATCGCGGACTCCACGAGCCGCTGGGCGGAAGCGCTGCGCGAAATGTCCGGCCGTCTGGAGGAGATGCCCGGCGAAGAAGGCTACCCGGCCTATCTGACGTCCCGCATCGCCCAGTTCTACGAAAGAGCCGGCGTCGTACAGACGATGGGCACGGAAGAGAGAAGGGGAAGCATCACCGCGATCGGCGCGGTCTCGCCTCCGGGCGGCGACCTGTCCGAACCGGTCTCCCAGGGCACCATGCGTATCGTCAAGGTGTTCTGGTCTCTGGACAGCTCCCTGGCCTACGCCCGCCACTTCCCGGCTATCAACTGGCTGACGAGCTATTCGCTGTACACGGGCAATCTGCAGCCCTGGTACGACGAGAACATGGGCAAGGATTTCATCAAGAACCGCGAACGCGCCATGAGCCTTCTGCAGGAAGAAGCGAGCCTGAACGAGATCGTCCGTCTCGTCGGCCGCGACAGCCTGGGCGCCATGGACCAGCTGACGCTGGAGACCGCGAAGATGATCCGCGAAGACTTCCTGCAGCAGAACGCCTTCATGGACGTGGACAGCTATTCCGAACTGAAGCGCCAGGCCATGCTGCTGGAGATCATCCTGAAATACGATACGCTGGGCCGCGACGCCCTCGGCAAGGGAGCAGACATGAACGCTCTGTTCGATCTGCCCTCCAGAGAGCAGATCGGCCGCGCGAAGTACGTATCCGCAGAAGAATATGAAGCCGCTTATCAGAAGATCGACGCCCAGATGGAGGACGAGATCGCCAAGGCGGTCGAAGCGGGAGGGAAAGACCTATGATACGCGAATACAGAACGATAAGAGAAGTCGTCAGCCCGCTGATGGTGGTCAAGGAAGTCGAAGGGGTCGCCTACGACGAACTGGCCGAGATCGAACTGCCCACCGGACAGGTCCGGCACGGCAAGGTGCTGGAAGTCAACGGCGACACGGCGGTCGTACAGCTGTTCGACGACGCGAGAGGCATCAACCTGGCGCAGAGCAAGGTCCGCTTCCTGGGTCACCCGCTGGAACTGGCGGTGTCCGGCGATATGCTGGGCCGCGTGTTCAACGGCATGGGCAAACCCATCGACGGCGGTCCGGACATCCTTCCCGACGAGATGAAGGACATCAACGGCCTGGCCATGAACCCCGCGGCGAGAGCTTACCCGGCGGAATTCATCCAGACCGGCGTCTCCACGATCGACGGCCTGAACACGCTGGTCAGAGGACAGAAACTGCCGATCTTCTCCGGCTCCGGTCTGCCGCATAAGGAACTGGCGGCGCAGATCGCGCGCCAGGCGAAGGTGCTGGGCGACGGAGAGAACTTCGCCGTCGTGTTCGCCGCCATCGGCATCACGTTCGAGGAATCCGAGTTCTTCATCCGCGACTTCCGCAGGACCGGCGCCATCGACAGGACCGTCGTCTTCTCCAACCTGGCGAATGACCCGGCTGTCGAACGCATCTCCACGCCGCGCATGGCTCTCACCGCCGCCGAGTATCTGGCGTTCGAGAAGGACATGCACGTGCTGGTCATCATGACCGATATCACGAACTACGCGGAAGCGCTGCGCGAAGTCTCCGCAGCCAAGAAGGAAGTTCCGGGCCGCCGCGGCTATCCGGGCTACCTGTACACCGACCTCGCGACGCTGTACGAGAGAGCCGGCAGACGTCTGGGCAAGAAGGGCTCCATCACGCTCATCCCCATCTTGACCATGCCCGAAGACGACAAGACGCATCCGATCCCCGACCTGACCGGCTACATCACGGAGGGCCAGATCATCCTGTCCCGCGAACTGCACCGCAAGGGCATCGTGCCGCCTGTGGACGTGCTGCCGTCCCTGTCCCGTCTGAAGGATAAGGGCATCGGCGAGGGCAAGACCCGCGAAGATCACGCCGGCACCATGAACCAGCTGTTCGCCGCCTACGCCCGCGGCAAGGACGCCAAGGAACTCATGACGATCCTCGGCGAAGCCGCGCTGACCGACGTGGACAAACTGTACGCGAAGTTCGCCGAATCGTTCGAGAAGGAATACGTCAGCCAGGGCAACGACACGAACCGCACGATCGAGGAGACGCTGGATCTGGGCTGGAAATTGCTGAAGATCCTGCCGAAGACGGAGCTGAAGAGGATCAAGGAAGAGTTTATCGATAAGTATCTTCCCGCCCAGTAAGGAGGGCGTAAATGGCCACTTATACACCGACCAGAATGGTGCTGAACCAGCTCAAGGGCAGGCTGAACACCGCGAGACGCGGCCACAAGCTGCTGAAGGATAAGCGCGACGAGCTGATGCGCCAGTTCATGGACATCGTCAAACAGAATAAGGAGCTGCGCAAAGCGGTGGAGGAAGGCCTGACGGAAGCGTTCACGAGCCTGTCCGCCGCCAG
>JAEEGJ010032057.1_pt1 | contig 10119 bp, 6 predicted proteins | sample 8958761 | NCBI WGS metagenome assembly JAEEGJ01 (sample SAMN16246546, study PRJNA631951) | gut metagenome | biome: gut microbiome; feature: rumen; material: RS-attached | host: Bos | place: Iran: Karaj | collected 2018-10 | reverse complement strand
CAATAAGGGCTTGTTGCCCCATAAATTTTATTGATGATTAATATTATGTCCCGAAACTGCGGAACGGCTTAAAAGATACATTAAATTTTGTGAAATGTCATAAAAAAATTTTTTTTTATGAAAAATATTGGGAGTTCTTAGTCACTAGTTATTAGTTGTTAGAAAAGTTTTTTAATCACTAGTAACTAATGACCAATGACTAACGACCTATAATCAATAACTAATAACCAGAAATTGACTATATTTGTGGCGTGGATTCTTTAAATAGAGTATATATAGCACTCGGAAGCAATCTTCCAGACCGATCGGCCCACTTGAAAGCCGGGAGGGACATGCTTCACCGCGTGAGCGCGGGTGGCTGGGTCGAAAGCCCGATTTACGAGACTCCTCCAGTCGGACCGGAGGGGCAGGGGCCATATTTTAACCAGGTTGTGAGCTTCTGGTACGATGGTGATCCGATAAAGCTACTCTATTATTTAAAAGGCTCCGAGCTTATTCTTGGGCGCAAGGACCGCGGTCACTGGAATTCCAGAGAAGTGGATTTAGATTTGCTGTTCTTTGGACGTGAAGTTTGTGAAGGGCGCCCGACGATTCCTCATTCGCAGATTTACAACCGCCAGTTCGTTCTCGTGCCTCTTTGCGACATCGCTCCGGACTGGGTGGACCCGAAGACGAACAAGACCGTGAAGGACTTGCTTTCGGAATTGCTCGCGAAAGAAGAAAAGATTCCGTTCCGCGTCATTGAAGGGGAGGAACCCTGATGCTTGCTGACAAGAACATTCATTTTATGGCGATCGAAGGCGTCATTGGCGTAGGAAAGACATCGCTTTGCCGAGCCATTAGTGAACGCTGGAACGCAATGTTCATCGAAGAGAACTTTGCCGAAAACCCGTTCCTCCCGAAGTTCTACGAGAATCGTGCGGCATACGCTTTCCAGACGCAGCTTTTCTTTTTGCTAGACCGCTTTAAGCAGCTTCAGAATTCTGCCTTGCAGAGCGACCTCTTCCACGATTTGTTGGTGAGCGACTATACGTTTGACAAAGACCGCATCTTTGCCTCGCAGAACCTCACGGAAAATGAAATGACGATGTACGACCAGGTGTCGAACGCCTTGGTCCATGATATCCGCAAGCCGGATTACGTTGTCTATTTACAGGCAAGCGTCTCTACACTTTTACAACGCATCAGGGGCCGTGGCCGTGCCATGGAAAAGTCCATTGACGGCAACTACCTGAGCGACTTGCAGGACCGTTACGACCATCATTTTTGGCATTATACCGACGCTCCTGTGCTCATCATCAATACTGATAATATCGATTTTGTCCATAACGAAAGCCATTTGCAAATTGTGCTGAACGCGATTGCGTCCTGCCCGAGTCAAACGACTTATTTTGTTCCAGAAGGTAACTAATCATGCAGATAATTAAGTCTATCGATTCCCTACGTCAAACGCTTGCTCCTCTTGCGAAGGAAGGGAAAAGAATCGGTCTCGTTCCAACGATGGGTGCTCTCCATGAAGGTCATGGCGCTCTTATCAAGGCATCCGTGAGCGAGTGCGATGTGACTGTTGTAAGTGTGTTTTTGAACCCCATCCAGTTCGGCAAGAACGAAGACCTGGACAAGTATCCGAAGCGCCTGGAAGCCGATGCGAAGCTCGCTGAATCCATTGGCGCCGATTACGTTTTTGCTCCGTCCGTTGCTGAAATGTACCCCGATGGCGACCCGATGACGCTTGTCCGCGATGAAGCTCTCGAAGGCATGTACTGCGGCGCTTACCGTCCGGGACACTTCCGTGGCGTCTTGACGGTCGTTTCCAAGCTGTTCCTCATTTCTGGTGCAAATGACGCTTACTTTGGCGAGAAGGATTACCAGCAGGTGTTCCTGATCGAAAGAATGGTGAAGGACTTGAACTTCAACATCAAGATTCACCGCGTGAAGATTGTGCGTGAAGAAAGTGGCCTTGCTCGCTCTAGCCGTAACGAATACTTGACTCAGGAAGAACGCGAACAGGCTCTCGGCATTTACAGCGGACTCAAGGCTGCAAAGGCTGCTTACGAAGCGGGCGAACGCAGCGTCTCGAAGATTCGCGATATCGTCGTGAAGTCCATCGTTGCTGCTCGTGGCGTTGTGCAGTACGTGGAAGTGGCTAACCAGAAGAACTTGCAGAAGTGCAATGGAGCCCTTGCTGCCGAAGACAAGGCCGTGATCCTCGCTGCCGCCTTCTTCGGAAAGACTCGCCTCATCGACAATATGGAGTTGAACTAGAACTTAGACAACTGCGTAAGGCGAGTGAAGCAGGATTGCTTGCAAGCCTATTTCCGAGCCTAGCAGTTGAGATTAGAGCGAAGCGATAATCTCACTTAGAATATTGCTTTCTCTCTAAGCTTTGTCAACTAAGTTCTAAGAGCGAAGCGAGCTAAGTTCTGCCAACTACTTCTCTGTAGCGGTAAAGATTCCGTCCCATTTTTCGCCTGCGCTTGCAGGCGGATTTTGTTTATAGGCTAGGCAGCGCTTGATGTAGACCTGGCTTGGGCAAGTCTTGCTGCCCGGATCGCGTTCCGGCAAGTGCGGCTCGAAATCCAGACATTGCGTGAATAGCGCAATAGCCTTGTCCCATTGCATATCGAGGTAAGCGGCTCGGGCCTCTTTCCAGAGTTCGCAGAGCTTGTTTAAAACGAGTGCGTTGGCGTCGCTTGCGTAAGCGAGCAGTTCAAACGTTTCGACCGGTTCGTCTTTACCGACCACGCGGATAATGTCGAGCGAACGGTAGATGTACTGGCTTTCGATTTTTTGTTCGACAAGCTGATCGATAGTATTCTTGCAGACGTGAATGTAGGCTCCGTACTGCTTGGCTGCGCTTTCGAGGCGTGAGGCAAGGTTCACTTCGTCACCCATCATGGTGTAGTTCTTGCGCATGGTGGAACCCATGTTCCCTGTCACGATGTGGCCTGTATTGATGCCGATTCGCATGTGCATGTTGATGACGACTTCGGGCCATTTGTTGCCTTCGCCTTGCCATTTTTTGCGAAGCCTTAAAAGTTCGCTTTGCATGTCGATGGCCGTATTGCAGGCTCGCTTGGCGTGGTCGTCGTATTTCATCGGGGCGCCAAAGAATGCAATGATGGCATCGCCTTCGTACTTGTCGAGCGTTCCTTTGTTCTTGGTTGTCAAGACGTCTGTCATTGCGGTCAGGTATTCGTTCAAGAGTTCGACGAGCTTGCTTGCGCTTCCAATCTTTTCGGAGAATGTCGAAAAACCCTGGATGTCGGTGAAGTAGGCGGTGATGTTGGATTCTTCGCCGCCGAGCTCCGGCATGTTACCTTCTGCCACCATTTCGTCAATCAGTTCCGGTGAAATGTATTGCTTGAAGGAACTTTCGATGAACTTCTTTTCTTTGTTTTCAAAGTAGGCCTGTACGACCATGGCAATCATGTTCGGGCCAATAATTGCAAGAAGCTGCTTGAAAACGCCTATGTAAATATTGTGCTTGAAACAGATGTAGGCAAGTACGGTATAGACAACAGCGATAGAAATCATGAAGAAGAACGACAAGAAGCTTCTAGAGTAAAGCCCGATGAGCATGCAAATTAATGCCAATAGGATGACTACGACTCGCTGGTATTTTTCGTCGAGAGTCCTTAAGTAGTCGTCTTCGAGAATGTTCTTGATGATGCTTGCGTGGACGAGAATGGCGGGGATGTTTTCTTCGTGGGGGCCGTTCACAATATCGAAAAGTGCCGAAACGGAAGACCCGAGAATAATCGTTTTTCCGGTGTACTGGTCGAGATTTGTCGAATCCCTGTAGATGTCGTAATACGAAACGTGCTTAAACGTCCTGATTTCGGGGGCAATGCGGTTAAAGCGCCCTTTGTACTTAACGAGGTATTCGCCTTTTTCGCTAATGGGAATTCGCTTGTACGGGCCGAATCGCAATTCTTCGCCGGGCTTTAGACTGCTGATTTGTTGGTCGGTCGCTTTAGAGATATCTTGCAAAATCTGGTTTGTAAAGAAGGCGATGGAGGCTGACCATTCATTTTTAGCCTTGTCATAGCTGATGTCCAGGTGGCGGGACAAAATTTTGTGTTCGCCATTTTTTATGTCTCTGTAAGAGGTCTCGTAAAAATGGATAGTCTTGAGGACGTTTGGAGTGATGTTGATTTCGTCTTCATCTTCGTTTTTGATGGTGTAGACGCCTTCGTCATCCTCGCTTTTGGACATTGTAAATCCGCTATCGAGCTGGGCGGATTCGCTGTCTTCGAGCTTGTCAAAGATGTTTTCGGGGAGCTTGCGCAGAACGCTTGAAAGGCTTGCGTCTAAGTGCTGGTCATCGTCGATGAAAATGTCGAAAACGATTTGTCCTTCGCTATTCCGTTTGGCGGTAATCTTGGGCGATGTCTCGACGAGGCTTGCGCTAGCCTTGCTCTCCTTGATTTGCTTCATCTTGTCGCGGAGTCCAATGAACATCGGATAGGTGAAGTTTGGATATGTCGTGTGGTATTCGCCTGTTGAGTCTCGGTAAATGCCAAAAGGTTTTCCGATATCGATGTATTTCCCCATCTTGACTTTGATGTCCTTGGGGTCCTTATGAAACAGGTGCGAAATGGTCATCAGCGAGAGCGTCGAATAAATGCGCTGTGGGGCGAGCTTGTCATCTTCGACATACGGGAACTTGTAGAACATGTTGATGCGACGAATTGTACCGTCGTTATCGGGGTAGGCGTTTACGGCGCCCAGTCGCGATCCGGCGGTTGCAAGTTCCGGGAATACGTTGTCGAGCAGTTGGCTTGCTTTGGCGATGTTCTGTGGCTTATCGACCTGGTTTAACTGCAGTGTCGACGAAAATCCGACTTCCTTGGCGCGCTCCCAGGAACTGAGCGGTTTCCATTCGCTTTTGTTCTTGTAGTACGAGGTGTTGACCATCAAGAAGCTGACGATGCAGATGTTGGAATTGCGCGTCGCTTCGACGAGCATGGAATCGTAGTTGTAATAGGAATGGATTTGCGAGAAAAGCGGGACATGGCTTGTGTCGGGCTCTAGCTGCGTGAGTATTTCTTGGCATTGCTCGCCTCTTCTCTTTCCGAAGTCGGCGTCCTTGAACAGAATATCGAATGCGACCGCGGCAGCGCCGCCTTCGCTCAAATTCTTGATGACCTTCGCGTGGATGGAACGGTCCCATTCGTAGTAGTGCCCGAGTTTTTGCAGCGACTTTTCGTCGATATCGGCGATGATGATGTTGGGGTCGTTGTAGGGCTTACTCTCCATGAAGACACCGTCTTTAAAGCCGGTGGAATCCTTGACCTCGGTTGTCCATTTGAAAAACTGGTCGTAGAATATGTTTTCGGCAGATTCAGCCGTAAAGTTCTTTTGCTTATTGCCAAAGAGTAAAATGAGTAAGACGGCGATTGCCGAAAAAGTTACCCCAAAAAACAGTTTTCTTTGATTTTTCGAATTTTTCTGTGCCATGACGTGAAAAAAATAATAATTGAGCAAATAGTGTCATTTTTAGGACAAAAAATAAGGGCTATAAAAGATTATATTTGAGATGTAATTAGAGGAGCACTTTTTTGGCTGCACAAAAGAAAAAAACTGTTAAGAAAACAAAGAAACCCAAAGTTGAACCGAAAAAGGATATTCAGGAGCCGGATTCGTATTTTGTAACGATGATGGTGGGCTACTTGGTATTGCTTGCGGGCATTATCCTGTTGCTTGGGTGCATAACGATATCCATTGTGGGCGAGCACGAAAACTGGCTTGGGGATTACTTTGGCGTCATGTTCCCTAGTTTTATGACGTTCCTGTTTGGGCGTGTGGCGGTTGTCGTGTTTACGGCAGCACTCGTCCTTTGGGGACTTTTCATTGCCATTGCTTCGCTGCGTGAAAAGCTGTTGCGCTTTGCGGTCGGGGCGAGCCTGCTTGTGGTGAATGTTTCGTTTTTGATGTCGCTTAAGAATTTTGGCCTTAAGAATGTATCGAACGATGCGCTTTCGATGAGCGGTGGCGTATTGGGCGAGTTCTTTTTGCAGAACTTGGCGATTCCGGTGTTTGGGCGTGTGTCTATTGTGGCTCCGCTGATTATACTGCTTGTCACTTTGGCCTTGATTTTGGTGCTCTCTTTTGGTGTGCGTCCGAGGCATTTTAAGTTTGTCGCACAGACGATGCGCTATTTGGCAGGACTTTTTGGACGTCGCCGTAAAGACGAAGATGTTGAACCGAAGACGGAATACGTGCCGAATATCCGCGATGAACGTACGGAGAAAAAGCAACTCCGCCGTGGCGTGGTGATGGAAGACGAGACGATGATTTTTGTTCCGGATTCCGTGAAGATGCGCAGGCGCGGGAAGGTGGAACCGTTTAACGGTCGCCATAACTGGCTCACAGACGATTTGGACGTGAACCGCTCGGAAATGCAGACGCAGGTGGGCGACTCGTTTGGATTGCCTCAGTATGCGGCGGGAAATGTTCCGGGTAACGCAGTGCCTGAAAATGTGGCGGCGAATGCGCCGGTTGCGAATGTTGCGAACGCACCTGCGGGTGCAACGCTTGGCGGTGCGGACGATGATGGTGCCTACGAGGATCCGGAAATCCGCCGCCTGGAAGAAGAATTGCGATTGAATGAACGCCACATGAATGCACTCCAGATTCTGGAAATCAAGGAACGCATTGGCGCACTCCGCCGTGCTCGCGACCTGATTGACTGGGAAAAGGGGCATAAGGGCCGTATGCAGGTGAAGGGCGATGTGCGCCGTACGGCGGGCTCTGAAACTGTGGATGTTGCTATTGCTGGGAATGCAGGTGGGAATGCTATGCCGAAGCCTGCTAAGCCTGTGACGGTGGCTTCTCCGAAGGTCGCAAAGCCTGCGGGTGGTGATGCAAAATCTTCGACAAGCGCCAATACGATTGTCCGTGACGCAACACTTTCGGAATCTGTGGCAACGCGAGCCGCTATCCATGCCGAAGAGCTTTTGGGCGGCGATGGCGCCTACGTAGAAGATTTCCCGGGAAGCCCTGCGGTTGATGATGACGAAACGTTTGCTCCGGTAGTTGTCGGTGCTGATGAAGTGGGCGAAGACCCGACTTTCGGTGCCGATTTCGGTGCGACGATGGGTGGTGCAGGGAATGCTAATGGAAATGCGCGCCCAGCAGCGAAGGCTGTCCAGTCTGCACAAATTCCGCCCGCACCTACAGCCTCTTACGACGAATACAAGATTCCTGAAATTTCGAAGATTCTCGACACGCACGAAGTCCAGACGGCTGATTACACCGAAGAAGAGCTGAACGCCATCGGTAAGATGCTCGAAGAAAAACTTGAAAACTTCAAGGTCAAGGGCCGCGTGATTGGTTGTGAAACAGGCCCGATGATTACCCGTTTTGAAGTGGAACCGGGGCCGGGCGTGAAGGTGAGCCGCTTCTCGGCATTGCAAGAAGACTTGGCGCTTCCGCTGAAGGTGTCGTCCATCCGCATTTTGGCGCCGATTCCTGGCAAGGCTGCGGTCGGTGTGGAAATCCCGAATCGCAAGTTCCAGACCGTGTTCTGTCGCGATGTGTTCATGAGCGAAAAGTTCAAGCCCGCGCATGACAAGATTCTTGTGGCGCTAGGGAAGGACATCACCGGTGAATCGTTTACGATGGACTTGGCGAAGGCTCCGCACTTGCTGATTGCAGGTCAGACGGGTTCCGGTAAGTCCGTTTGCATTAACGCGCTTATGGCGTCGATGCTTTTCAGCAAGACTCCGGATGAACTCCGCATGATTCTTGTGGACCCGAAGGCGGTGGAACTCAAGATGTACGAAAACATCCCGCACCTTTTGGCGCCTGTCATCACGAAGCCGGAAATTGCTATCCAGGCGCTTCAGTGGCTCTGCTACGAGATGGACCGCAGAACGGAAGTCTTGGCATCTGCAAAGGTGCGTAACATCGGTGGCTTTAACGCAAAGTTTGAAGCGGGTGAATTGCCGGATGAAGTCCCTGAAGAAGATCGCGGCCACCGCATGGCGTTTATCGTCGTGATTATCGACGAAATGGCGGACCTCATGATGGTCGCCGGCAAGGAAATTGAAAAGTCTGTAGCCCGCTTGGCGGCTAAGGCTCGTGCTGTGGGCATCCACTTGGTGCTGGCGACACAGCGTCCGTCTGTGAAGGTCATTACGGGTATCATCAAGGCGAACTTGCCGACGCGAATCAGCTTCAAGGTGGCATCCCAGATTGACGCCCGCACGGTGATGGACCATGCCGGTGCTGAAAAACTTTTGGGCCGTGGCGACATGCTTTACAAGGCCGTGAATGACCCGGATCCGGTGCGCGTACATGGTGCATTCTTGAGCGATGAAGAAGCCGAACGCTTGGCCGATGCTTGCAGCGACCAGAATGTGTTCTACCCGCAGGTGGAATCGTTCGACGTTTCGGGCGGCGAAGAAGGCGATGAAGAAGGCGGCGGTTCTCTCAAGAACGAGAAACTCGACAAGCTCCTGTTCGAAGTTGCGCAATGGGCGATTAGTGTGAACGGTCTTTCGACCTCTGCTGTGCAGCGCCACTTTAGCGTGGGCTACAGCCGAGCAGGTAAGATTGTGGACCAGCTTTATGGCCTTGGCGTGTGCGGTCCGAGCAAGGGCAACTCGAAACCGCGAGCCATGCTTATCGGAATGGACGAACTCATGCAACTCGAACGCTCTGGAAGATTTGGATAAACGAGTTAATAGTTCTGAGTTACTAGTTACTAAATTAGTTCAATGTAAATATTTTTAGTACCTAGTAATCTGTATCTAGAAACTTGAAAATCCTAGTAACTATTAACTAGTAACTTGTAACTTCATTATGAAAGAATACGCTCCTGCTAAAATCAATTTGTTTTTAGATGTCATCCGCAAGCGCGAAGATGGCTACCACGATCTTGGAACTGTTTTCCAGACTGTTGATGCTGGCGATACGGTCGAAGCGACGCTTCGCGAAGATGGCGAAATTCATTTGACGTACAATGAACCGCAGAATTACCCGCTGGAATCGGACCTCGTGTTCAAGGCCGCAAAGGCGCTCAAGGAATATGCCAATTGCGCTCTCGGTGCCAACATCCACCTCACGAAGGTCATGCCGCTTGGGGCGGGCCTTGGCGGTGGCAGTGCCGATGCTGCGGCAACGTTCCGTTTGCTCAACAACTTGTGGAACTTGAACCTCCCGTTCGAGACGTTGGAATCTATCGGAACCCGTCTTGGCGCCGATGTGCCGTTCCTCGTTCGTGGCGGGACCGCTTTTGCCGAAGGTATCGGCGAGCGTTTGACGTTTGTGGATCCGCTGGACCTCCCGGAAGGGGCTGCGCTCCTCATTGCGACTCCGCTTGATTCCGTGCCGACGAAAGATGCTTATGCTGGCGTCCCGAAGTCTGGCCCGGACCGCTGGGAACAGTACAAGACGGCATGGAACGCTTCAAAAGCTGCGCAATCCCAAAGCGCGAAGTCTACAATTCCGCAGTTCCTGAATCCGGATTCCTATTTCAACGCATTTGAAGTCTCGGTTTTCCCGACGCATCCGCTTGTCGCCGAAATGAAGCAAAAGTTCATTGAACTTGGGGCTGATGTCGCCTTGATGTCTGGTTCGGGCGCCTCTGTTTTCGGGATTTTCAGGACCAAGGAACTTGCTGAAAAGGCTGCCGCTGCGATGAAACCGATTTCCCGCTACCAGACCGTCACCAAGTTCTGGCATCGGTAGTGTGGCTTTTTTTGTCAAAATGCGCGAAAAATGACTTTTTTCAGCTCTTTTTTTGCTCGTTAATCTTTGACAAAAGAGACTTTTTTACTATCTTTGTCGCACCATTGGGGTATCGTCAAGTGGTAAGACAACGGATTTTGATTCCGTTATTCGTAGGTTCGAATCCTGCTACCCCAATGAATTTTTTTATCTAATGGAGATAACACAATGGAACTCACAACGCTCAAAGCTGCCTCGAGAGTGCTAGGTGCAAACCGCGACAACGCCCGTTTGCGTAAGGCTGGTCAGATTCCGGCCGTCTATTATGGTAAGGGTATCGAAGCTAAGAACATCAGCGTCAACGAAATCGACTTGCGCAAGGTTCTTGCTCCGGGCAAGCGTTACACGCTTCTTGACCTCGAAATCGACGGCAAGGCTGGC
>JAEEGJ010032048.1_pt1 | contig 10122 bp, 13 predicted proteins | sample 8958761 | NCBI WGS metagenome assembly JAEEGJ01 (sample SAMN16246546, study PRJNA631951) | gut metagenome | biome: gut microbiome; feature: rumen; material: RS-attached | host: Bos | place: Iran: Karaj | collected 2018-10 | reverse complement strand
AGTGTCCAATTTATAAAATTCTGCTTGTAGTTCTATCAGTTTTTCTCTCAATAACTTGGTTTGACTGTCAATGTAGTCGGAGGTGATGCCTTGAGTGGGTTTTTCTAAATAAAACGGAGTGCCGATCATCAGTTTCAGGCGTTTGCCGAATAAATAGCGGTAAGGGCCATTGATATAAACCAAGATGATAGGAACTTGTGATAGCGTGGCAATGGTTGTAATGCCGGAATGAAAAGGCAGAATTTTACCATCTTTTCCATGGCGGCCTTCCGGAAAGATGGCAATACTTTCTTTATCCTTTTTCAAGGTATCAATGGAACGATAAATCCAATCGGTGGAAAGATTCAATCTGTCGATAGGAATACAACCGCCCATTTTCATGAGCCATGATAACATTTTGTCGTCATATCTGTCTAAAGCTGCCAGATTGTGGACTTTGCTTTTTCTCATAATAGACATAACACTGGGCCCGTCCAAATCGTGAATATGGTTGCAAACAAGAATAGACGGCTCTTTGATATCACGATTTTGCTTGGCTTTATCTTGATAGTAAATCTTGGGTCTTAGTAGTGTGAATACTAAAACTTTTACTATCCATTGAGCAATTTTATCAAAGATTTTCATGTTAAAAACGTTTTCAATTTACAAAAGTACTAATTTTTATCAAAATAAAATGCTTGGTATAACAAAAAATTATTTTTTTATTCTTTCAAATATTTTTTGCAGCAAACCTTCCGGGGTAGCATCTTTTATAAGTAATTCATAATCATAGTTGTCGATAAATCCTTCACGGAGCATCACATCTAATTGTTTGATTTGGTAGTCGTAGAAGTGTTCTGTATTTAATAGTGCGACAGGACTGTTGTGTTGGTGTAGTTTGAGATTGGATACCATTTCAAAAACTTCGTCAAGTGTCCCATAGCCGCCTGCCAAGGCGATAAAAGCATCGGACATTTTTTCCATTTTGTATTTTCTTTCGTTCATGGTATCTACATAAATCATTTCTGTGAGGTTGGCATGACCGACTAAGTCAAAATCAAAAAAACGAGGCAGAACTCCTATCACTTTTCCTCCGTTTTGTAGTATTTCGTCTGCCAAAATACCCATCAGACCGACCTTGCCGCCACCATATACCAATGTAATGTCATTGTCGGCAAACAATTTCCCCATTCGTTTGGCTGCTGCAATATAAGCAGGATTTTTGCCTATTCTCGAACCACAAAAAACACTTATTTTCAAAGATGTATTCATGTCTAATATTTTTTGCAAAGATAGCATTTTTTCTTTAGACAGCAGTATTTTGCATGTAAAAACAAAAAAACTGCTAAAACAGCAGAAAAACTTATTTTTTTTTAGTACTTTTGCAAATAGTTTTCTTTAGTGATAGTAAAATTGAAAAAGATGAAAAGAAAAATTTTCATATTGCTCATATTCACATTGTTAATGACAGAAATGAGTGTATATTCGCAAGAATATCGTCCAAGAAGAGTTGAATTTACCGTTTATGCCGGTCCGTCTATATCGTGGGCACAAACACTTAACGAGGGTTATCGTTCCGGAAATGCAAGATTGGGTGGAGTTTATGGTTTAGATGTGGATATCAATTTGGTGCCGACAGCCGAAAATTATTATTTTACAGTGGGCTTGGCGGCAAAACATGCGATGACAAAAATGATTTATCCCGATAAATATGCCGATAGGGAGCATCACGATTCTTTGATAACGGCAGAAAGTATCACATCCAAGTTTAATAACATTTATCTTTCCATTCCGACTGCCATAGAATTTAAAACCAATCCATTTGGTCGTTTTGTAATAGACGGAGTTATTGGTTTGGAACATTCTATTTGTGTAAGTGCCAAGTCAAAAGATGAAGTTATAAGGGCAGATGGTACTGGTTTTAAGGTGGATAAGGTAGATAGGTATAAAGAAATGTCGCTCATCCAAGAATCTTTGTATGTGGAATTTGGTTTTGAATATGTTATACGCGATAATACAAAGGCGACTTTCGGTTTGGCGTATAATTGCAATTTCAACAATATGTTTCGTAGAAAAACTATCAATCAGATAACACAAGAAAGAGTCAGATCCAGATTGCACAGTTTTGAGTTTTTATTTGGTTTTGTATTTTAAATCATCAATAGGCCATGTAGTTCAGCTGAATAGAACGTCAGATTCCGGTTCTGAAAGTCGGGGGTTTGAATCCCTCCATGGTCACTATACTATATGAAAACAGAATTTCTTGCAAGCATTGACAACACTTGGTCGCTATTTTTAGATAGAGATGGTGTCATCAATAAAAGGATAGTAGGCGGTTATGTAAAAACTACTGCCGAAATGATTCTCTTGCCGCAGGTGGCAGAAGCTTTCTCCGTTTTTAAACAGACTTTCAATCATATTTTTATCGTTACCAATCAGCAGGGTATCGGCAAAGGCTTGATGACGGAGTCGGATTTGCAAGTGGTTCATGCTTATATGCTACAGCAGATAGCTACGCCCATTGATGCCATTTATTATTGTCCGACTTTGGCGGCAGAAAATTCTCTTATGAGAAAACCCAATATCGGCATGGCATTGCAAGCGAAGAAAGATTTTCCGGATGTGGATTTTTCCAAATCCGTTATGGTGGGCGATTCTCCTTCGGATATGCAATTCGGTCTGAATGCAGGAATGAAAACTGTTTATGTAAAAGGTGAGGAAGATTTCGATGGGGCAGACTTACAAGTAGATACTTTGTACGAATTTGCCCGATTGTTGAAAAAATAACTATTTGATAGATAGTTTTTTTTGAGAAAAAATAAAAAATTGTTTTCTCTATATTACATTTATATAATAAAAAAGTTGTATCTTTGTAAAGTTGTTTTTAGCCAACCGAAAAAAACATAATATGCAAGAAATTAAACTTTTATCGGACGAATTGATAGAAAAAGTTAACAAAATTGCATCACGTTTTGACGATTTGGAAGCGGAAAACAAACAGTTGAAAGAACAGAATAAGGCATTAAAAGAAAAGATAGAAAACTTAAAGGGAAAAGTAGGTGAGCAAGCAAGTCAATTGGCAACAGAAAAACTCGCAGAATTGATTAAACAGCAAGGCAAACAAACTGAAGTAAAGTTGAAAATCAACGAATTGGTGAAGAAAATTGACGCTTGCATAAAAATGTTAAACGATTAGAATCATGGCTGACGAAAAGAAAACGATTACATTATACATAGCACAAAAGCCGTTTAGGTTGTCTATCCCTGCAAGTCAGGAAGAAATATATCGAAAGGCAGAGCGAAACATACAGGATTATGTTAAACAATTGGCCAATAAGTCAAATATTACAGATCCTTTCACTCAAATAGGCTATGCCGTAATAAAGTATGCTGTAAGAGAGGTTCAATTATCTGAAAAACAATCATATATTGATACCGATCTGAAAGAAGCCTTGAATATATTGAATAGTACTGTTGACAAAATTTTGTCAAAATAGTATTGTAAAAGTTCTTTGAATATAGATTTTCCGCAACGAATCTCATCGTTTGTTAAACTCAACACAAAACAAACAAAATAACCGACTCGGAGTAGATAGAGAGTTCAGTTTTATACTTGAGGCACTCGACATGCTACGGCAGTTATAAACTTAACTATTAGGGGTTTAAGTGACCATAGATTCGGAGCGGATTTTTTTGTTTGTGTTAAAATGAACTAATAAATTGTAAAATAAATAGTTATATAACATAAACGCAAATGGAAACAGAAATAATTTTAGGAATAATAGGTTTAGTGCTGGGTTTGTGCATAGGTGTTTTCATCACCTTTTTCATCATTAGAAAAAATATGTTGAGAAAGAATGCACAAATTGTCAAAGAAGCAGAGGAAGAGGCCGAATTGATAAAAAAAGAACGTATTCTGCAAGCAAAAGAGAAAAATATCCAACTTAAAGCTGAATTTGACAAAATGGTGGCAGAAAAAAACCGCACCATTGCCGCAGCAGAAAACAGAATCAAACAAAAAGAACAGTCCTGCAGTCAAAAACAGGAAACTTTACAAAGAAAACAAAATGAATTATCACAATTACAACAAGCACTTGCCTTGCAAAAAGAAGGTACTGAAAAAAAGAAAGAAGAATTAGACAAACTTATCAAACAAGAGCAGTCTAAATTGGAAAACATTGCCGGATTGTCAATAGCTGAAGCCAAAAAAGAGTTGATAGAAAGTTTGAAAGACGAAGCCAAAAGCGAGGCTATTGCCATCACAAGAGACATTATCGACGAAGCAAAAGTAAATGCCAACTTGGAAGCTAAAAAGTTGTTAATTAAAACTATACAACGTACAGCTGTTGAAAATACACACGAAAATTCCGTCTCGGTTTTCAACATTGAAAACGAAGAAATAAAAGGTAGAATTATCGGTCGAGAAGGTAGAAATATCAGAGCCATTGAGGCATATACAGGTGTAGATATCATTATTGACGATTCTCCTGACGCAATCATTTTGTCAAGTTTCGACCCTGTCCGCAGGGAGGTGGCACGTTTGTCTTTGGGCAAATTGGTGGCAGACGGCAGAATACACCCCGCAAGAATTGAAGAAGTGGTGACCAAAACAAAACATCAAATTGAGCAGGAAATTGTTGAAATAGGCAAGCGTACCACTATCGATTTGGGAATTCATGGTATGCACCACGATTTGATACGATTGGTCGGTAAAATGAAATATCGTTCTTCTTATGGACAAAACTTGCTGCAACATTCCAAAGAAGTGGCTTTGTTGTGTGCAACTATGTCAGCGGAATTGGGTTTGAACGAAAAAGCCGCCAAACGTGCCGGTTTGTTGCACGATATAGGCAAAGTTCCGGATAATGAACCTGATATGCCGCATGCAGAATTGGGTGCTATGTTGGCGGAAAAATACAAAGAAAAACCGGAAGTGGTGAATGCCATTGCCGCACACCACGATGAAACCGATATGTTGTATTTGATTTCACCTATTGTTCAAGTTTGCGATGCCATTTCCGGAGCAAGACCAGGGGCAAGACGCGAAGTGGTGGAAGCCTACGCAAAACGTTTGAAAGATTTGGAAGAATTGGCATTGTCGTATCCGGGTGTTATCAAAACATACGCTATTCAGGCAGGTCGTGAATTGCGTGTGATAGTTGGTGCTGACAAGATTTCTGACGAAGAAACCGGTCGTTTGTCTTACGATTTGTCAAAGAAAATCCAAAATGAGATGACCTATCCGGGACAAATAAAAATTACAGTTGTAAGAGAAACGCGTGCTGTAAGTTACGCAAAATAAACAATAAAAACAATCAGAACAAAAAAGCGGACATCATCCGCTTTTTTGTTGAAAAAAATTTGGAAATAATTTGAAATTTTTGGGCTGTGTTTGCTTAAAAAATAATATATTCGCAAATTGTAATTTAGCAAAAAACAAGTAATATGTATATAGCAGTAGCAGGAAATATAGGTTCAGGAAAAACTACGCTAACCAATTTGTTGTCAAGGCATTTCAATTGGTATGCAGCGTACGAAAACATTGAAAACAATCCTTATTTGGTATCTTTTTATGAAGATATGCAAAGGTGGTCGTTCAATATTCAAATTTTTTATCTCAATATGCGGTTTAAACAGATGGTGGAATTGCAAAAAATGAAAAAACCTGCCATTCAAGACAGAACCGTTTACGAAGATGCTTATATTTTCGCTCCCAATTTGCACGATATGGGCTTGATGGCCACGCGTGACTACGAAAATTATCTGTCCATGTTTGAATTGGTGAATTCATTTATCAAAGCTCCCGATTTGTTGATATATTTGCGTGCTTCCACGTCAACCTTGGTGCAAAATATTCAAAAAAGAGGTCGCAAATACGAAAATACCATCCGTTTGGATTATTTGCAAAATCTCAACGAGCGTTATGAGCAATGGATATCGAATTATGACAAAGGCAAATTGATGATTATTGACACCGATGTGAATCGTTTTGATGAAAATCCCGATGCCTTAGGCAATATCCTCAATGATGTCAGTGCCGAATTTTTCGGTTTGTTCAACGAGCAGGAAGTAGTAGAAGAAAAGACTAAAAAACGCAGAAAGAAATAAAACCATGAAGTTTGTTGCTGTCATACCGGCCAGATATGCTTCCACCCGTTTCCCCGGTAAGCCCTTGTGTATGTTGGAAGGGAAAACCATGATAGAGCGTGTGTATGAGCAAGTGTGTAAAAATCCACATTTTGCTCATGTGTTGGTGGCTACCGACGACAGCAGAATCTTCGATGCCGTTCAAGCCTTTGGCGGACAAGTGTTGATAACATCGTCCGAGCATCGTTCCGGCACCGACAGGGTCGCTGATGCCGTTAGACAATGGAAAGATATTGCTCAAGACGATGTCGTTGTCAATATTCAGGGTGACGAACCTTTTATCGACCCGCTGCAATTAGACGAATTGATGGCATGTTTTGACAAGGAACAAGTGCAAATTGCCACTTTGGCCAAGCCTATTCAGTCACAAGAAATATTAAAAGACCCCAATATTGTCAAAGTGGTACAGTCAAACGAGGGCAAAGCATTGTATTTTAGTCGCTTGCCGATTCCGTATTTACGCAATAAAAATTTTTCCGACCATATTTTCTATCAGCATATCGGCGTTTATGCCTATCGGATGAAAACATTGCAAGAGATAGTGCAGTTGCCGACATCTTTGTTGGAGCAGGCAGAGTCGTTGGAACAATTACGGTGGATAGAAAACGGATATACCATATATTTACAAATAACACACAGAGAGACATTTTTCGGCATAGATACACCGGAAGACATGCAAAAAGCCATTGAATACATCCGACTGACTAACAAGTGAAAAATAAAAAATCATGCAACAGATAATAAAAGATTATTTGATTGAAAATCAAAAATTGAATATAAAAGGGCTGGGGTCTTTGACCATCCAATACAAGTCCTCGGAAATGCATCCCGTTTTGCATAAGTTTACCGTTCCCGGAAAATATGTTGTTTTTGAAAAGACAGCCGTTGCGACAACTGACGCTGAATTTCTGCAACTTGTTGCAAAAAACATGCAAATATCCGAAAGTGAAGCGGAAGAAAAATTGGATGAATTGGTTCAAACTATCTGTCAAACTGTCAACCGCAAGGAATCGTATGCTTTGGGAAGTATGGGTTCCTTTGTGGAAAATGCTATAGGACAGATAGCCTTTGAATCGCAATTGGACTGGGATATTTCTCCGGAAAGTTGCGGACTGGAAAATTTTGAAGTGGAAAATATCCACCTGAAAACTACTCATAATCAAGAAGAAAACCGCATACAACCGACAATTGCTGCAACATCACAAGAGAAAATAATACCTGCGGCAACACCGGTTGAAAAAGAGCAAGAGGCAGAAGAATCTCTTGCAGAACAAGAAGTTCCGACACAACAACCCCAAAAGGTAAAAAAGAAACGTTCTGCCGGCATCATATTCTTGTTGGTATTGTTGGCAATAGTTTTGTTGTTGCTGGCAGGCATGATGGTGTTGAATGTTAAATCTCCGGAAACAATTGTCAAATACAAGCAGATGACAAAAGAATGGTTTGACAGCCATTTGAATCGGCAAACCATTGCGACAGAAACTCCTGCAGTAGAAGAGGATGAGATATTGGATGATATCATTCCTGAAAGTGAAGAACCTGATATGGAAGAATTTGAAGAGGAAATAACTGCAGAGGAAGAACCTGTAGCAGCGGAAGAAATTCCATCGGAAGAAATGGCTGCAGCCGGCTATTACATCGTGATAGGCAGTTTCAAGAGTGAAGGCAACGCGGAAGCTTTCTTGAAAAACAAGAGCGGACAATATGCCGACATCTGCCATTTGGGACAGGGAAAATCCAGCGGTTTGTACATGGTGGGTATAGGTCCTTACAGCCATGAAGAAGCTCAGCACAAGATTATCAATGACGGCATTAAAGGTTGGATTTTAAAGAAGTAATTTAATAATAAGCACAAATAAAGATGAACAATGTAATTTTAAAAACAGCATTCAATTTTCCGGGACAAACCGGTTTTTATAAAGGTAAAGTGAGAGATGTCTATACCATTAATGACAACTTGTTGGTGATGATTGCAACGGACAGAATTTCCGCTTTTGACGTAGTTTTGCCGCGTGCCATTCCTTACAAAGGACAGGTGTTGAATCAAATAGCTTCACGTTTTTTGGATTTAACGGCTGATATCTGCCCAAATTGGAAAATCGCCACCCCCGATCCCATGGTCACCATCGGTCACAAATGCGAGCCTTTTGCCGTGGAAATGATAGTAAGAGGCTATCTTACAGGAAGTTCTTGGAGAACCTATAAGAGCGGACAACATGAAATTTGCGGTGTGAAAATCCCTGACGGCATGCGGGAACATCAAAAATTCGACCATCCTATCATCACCCCGACTACCAAAGCCGCCGAAGGCCACGACGAAGACATCTCCAAAGAAGAAATTCTCCGCCAAGGCATAGTGTCTGCGGAAGATTATGCCATATTGGAAGATTACACTTTGAAATTGTTCCAAAGAGGTACGGAAATTGCCGCCCGACAAGGATTGATATTGGTGGACACCAAATATGAATTCGGCAAAAAAGACGGCAAAATATATCTGATAGACGAGATACACACACCCGACTCTTCCCGCTATTTCTATGCGGACGGTTATCAAGAACGTTTCAACAGGGGAGAAGCTCAAAAACAACTCTCCAAAGAGTTTGTGCGTGAATGGTTGATGGAAAACGGCTTTCAAGGAAAAGAAGGACAGCAAGTGCCCGAAATGACCGACGAAAAAGTGAACAGCATCTCCGACAGATATATAGAATTGTACGAAAATATCACCGGTGAAACCTTCAAAAAAGAAGACACTTCCAATGTGCTGAAACGCGTGGAAGAAAATGTAATGCAATTTTTGGAAGGAAAATAATAACTGATAAATACAGTATTCTATTCTCCACCAAAACTATCATCAATATCAATAGAGAACAGCATATATGTATTTCTATCAATCATCTCGTTGGAGAAAAAAAAGACGACAGCATGAACAGGGTTTCATGCTGTCGCTTACTCCTCTTATGATATTTATAGTAATGAACTTTTGGATGTTTATTTGGATTATAGATTATTGTGGTATTTATCGTCAAAGAATGTTTCGTGATGCGTGTCAATATGTGGTACCGCAAATAGAGGATTATCGTTCTGACAAAGGTTGTTTGCCCGAGCGTCTGGAGAAGTTCGGTCTTGTCGGATTTGATGATTTATCATATTATTGCTTTGATACATCAAACATTTTCATGGATTATTTTACTATATTCACCGAACTAACGGGACTTTTATACTTTTGGATATGAAGAATTATATCCGATATGTTTCCTCCATTGATTCGGCGGCATTTATATACTACGACTATCATCAGCACAAAAATATTTTAGAATTTGTGCGAACCAAACAGAATCAATAATACAGATCATCATTGTTCAAAGATAAAAAGAATCTTTTGTAGAATAGTCATCATTATAATCAAAAATACCATTAATAAAGAAGAGTGCCTTCAAAATTTTGCAACAATCTGATTTTGAATGGTGCTGGATGCTAAATGGTATCTTTTCCCATTATTTAGTACCGCCGCCGAGGGCGATATAGAGGGCGATGAGGGCACGGGAACCGTTTATGCCGTTGCCCGCTATCACTCCGTTGCTTGCCTGCCTATGTTTCATGTTGCAAAGATAGTATTTTTTTATTGTATTTAGATTGATTTATATGTTACAAGTTATAATTCGTCTCTTAAACGGTGAATTATAACATTTTTCCCGTATCTATAACTTTCTGTTGATTTATATTTTCTTATTATGGTCGTATTTAACGTTTCAAAATAAGCTACCGAAAAAATATGTGATGTTTCCGGCATCGCCTTAAAAAAACCACTTCTTATAGTACCTGCAGATAATACAGCCGAATATTTCTGTTCTCCACATTTGATAAAAATTGATGTATAAGCACCCGACCATATAGATGAATAATCAACTTGGTTTAATTCATTTATCATATCATCTATATTTTTATCTAATATTCCTCGGTCAATACACATAGGTTGTGTTTGCTTATATATTTTAC
>JAEEGJ010032047.1_pt1 | contig 10122 bp, 9 predicted proteins | sample 8958761 | NCBI WGS metagenome assembly JAEEGJ01 (sample SAMN16246546, study PRJNA631951) | gut metagenome | biome: gut microbiome; feature: rumen; material: RS-attached | host: Bos | place: Iran: Karaj | collected 2018-10 | reverse complement strand
AGACCTTGCCGACGGCATCAATAAGGTATTCAGGGTAATGCACACCATTAAGGGCACTTGCGGCATGTACGGTTTCAAAGATGTGGAAAAACTCACACACAAAATTGAAAACGTTTACGGCATTATTAGAGACAACGGCAAATCTGTGCCAAAACACCTTATCAGCATCACCCTCGAAGGTGTTGACATCATCAGACAGCTGCTCAACAACCCCGAACAAGACCACTCACAAACTCTCCTGCCATACACCGAAAAACTATCGGATTTTACCGATGACGACACTCCTGATGATTCTCTAACCCCTCCTACAACAAGCCCTGCTCCTTCTGGCATCAAAGCCACTTACCATGTGGTATTCAAACCAGAGGCCGACATTTCGAGTCGCGGAGTCAACTTGGGCAACATCATCGCAGAGCTGGAAAGCATCCCAGGTGTGGTAACTTTTACTCACGCATATCCCGATGATGAAAAATACGCCGCTAAATTTTATATGTATTGGGAGGCTATTTTTTCTACCGACCGCACCTACGACGACATCAAAGACATATTCCTTTTCGCCACCGACGAGGTAGAAATCATAAAACTATCCGACAGCGACCTCTTCCTTAATCCGCTGTTTGTGCAAGAGCTACAGCTCCAGCAGCAAAGTGGCAAAGACATCAACTTTGAGCCGCTAACAAAATTCATTAAAAACACCAAGGACGAAAAATCTACAAAACCTACAGCAATAGCCTCCAACACGGAAGAAAACCTCAGAAAAGAAGAAACCATCATAGGACGAAACATCGACGCCATTGAAACCAAAAACACCAGCATCAAAGTTGACGCCGACAAACTCGACGAACTGATGAATCTGGTGAGCGAATTAGTGGTTACCAAGGCCGAGATGCTGTCGCTTGCAGAAAAATTCAACCTTCCGGAATTAGACAATCTATCCGAAAAAATCGACAAGCTATCCAACAAATTCAAAGACAACGCTCTGGCTATAAGGCTAATACCAATCGAAACCATGATGCTTAGATTTGAGCGCCTTATACGAGACCTTTCAAAAGAACTCGGCAAAAAAATCGACTTCATAACCGAAGGCACCGACACCGAGTTAGATAAAACCATTATCGACAACATCACCGTGCCGCTGATGCATATCATCAGAAATAGCATCGACCACGGTATCGAATCGGTAGAGCGTCGCCGCGAACTCAAAAAACCCGACCATGGTGTAATCAAATTCACAGCTTTCTACTCCGGCGCTAACGTCTTTATCCAAGTGCAAGACGACGGTGCAGGCATGAATCCCAAATACCTCAGACAAAAGGCCGAAGAAAAAGGTTTCTTAAAACCAAACCAGCCAGTTACAACCCGACAGCTCTACGACCTTGTGTTCCGTCCGGGATTTTCCACAGCTCAAACTATCACCGGCATTTCGGGAAGAGGCGTAGGAATGGACGTTGTAAAACAGAATATCACCAAACTCCGAGGCGAAATAGAAATGGACAGCGAAGTAAACCTCGGAACTATAACTACAATAAAACTGCCGCTCACCCTCAGCATTGTTGACTCGCTGCTCGTATCGCTCGGTGAAACTCTGCTGCTTATCCCTCTCTACATTGTCGACAGCTGTATACAAACAACATTCGACAAAATCAGCGCCCCTAAACCCATTTTCAACCACAACGGCGACCCTATGTCAGTGATAAATCTAAGGCAACTGCTCAGCACCAACGACAATCAGCCCGAAAACACAACCCTTGTAATTGTAAAATACAAGGAATCGTGCATGTGCCTCTCGGTCGACAAAGTTATTGGCGAACATCAAGCCGTTCTAAAACCACTCGGACCATACTTCGCTTACCAAGAGTATTTTTCGGGTGCAAGCATCCTCGGCGATGGTCATATAGCCCTAGCTCTCGACACAAATAAACTTATCCGCCTTGTAGAAAAAAACAAAAAACTCTGACACTATGCAAAACCGACCCGACAATAATTTCTATCTCACATTCAACGCTCTCTACTACCCCTTAGCCGCCAAAGTGCAATCGGTTGTGGAAGTGTTAGAAAAACAACGAATTACTAAAATTCCTAAATCTCCTAAACAGATTATGGGAGTTATCAGTTTTCGAGGCGAAATAATACCCGTTATCGACCCAAGAATAATTCTCAACTTACCCATACAACCATTCGACAACTTTGTAATTATTGTTCACAACGTTCACGACGAACGTTACAACGAAACTCTAACTGTTGGCGTGCTGGCACACGATGTAAGCAACGTTATAGAAATAAAACCATTAGACATACTACCTGCATCCGAATTCAACACCATAATTCCTAAAAAATACACATTGGGAGTTTTCAAAGATTCGGGGAAATTCATTACAATTCTCGACACCGATAAGATTCTCGCAATATCATACAACACCATACACGATGATAACCAAAATTAAAACGCAATGAAAAAAATACTTAACATATTCAGCAACATGTTTCAAGGAAGCAGATTGGCAAGGCTTATTAACATTATGTTTATTGTCATGACAATTCTTATGACCACGGCATTCCTCATCACCTTTATCTTGTACAGCAAAAGTCTTATGGACAATGCTGGTTCAAAAAAAATGGACGATTTGTCAGCACGTTGCGCTGAGGATATCAAACACCAAATCGAAACGTACCTTGGACAAACAGCTGCCATAATTACACCTTTGGAAATGTCGTCAAAAGGGTATCTTTCTGACAAAATGAAACGCAAAGACGTTGCTGCTATTCTATTTGGATTTTTCCGAAATACAGAAGCTGTTATTGGCGGCATTAAATGGGAGCCAAACGCTTTCGACAATGCTGATGAGCAGTATAAAAACGACCCATTATTTAGCCCATACAATGGCGAATTCAACTTATTTTATCACAAAAAAGATAGCTCCACAGTTGTACATATTCCCGAATACCATCTCGACTCCGACATCTATAACCGTATTCGAAAAAACCCTATAAGACAATTAATGCCCGCAGAATTTATCACGGTTGGCAAAGAGAGAATACTCACAATTCCACTTGCTATACCTCTTATAGATCACGAAAATAGCAAATTCCTCGGTACTTTTGTTGAATACATTCCTGTCGACAACTTGCTCTCTATTGCCCAAACATATAAAGACAAGATTGGAATTCCAATGACAGAAGTAATATTTGACAACAACTTCACCATTATAGCCGACTGCCAAAGCCCCAGCAACAATGGAAAAAACCTTGGTGAAGTGTATGGACAAGCCGCTATACACAACGAAGTGTTTAACAACAACACACAGCATGTAGTTGACAGCTACGGCATTTCGCACCACTCTAACCTTGTTAAGTGCGGACAAGGCGACACTAAATTGGTGATTCTTTTTAGCACATACACATACAATTTTTCTAGAAACCTATATGGACAAATACGCACCTTTGTATTAATAGCTTTGGCTCTTATGATTGTTTCGGTAATAATAGCCACCATCATAAGCAATAAGATTGGACGTCCAATATCACAAATGATCAAGGGATGCCAACAAATAGCCGCAGGAAACATCAATGTGTCGTTTCAGAATGATTTTAAAGGCAATACCGAAATTGCGGAACTGTTTCGGGCTTTCAACGACATGGCAAAAAACATACGGCGCATTGTGTCAGAAGTTAAGCAATCGGCACAAAACGTCAACAGCGCAGGTAAGGAACTATCAAAATCGGCAGGACTGATGGCACAAGGAGCCACCCAACAAGCTTCAGCATCAGAACAAGTATCTACCGCTATGAGCGAGATGACCGCATCCATAGAAAAGAACTCTGTAAACGCTAAGGAAACCGAGGACATTACCAACAAAGTGGTTCAGAGCGTACAAATAGCCAACAAATCGGTAAAAACCACAGCCGACGCTATTATGAACATTACCGACAAAGTGGGCATTATCAACGAAATTGCCAACAGAACCGACCTACTCGCTGTTAACGCCGCAATTGAGGCCGCCAGAGTAGGTGAAATGGGAAAAGGTTTCGCTGTGGTGGCTTCTGAAATTCGCAAACTTGCCGAAAAAAGCCAGACCGCTGCCAAAGAAATCGACACGCTCACAGCAAGTGGCGTTAAACAGGCACAAAACTCAGGCAAACTATTAGAAATGCTCGTGCCTGAAATCAACAAGACCTCACAACTTGTACACGAAATCACTGCCGCATCGGTGGAGCAAATCAGCAACGCTGAACAAGTTAACAACGCTCTCGTTCAACTAAACCACATCACCCAGCAAAACGCCTCCACAGCCGAAGAACTCTCCACAAGCGCCGACGAATCACAGTCTCAGGCCGAACTCCTCGGTTCTACTATGGACTTCTTCAAATTAGGCAACAACTCTTCCACAACAGAAATTACCGAACTCAACAAACAAGTTGCAAAACTTCTCGACAGAATTGACCAATTGAAAAAACAAGAGGGAAAATGACAATTATCGACGCACACAGCCACCTTTGGCTTAAACAGGATACCGTGGTGGACAACCATCACCTCTACACCACCACACGCGGACGCTCAATGTTTTTCGACGGCGAACGCCAAATGCTGCCGCCTTTTATGGTTGACGGCAAAAACACAGCCGAAATTTTTCTTGCCAATATGGATTATGCACAGGTTGGCGGAGCGGTTGTGGTACAGGAAGTTATCGACGGCTACCAAAATGATTATCTTTTGGAAGTGTCAAAAAAATATTCCAACCGTTTCTTCGTTTGCGGAATGCCGCGCCTTGGTCTCGAAAATGCCGAAACTGAGAAAAAAATTTCTGCCGACGACATTCTCAACGACATTAAACATTTACATTCGCTTGGTTTCAAGGCGATTGCAATTCCGGGACACCGTATCAACCGCCCGATGAAAGACCTTCTGCCTGCAATGAAATATATGGAGGAAAAACAGATGATTTTCTCGATGTGCCTCGCCGACTACGAACGTCAGATTGCTGAATTTCAAGAAGTTATTTCCGAATGTCCCAATCTCAAAATCGCTATTGGACATTTTGGACTTGCCACCACTAAGAATTGGAAAAATCAAATCCTTCTTGCCCGCAATCCTAATGTTTTCATTGAATCGGGCGGCATTACTTGGCTCTACAACAGCGAGTTTTACCCCTTCCCCTCAGCCGTAAAAGCCATCCGCGAAGCCGCCGACCTTGTGGGCATCGACAAACTGATGTGGGGCAGCGACTATCCCCGCACCATCTGCGCCATTACCTACAAGATGTCGTACGATTTTGTGATCAAGAGCAATGCCTTCACCGACGACGAAAAAGCAGCTTTCCTCGGCGAAAACGCTGTTAAGTTATACGGTTTCAAAAACTTGCCGGAGTTACCATATATCAAAAATATGTCGGAATAAATAAAATGCCGCTTGTGTTTTGAGGTTAAGACTCAGTACTGTTTAACCTCTCCAAATGACACATCATCAGTGAGTTGTCGGCATTATGGAGATGCATTCCACCACCTTCGCAATAGCGGAAAAACTTACAATCGGCGCAGATTCCTGACTTTGCCCACGAGCGGTTGCGGAATTTTTGAAACTTATTGTTCCAAACGTCCCATAAATCGTCTTTGTAAATGTTGCCTTGGCTAAACACAGCCCTGATGCCAGGACACGCTGAAATATCGCCGTTGCTCATAACTGATGCCACCGACACGCCCGCCTCGCAACTATAAAAATTGTCGCGGACATCGTTTTCGTAACGTCCCAAAAAACCTTCGCAACTGTAACTTACGTGCTTGCCCTCGGCGCGACATTCTATGATAAAATCCATCAATTGCCTGAGTTGCGCGCCGTTGAGTTGCAAATCCTTGTTTTCTGCGGCACGTCCTGCCGGAAATGCCGAAAACACTCGCCAACTCTCTACTCCTACATCATAAAGCCGTTTTTTAAGGTCGTGGAGACCGTCAAGACTTCGCGGTGTAACACAGGTTGCCACATCCCAATTGAGTCCCGATGTTTTGCCAAGCAAACGTATTGCGTTGAAGGCACGCTGCCAACTCTCGGAGTTTCCGCGCATATAGTTATGGTCGTCCTCGTTGCCGTCGAGACTGATTGTTGCACTTCTCATACCACTATTAATCAACGCTTTGAGACGGTCAACTGTCAACAACATTCCATTGCTTACCACACCCCACGGATATTCGCGTTTGTAGAGCTGCTGACCTACATATTCAATATCGTTGCGCAGCAAAGGCTCGCCACCTGTAATTATTATCATCAACGAATGTGTGTCAACGTGAGGCGTCAAATTATCAATCACCCTTAGAAAATCTTCGGCGGGCATATCCTTGATTTGCGATTTTGGCAAACACGCACTTCCACAATGCCGACAATGCAGATTGCACCGCAACGTACATTCCCAAAACAACTGCCTGAGTTCGTGAAGTTTTTTGCGATTGTTTTTGATGCTTCGGGCAATTTCGAGACCAATGCGTTTTTTAAGCGACAGTTCCATCTTACTTTTCAGAGGTCGTGTTTTTGTCGGTAGTCTCTGCGGATTTCTTTTTGAGTGTGAAATCGTGTGTAGTTGCGTATGAACCACTGAACCAATCACCATCTCCACCTTCAAAATTGGTTGTAATATTCACAGAATCAGTTTCGTAATTGTCTTTTGTATCCTTTGCCATCACCCAAAAATCACGCATAGGAAATATATCAGTAGAGTTAAACTCGAATTTTCCTTGCTGGTCGGTTACTGCTGTATCGCCATAATGCTCTCTAACATAAACTTTTACATTTTCGATACCCTTGCCGTCTTCGTTCAACACAGCACCTTCAACCTTAAATTTAGCGTAAGGCTGTCCGTAGAGGTCAGGACCAAGAATATCATTTTTTCCATCGCCGCAGGCAGCGAAACCAAGCATTGCAAGCAACGATGAAAGCATTGCGCACCACTTAACTGTTAAGAATTTTCTTAGTTTGTTCATTTTTCAATTTGTTTTGGTTCAATATTTTGTTTTTCTATTTTCTTATATTTTGACGGCGGAACACCATAAAGCGCAATGATTTCGCCGTGTATGGGAGATGGAACAACAGTGCTCAGAGTATCAGTAGGTGTATCGTCGGTGATAACCACCTTTTGCGCCCTGTGACACGCTTGAAAACCCATCACAGCCAACAACGCCGCCAACACAGCGCACCATTTGCCGAGTGTATATTTCTTTAATTTTGACATTGCTATCGAATTATTTGCTGCAAATATAATTGATTATTTCAAATTAGCAAAACAAAAAATCTCAGACAAATCTTAAAAAACGTTATCTTTGTGGTAAAAAATTGGGTGGAGTTTCCCGAAAAAATTTGACAATGAAAGATTTTGCAGCCATAGACTTTGAAACGGCAAACACTGAGCGTTCGTCGGTGTGTTCGGTTGGAATAGTGATAGTTAGGAATGGTGAAATTGTAGATTCGTTCTATTCGCTCATTCAACCGGAGCCCAATTATTACAATTATTGGTGCTCGCGGGTTCACGGTCTATGCCAAGAAGATACCGAGGATGCGCCGGTGTTTCCGAAAGTTTGGGCGCAGGTGGAACCAAAGATTGCCGGGTTGCCATTAGTGGCGCACAATAAGCCGTTTGATGAGAGTTGTTTAAAGGCTGTTTTCCGTGTTTATCAGATGGATTATCCCGATTATGAATTTTATGATACGCTTTGTGTTTCGCGCCGAAAGTTTCCTCATTTACCTAATCACCAACTACATACAGTAGCAGCCGTTTGTGGCTATCGTTTAGACAATCATCACCACGCCCTCGCCGACGCCGAAGCTTGCGCGTGGATTGCGAGGGAGATATTGTAGGGGAAATTATGGGGATAATTGAGGAACGCAGATTACTCACTCTTGTTTTCCCACGCCTTAATCAAATCCACGTTCAATTGCTCCAATTGTGAGAGATGCACTTTTGAATTGTCGTTCAGGGGTTTGTACCAACTCATTTTGGAGAAATGCGCTTTGAGGTCGGCGGATGAGAACACATAGCCGTGGCGGGCGTAGATTTCGTTGCGCATTACGCGGAGTTGAGCCTTGGTGAAAAAATCCAATTGTGACGGCAAAACCAATTTCATCGAGGTGTAGGGGTACTGACCCGTGATGATTTCGGTGATTTGGTCTTTCTTGGTGAGCGATTTGTAAAACGTTGACCTCTTGTAATATCCGCAAGGATTATCATCGTCCCAAACGGCGTTGTAAAGGTCGATTCCCTTGTCGGTGAACTCTACCCAATAGATTTTGCCGTCTTTGAGTTTGAAACATTGCGCCATAGTGCCGTCGCTGACCTGCACTTCTATCTTCTCGCCGTTGAGCGATTCGCGGGCAAAGTTGTACTCCTTGCCCTGAGAGTCGGTGTAGATGCCGTCGAGCATATCAAGGAGAAGTTGGTCGTCGTGATTCCAATCAGTTAGTTCCGCCAAAAGTGCTGTGATTACGTTTTTGGAATTCCGCGCCACGAGCACGAGGTTTGCGTTGTCGTAGCCGTCGGTGATTTTCATTTTGGTGACGTTGCAGCCATTGCCGCTCATATTGAACTCTGCATCCACTACTTTGAACTTGTCGGTTCCGATGCTTTGGAGTTCCCAATCGAGGCCTGCATCGGTGTAGCCGCCTATGAATTGGTAGTTGCCGTTGTCAGCCTTTCCACAGTTCCATCCACCGAGACCGTCAGTCCAAGTGCGGTTGGTAATGTTTTGTGCGGCAGCGGTTGTGGCTAAAATTGTGATTGTCAAGAGTGTAAAAAGTGTTTTTTTCATTGGTGTAAGTTTTAATGGTTGTTTCTTGCGGAATGTTTCGCAATTACAAAACTACGTTTTTTTTCAAATAAACAATAGTTGATGATACTTTTTTTTCAATTTTTTTCGTAACAGTTTGAATCCGATAATATCAGGTTGATAATAAATTTTTGTTACTAATAAAATAAAAATAATTTTGCACAGGAATCTGCATTTTGACTTAACAAAAGAGGATAAGGGATAACAAATAACTATAATGAGAAAAACTAAACGATATGGATTTCAATAACATATACAATTACATAACCAACTACGACAAACTTGACAAGGCCAAGAAAATCAGAAATATTTTGATAATTTTGGTAGTGGTGGTTGTGTCCATACCATCTGAAATTATGTATCTTAAATACATAGACAAAACATACGGAGATAGTTACAGTAAATTGATTTTTGCATACAATATGTTTCTATTTCTTGCTCTTATGATAACAATTGGCATCTCCATTGCAAAGCCATCACAACCAAAAGACGATAATCTTTTTACTGCATTAGCAGCATTATTTGCGGCGGGAGCAATTATTGGACTTAAATTATATTTCATAAGATCTCAGATAAAATCCTTCGAAGAACAAGCCCTTTCCAATTCATATTACACAACAGGGGTAATCACAAAAAAAGATTTGTCATCAGGACCACATAGCGGCACCACATATTATTTATGGATAGGACAGAACGACTCATTGGCTAAAAAGCATAGTGTAAACGAGCACTTATATAAACGAAAAAACGTCGGCGACACGGTAATTCTCCAAGTCTCCAAAGAATCTCCCCGCATCAACGAAGTCTTCATCTGGGAGCCAAGTGGTTATGAGATTGCAAGGTATCGAGATGAAAACAACAAATAGTATCAAAAATCTTTCTCTGTTCCAAAAAATAACCACAATTTTGGGCGTTGCAAAAGATATGTGAGGCTAGTTTTTCAAACTACCTATCGGAACTACCCAAACCCCGTCTTTGCGTTTGTAGGCGAAACTGCCCAGACCGGTCAAAACCATAAGAAACGAAGGCTGTTTCATCTTGTCGGTATCGATTTTGCCTGCCAATTTCAACAGCGTTTTGGCTCCTTCCTCTATTAAGGTGTCGCCACCAAGTTTTATCTCTATCAGACCGTAAGAACCGTTGCGCAAATGGATTACAGCATCACATTCCAACCCGTTTTTGTCGCGATAGTGAAATACTTTTCCGTCCAAATAATCAGCATACACCCTTAAATCTCTGACTGCCAACGTTTCAAACATAAGCCCGAAAGTATTCAGGTCGTTCAGCAAGTCGTCAGGACCGACACCCAATGCCGCTGTT
>JAEEGJ010032046.1_pt1 | contig 10122 bp, 7 predicted proteins | sample 8958761 | NCBI WGS metagenome assembly JAEEGJ01 (sample SAMN16246546, study PRJNA631951) | gut metagenome | biome: gut microbiome; feature: rumen; material: RS-attached | host: Bos | place: Iran: Karaj | collected 2018-10 | reverse complement strand
GCCGCCAAGCAGGTCATCTTCCTGTCCGCCGACGCTTTCGGTGTGCTTCCTCCGGTCTCCATCCTGACCCCGGAGCAGACCAAGTACTACTTCCTGAGCGGCTTCACCGCCAAACTCGCCGGTACCGAGCGCGGCATCACCGAACCGACCCCGACCTTCTCCGCCTGCTTCGGCCAGGCCTTCCTGGAGCTGCACCCGACCAAATACGCCGAGGAGCTCGTGAAGCGCATGGAGAAGAGCGGCGCCAAGGCCTACCTCGTCAACACCGGCTGGAACGGCACCGGCAAGCGTATCTCCATCCGTGATACGCGCGGCATCATCGACGCCATCCTCGACGGCAGCATCGACAAGGCCCCGACCAAGAACATCCCTTACTTCAACTTCGAGGTTCCCACCGAGCTCAAGGGTGTCGACACCGGCATCCTCGATCCTCGCGACACCTACGCAGACGCCAGCGTCTGGGAGGAGAAGGCCAAGGATCTCGCCGGCCGCTTCATCAAGAACTTCCACAAGTACGAGTCCAACGAGGCCGGCAAGGCGCTCGTCGCCGCTGGTCCCCAGCTGTAATCCTCGTACCGATAGCAATAAAACCGCCCCTCACCGGGCGGTTTTTTGTTTTTTATTCTTACCTTTATGCTCAATAACCATTAAACAAAAAGAAACATGGGTCTCATCATTACCATTGCAGTCATCGTCCTCATCGTTCTCTGGGTCATTTCCGTCCAGCGCAAGCTCGTCAACCAGGATGAGCTCTGCCAGAACGCCATGAGTACCATCGGCGTGCAGCAGGAGAGCCGCTGGGACGCCCTCACCGGCATGGTCGAACTGATCAAGTCTTACAACGAACACGAATACAACACGTTGCGCGACGTCATCGCCCAGCGCAGCCCGATCAGCTCCAAGAGTTCCGCCCAGGAAGTGGAAGCCCAGGAGAACCTGATCGGCAAGGTCGCCGCCGGCATCGACGTCGTGGTCGAGAAATACCCCGAGCTCAAGGCCAACGAGAACTACGGCAAGGCCATGGACGCCGTCGACAAATACACCAACATGGTGCGTACCAGCAAGATGGTGTACAACGACACGGCCACCAAGTACAACAAGATCATCCGCCAGATTCCGGATTCCATCGTGGCGAGCCTCTTCGGCTTCAAGGGCCGCGACTATCTCAAGACCGAGGACAAGAAGACGGAAATGCCTTCCCTCAAGATCTAGGCATGAAATTCTGGCTCACTTTTATAGCGGCATTGGTCTCGACCACTGCCGTTTTTGCCCGTGAGACGCGGGTCCGCAGCATCGACATAGACGTCACGTTCTATGCCGACGGCCGCGCCCAGTTCGATGAGAAATGGGACGTGGAAGTCGGCGACGACTTCACCGAGCTGTATCTCCCCAAGGAGAACCTCGGCGACATCGGCGTCGCGTCTTTCAAGGTGTTCTGCGACGGGGCCCCGCTCGCCGACGACGGCGCGTGGGACACCGACCGCTCCCGCGCGCGCAAGGCAGGCCGCTACGGCATCGTCCGCAAGAGCGGCGGCGTGGAGCTGTGCTGGGGCGTCGGCGACCGCGGGCACCATCTCTACAACCCCGTCTACGTCCTGACCAACACGGTCAAGGGCCTCGACGACTACGACATGTTCCACATGCAGGTGCTCGCCGACCACATCACCGGCTCGCCGCACGTCCGCGTGACCTTCGCGCTGGACGAGGCGATGGGCGCCCAGCTGGACACGTCCGCGGTCCGCGCCTGGGGCTTCGGCTACTACGGCACCGTCAGTTTCGAGGACGGCAAGCTCGTCTATGAGTCCGACGATTACGACCGGCAGAGTTCGGTCATCGCCCTGATCCGCTTCGACAAGGGCATCTTTACGCCCGCCAGCGTGCCGGGCGGCCCGTTCCAGGCCCGGCTGGACCGTGCGCTGGAAGGCGCCAGCTTCGCGGACGACGAGGATGGGGAGGACGACGACGAGACCAGTTTCGTGGAATTGCTGTTCCAGCTCGTGGTGCTCTTCCTCGCGCTGTTCGGCGGCAGCAAGTACGGCTATGACCAGACCGGCCACGTCTCCCCCTGGAAGAAGAAAAAGCTGCTCGGCATGTCGCCCAAGGACGTCAGCTGGTGGCGCGACATCCCGATGGACGGCGACCTGATCGCCGCCGACTATGCCCTGACGCGGCTCGGCGAGGACCGCAAGAACAACGCCCTCGCCTCGGCGGAGATCCTCCGGATGATCTACAACGGCTACCTGGACGTCCAGAAAGACGCCAAGGGCAAGGTCGAGATCACCTTCGCACCCGACAAGCACGGCCAGGCTCCCATCGACCCGATCGCCAGCGACCTGTGGAGCATGATGCTGGAGGCCTCCGGCTCCGACCGCATCCTCCAGGACAAGGAGTTCTCCTCCTGGTCCTCCAAGAACAGGAAACGCCTCTACAACTGGACCCTGAAGATGGCCCAGATCGGCAAGGACAAGTTCCGCAGCCGCGGCTGGATGAACGCCATGGGCAACAAGTTCACGCCCGAGGGGCAGACCGAGGCGCAGCACCTGCTGGGCTTCAAGAAATATCTCGAAGACTTCACCCTCTCGCGCCAGCGCGAGACCGTCGAGGTCCATCTGTGGCAGGAATACCTGGTCTACGGCGCCCTGCTGGGCGTGGCGGAGAAGGTAGCGAAGCAGCTCAAGGACATCGACCCGGTGCTCTTCGAGCGGACGGTCGGCTATGACTACGGCACCTTCACGAACGTCCTCTACTCGACCAACATGCTCTCGCGCGCCATCACGAGTTCCAACAAGGCCTATGTCGCCTCCACGTTCTCCGGCAGCAGCCGGGGCGGCTTCGGCGGAGGTTCTTCCTTCGGCGGAGGCGGCGGCTTCAGCGGAGGCGGAAGCGGGTTCGGACGATAGATTTGAAAAGCGGCACTTGCCGCTTTTTTCGTATATTTGTGGAGTATGGGAGAATTGACCACCAGCATCCAGTACCTCAGCGGGGTCGGTCCGAAGCGGGCCGAACTGCTGCGGCGCGAGCTGGGGGTCGAGACGCTCTCCGACCTGATCCACCTCTATCCCTTCCGCTACATCGACCGCAGCGGCATCACGCCCATCGCGCAGATCGCGCCCGACCTGGCGTCGGTGCAGCTGCAGGCCACGGTCGTGAGCCGCACGCTCTACGGGCCCAACAGCGCCGTGGTCTCGCAGGAGACGGACCCCATCCACTGGGGCGCGGTCAAGCGCCTGTCCGTGATCGTGCAGGACGCGTCCGGGCAGATGGAGATGGTCTTCTTCAAGGGCGTCCGCTGGAATTTCCAGCGGCTCGTCCCGGGCGCCACGTTCCTCTTTTTCGGCAAGCCGCAGGCCTTCGGCACGCGCCTCAACATCGTGCATCCGGAGGTGGACGTGCCGCAGGAGGGCGCGCTCTCGCAGGGGGCGCTGACGGGCGTCTATCCCAGCACGGAGAAGCTCAAGACCGGCGGCATCACCGGCAAGGTGATGTGCCGCCTGCAGCAGTCCGCCCTCGCGCTCTGCCTGCCGGAGGTGGAGGAGACGCTGCCGGAGTATGTGCTGCGCGAGCGGGGGCTCGTGTCCCTGCAGTACGCGCTCAAGAACATCCATTTCCCGAAGGACAGCTATTCGCTGCAGAAGGCCACCTACCGCCTCAAGTTCGAGGAGCTCTTCTTCCTGCAGCTCTCGCTGCTGAAGCAGAAATATGTCCGTTCGCGCGGGGAGCGCGGCCTGCTGATGCCCAAGGTCGGGCCGGACTTCCACGCGTGCTACAACGCCCTCCCCTACGCCCTGACCGGGGCGCAGCAGCGGGTGATCAAGGAGATCCGCGGCGACCTGACGAGCGGGCACCAGATGAACCGCCTGCTGCAGGGCGACGTTGGTTCCGGCAAGACGATGGTGGCGGTGCTGAGCTGCCTGATGGCCATCGGCAACGGCTTCCAGACCTGCATCATGGCGCCCACCGAGGTGCTCGCGCAGCAGCACTACGCCAATATCCAGAAGTATCTCAAGCCCACTTCCGTGCAGTGCGCGCTGCTGACCGGCAGCACGCCGCAGAAGGAGCGGCGCGCCATCCACGCCGCGCTGGAGGACGGCAGCCTGGGCATCCTCGTCGGCACGCACGCGCTGCTGGAAGACAATGTCGTCTTCCGCAACCTCGGCCTCGCCGTCATCGACGAGCAGCACCGCTTCGGCGTCGACCAAAGAGCCCGCCTCTGGGCCAAAGGTCCTTCTATTCCACCGCATATTCTCGTAATGACGGCGACGCCGATCCCGCGGACGCTGGCGATGACGCTGTACGGCGACCTCGACGTGTCGGTCATCGACGAGATGCCGCCGGGCCGCAAGCCCGTGCAGACGATGTGCATCGGGCAGAACCGCCGGGCGGCGATGTACAAGTTCATGCGGGAGGAGATCGCCCGCGGGCGGCAGGTGTTCGTCGTCTACCCGCTCATCTTCGAGAGCGAAAAGATGGACCTGCAGAACCTCGAGCAGGGCTACGAAGAGATCGTCAAGGCCTTCCCGCTGCCGGACTACAAGGTCGCCATCGTCCACGGCCAGCAGACCAACGACGAGAAGAATTTCAACATGGCCGCGTTCGTCGCGGGCCGCGCCAACATCCTCGTGTCCACGACCGTGATCGAGGTGGGCGTGGACGTCCCCAACGCCTCCGTGATGGTCATCGAGAGCGCCCAGCGCTTCGGCCTGAGCCAGCTGCACCAGCTGCGCGGCCGCGTGGGGCGCGGCGCCGAGAAGTCCTACTGCATCCTGGTCAAGGACGTCAAGACCTCCCGGGAAGCCCAGCAGCGCCTGGACCTGATGTGCGCCACCGAAGACGGATTCGAGATCGCCGAGCAGGACATGAAGATGCGCGGCCCGGGCGACCTCGAGGGCACGCAGCAGAGCGGCCTGCCCATCAGCCTCAACATCGCCTCGCTGGCCAGGGACGGCCAGCTGCTCTCGGAGGCCCGCGCCTATGCCACGAAGGTCCTGGACGCCGATCCGGAGCTCGCCGCGCCGCAGAACGCCCCGCTGGTCCGGGAGCTGCGCAAAGGCAAATACGAAATCCGGGACTACAGCAAGATTTCTTGAGCGGGCGGCTTTTTTCGGCAAATCTGCTCGGAATTGCGCCCGATTTTTGTATATTTGAAAGAATCATGGAAACAGCAAGAATCCTGCTTCGCCCCTGGCGCGAAAGCGACTCCGGGGCCTTGTTCAAATATGCCAGCGACCCCGACGTGGGGCCGCGCGCCGGCTGGCCGCCCCACAAGTCCGAAGCGGACAGCCTGGGAGTGATCCGCCGCTTCTTCCTCAACGACCACACCTGGGCCATCGAGCTCAAGGAGACCGGCGAGCCCGTCGGCTGCATCGGCTATTTCCCGAAAGGCGAAAGCAACATCGAGATCGGCGAGCAGGACGCCGAGCTCGGCTACTGGATCGCCAAGCCCTACTGGAACCGCGGCATCTGCACCGAAGCCCTGCGTCTGCTGATTGCCTATTGCCGGGAGGAGAAAGGCTTCCGGACGCTCTGGAGCGATTTCTTCGTGGACAACCCGGCCTCCGGGCGCGTGATGGAGAAATGCGGTTTCCGCGACACCGGCCGCATCAACTGGTGCAGCCACCTCTACCAGGGAGGCGACCGCCCCGTCAGGATCATGGTCCTGGAAGAACAACCGAATCAAACAGCTAAAACGAAATAAAAGCCCAAATGAAACGCACCCTTATCGCATTAACCTGTCTTGTTATGGCAATCAGTTGTGCCCAAAAAGAAGATAGCGGCTACATCGGACCTTCCGACATCCGCATCGAGGACGGCGTGATGACCCCCGAGTCGCTGCTCGCGCTCGGCCGCCTGTCCGATCCCCAGCTTTCCCCCGACGGCTCCCGGATCCTGTATGGAGTCTCCTATACCGACGTCGCGGCCAACCGCAGCTGCCGCAACCTGTTCCTCTGCAACACCGACGGCACCGGCAAGGTCCAGCTCACCCGCTTCGCCAAGAGCGTCAGCGGCGCCCGCTGGTCGCTGGACGGCAAGAGCATCTATTTCCTGCAGGGCGGCCAGCTCTGGAAGGCGCCGCTCAAGGGCAACAAGCTCGGCAAGCGCGTCCAGCTCAGCGACGTCCCCAACGGGATCAGCGACTTCAAGCTCTCCCCCGACCAGCAGCAGGTCATCTACGTGAGCACCATCAAGAACACGGCCCTGCAGACGCCCAAGGACAGCGACCCCGCGCTCGACAAGGCGCAGGCCTATGCCACCGAGGACCTGATGTACCGCCACTGGGACCACTGGGTGACCGACGTCCCGCGCAGCTACGTCGCCGCGCTCGGCAACGGCAAGATCACCCCGGACAATTCCCTCGACATCCTCGGCACGGACGAGCTCTTCGAGCTGCCCACCGAGCCGTTCGGCGGCGTGGAGCAGCTGGACTGGGCGCCCGACAGCCGGCACATCGTCTATTCCTGCCGCAAGAAGGTCGGCAAGCAGTATGCCTTCAGCACCAACACCTCCATCTATATCTATGACATCCTGACCGGCGCCACGATCGACGTCAAGACGGACGGCGGCTACGACACGGATCCCGTGTGGAGCGCCGACGGCAAGCACATCGCCTGGATCTCGATGGCGCGCGACGGCTATGAAGCCGACCGCCAGCGCCTGTTCGTCTGCGACACGGAGCTCCTGGAGCCCGAGGCGGACGGCCAGAACGTCGGCGTGGCGGTGAAGAACGTCCGCGAACTTCTGCCGCACTTCGACCACGACGTGGCCGGCCCGGTCTGGTACGAGGGCGAGATCTTCTTCAATTCCCTCGTCGAGGAGGGCATCCAGGCGCTCTTCTGCGCCGACCTGACGGGCGACGTGCAGCGCATCACCGCCCCCGACTGGAATTTCGACTTCTTCTCCCCCTTCGCCATCCTGCCCCGCCAGGACGGCGTGGAGCTGCTGGCTTCCTATTATTGCCTCAAGTTCCCGACGGAGCTCGTCTCCGTCAAGATCACGGCCGGCGGCGTCACCTTCGCCCAGCTGACCGACGAGAACCAGCACATCATCGGCCAGCTCGCCGACGTCAAGGACGAGCGCGTGTTCGTGGAGACGGTCGACCACCAGCAGATGCTCTGCTGGGTCCTCTATCCCCCGCAGTTCGACCCCGCCAAGAAATACCCGGCCATCGAGATCGTGCTCGGCGGCCCGCAGGGCACCAACTCCCAGGACTGGAGCTACCGCTGGTGCTACCGCCTGATGGCCCAGCAGGGCTATGTCGTCATCCTGCCCAACCGCCGCGGCACCACCGCGTTCGGCCAGGAATGGAAGGAGCAGATCTCCGGCGACTACCCGGGCCTCAACATGCAGGACTACCTGAGCGCCGGCCGCTACATCAAGAGCCAGCCCTACGTGGACAAGCTCGCCTGCGTGGGCGCTTCCTACGGCGGCTACTCCGCCTACATGCTGGAAGGCCTGCACGGCGACCTCTATGACTGCTTCATCGCCCACGCGGGCATCTTCGACGAGAAGCAGCTCTGGTTCACCACCGAGGAGATGTGGTTCGCCAACTGGGACAACGGCGGCCTGATGGAATACGCCTATGAGCCCGGCAAGGTCGGCCCCGCCGGCAACGGCATCACCTTCGGCGGCATGCAGCAGGCCGGCGCGCCCTACGCCACCACGGCCAAGGCCCAGCGCCACTACGCCAGCTCCCCGTCCTCGATGGTCACCAAATGGCACACTCCGATCCTCTGCATCCACGGCATGATGGACTACCGCATCCCCTATGAGCAGGGCATGGCGGCCTTCAACGCCGCCCAGATGATGGGCGTCCCGTCCAAGCTCGTGGTCTTCCCCGAGGAGAACCACTGGATCCTCCAGCCGCAGAACGCCCTCTATTGGCACCGCACCTTCTTCGACTGGCTCGACCGCTGGATGAAATAAGGCCCGGCACCGCCGGAACCCCGTTTTGCGGACTTCCGGACAGAAAAACCCCGGTTTTTCGGGAAGGTCCCCCCTCGCGGGGCACCACCTTCCAGAAAACACCGGGGTTTTCTGTCTGAAAACGGTTTGAATTAAACCTAAACAGTAAAATTTCACAATATGTGACGAGCGGGATGAATAACCTTGGTTTTGGTCGGCAAAGCGGGTAACTTGATTGAAAAAAATGAAAAACTCGACTCCCCATTATTTTCATTGCGCGACCAAGGGTTTTGACCACAGTGTCCTGTTCGCCTCCGTTCGTGAGTTTATTGCCGGAATGAACCGGATCGCCTTGTGCAAGGCCATGATGCCGGAAGTGGTCATCCTGGCTTTTTGCCTGATGGACAACCATGTCCATTTCATTCTCTATGGGACACGGGAAGCCTGCATGCGGTGGATGTCGCTTTACCATAAGTTGACCATGATGTGGCAACGTCACCACCGGGAAGGAAATCCGGTTGACGAAAACTGGGAATATGATGCCTGGCAGATCTACGATGAAGAGGACCTGAAGGAGAAAACCGCGTATGTATTCCGCAACCCGACCGTCGCCAGGATGGGATTCACTCCCAAGGGGTATCGGTGGAGTTCCGCCAGACTCGTTTTCTCGGACGAAGGTGCAGCTCAGGAAACAGGACGGAGAATCGGTTCGATGTCGTCCTATGAGACCCGGAAGGTGTTCGAAACACGGGTTGAGCTTCCGGAGGACTGGATCCTTTTGCCGGAAGGGCTCATCTGGCCGGGGAACTATACGGACATCCGCCGCGTAGAGAAGCTGTTCGGCCATCCGCGCCATCTCCTTTTCTTCCTGAATCAAAATGTTGAAGCGGAAGTAAACCGGCAACTTCACCAGGAAGGATTATCCCTGCCGGATCTGGACATCACCCAGATTGCGCGAGAGTTTTCCGATAAGCTGTTCAATACCAAAGAACTAGTGTCTCTGGACCTGCCTAAACGCATCCACTTGTGCAAGGAAGTCAAAAAGAAGACCGGTGCGACCCTGAAACAGATGGCGCGTATTCTCCATATGTCATATAACGACCTGAAAAAGATCTTCGGCTGAGACCCTGACCGAAATAATTGCTATCTTTACACGATTTTAAAGAACGCAACCATGGCACTCGAACAGAAGATCCAACAAGACATCATGGCGGCGATGAAGGCCCACGACAATGTCCGGACCAACGCCGTACGCGCCATCAAGTCCGCCATCCTCCTCGCCAAGACCGCGGAGGGCGGCAAGAAGGAACTCGAAGACGCCGACATCATCAAGCTGATCCAGAAACTCCTCAAGCAGCGCAAGGAGGCGGCCGAGCAGTACGTGGCCGCCGGCCGCCAGGAGCTCGCCGACAACGAACTCGCCGAGGCGAAGGTGCTGGAAGAATATGTCCCCAAACAGCTCACGCCGGAGGAGATCGAGGCACGGGTGCGCGAGATCATCGCGCAGACCGGCGCCGCTTCGCCCGCCGACATGGGCAAGGTGATGGGCGTCGCCTCCAAGCAGCTCGCCGGCCTGGCCGACGGGCGCACGCTGTCCACCATTGTCCGTCAGCTGCTCGCCCAGGGATGAAACTGCGCGAGGTGATCGCCGCGCTGGAGCACCTTGCTCCGCTGCGGCTGCAGGACGAGTGGGACAACTCCGGCCTGCAGGTCGGTTTCCCGGAATCGGAAATTGACCAGGTCCTGGTGTGCCTGGACGTGACGGAAGCGATTGTCGACGAGGCGATTGCGGCGAAATGCAACCTGATCGTCTCGCACCATCCCCTGATCTTCAAGGCCCTTCGCCAGGTCTCCGACGCCACCTATCAGCAGCGTTGCGTCGTCAAGGCCCTGGCCGCCGGCATTTCCATCTATTCCGCCCATACGAGCCTGGACAACGCGCCGGGCGGTGTCAACCACCGCATCGCGGCGCTCCTGGGCCTGCAGAAGCTCCGCTGGCTGTCGCTCCGCGACGGGGAGGACGCCGGCTCGGGCCTCGTCGGCGAACTTCCGGCTTCCGAGCCGGACGCCGCCTTCCTGGCCCGCGTGCAGCGGACTTTCGGCGTGCAGTGCCTGCAGCATTCCGCCCTGGACGGGCGGCAGGTCCGCCGCGTCGCCGTGTGCGGCGGGGCCGGTGCCTTGCTGCTGCACGATGCCGTGTGCGCCGGCGCCTACTGCTTCCTC
>JAEEGJ010032044.1_pt1 | contig 10122 bp, 3 predicted proteins | sample 8958761 | NCBI WGS metagenome assembly JAEEGJ01 (sample SAMN16246546, study PRJNA631951) | gut metagenome | biome: gut microbiome; feature: rumen; material: RS-attached | host: Bos | place: Iran: Karaj | collected 2018-10 | reverse complement strand
GACGGGTTCGTTCACGAAAATCATCACGATCTTCGGAGCAAACGAAATTATCGCAAATGAGCTTAAACCGCTTACGGAGATTGCGCTCTCCACGGAGAGCGGGTACACGGGCAACCAAGAACTGGCTAGCATGGAAAATATCGACATCATCTTCATCTAGATTTTTTGCCAAATCGACATAGCAAACACAGTCAAATTCATCAGCGATGGAATCGATGATTGCGTTACTTTTTTCAATCCAGGATTGTTGATTTACGTCTTTATTTATCATTCATGCTCCGTCCCTATTAAATATATGAAAAATCCCCAAAAAGCAAATGTTTTCCCCAAAAACATGAGATTCTCGTCACAGGCCAAAAAGCCTCAAAAAAGAGGAAATTTTTGCAATTTTTTAGCTGTCAACGCCTATTTTTGACACCTATGAAAGATATATTGTAGCCATGCTATATCTGAAATTCGCGTTAAACCTTGAAAATCTCGCCGACGAACTGATCGAGGCGGTATCCAAAGCATGGACAAACCCGTTTGAAGCCCCGGCCGTCCTCTTCCCGGACCCGAAACTGGAGCAGTGGTTCAGGCTAAAATGGGTACAGAAAAAGAAGTCCCTCATCGGATTCAATTCGATGATGATTGACCGATTCCTCATAGAAATCCTCATCGGCGATGATCCGCACAAGCAAAAGCTGAATTCCGATATGCTCCGGAACGTGATTCTCGCGTATCTCGTCAAGGAGACAAACGGCACGCCGAACTACATGCAGATGGACGACGAAGTCAAGCGCTATCTGGTCATCGATGGAGCGCTCGACGAAACACACCTTTTCGATTTTGCAAGCAAGATGGCATCGCTATTCCTGGAATACGAAACAAGCAGGCCGAGCGATTTCATTCGCGGCATTGACGGGAAGTCTGCGCCGGGCATTCTCGATAAGTGGAAGCAAGAGCAATTAGATGACTTTTTTGGAATGGCGAACCACGACATAGCAAAGCGTGAAGCCTGGCAGCGCGAACTGTACTCCGCCATTTTCCACGCCCACGACGGAAACCCTTCGCTGCTTTCTGAAGTTTTCGAAAACGAAGCAAAGCGCAAAGGAATTGAACGCACGGAATATATGACGATTCCGTACCTCTACATTGCATGCCACGACAAAAATGGCAATGTTCAATTCCACACGGAACACACGGGCAACACGCCGCTATTTATTTTTGGCCTTGGCGGCATGGGCCAGTTCTACCGCGTGATTTTGCAGAAGTACGCCGAGACGCACGACGTTTACGCCTACATCCAGAACCCCTGTATGGAATTCTGGGAAGACACTTCAACTATCCACAACCAAAACGCCAACATCCACCGAAACTGGATTTCGCGCAGTGGACAGTGGAGCGACAAGAGCGGGAACATCGAAAATGTCAAAGCAAAGATGTCTGTCGGTATTTCAGATGCCGGCGAAAGCAATGACGTCGACGACATCCCCGAATACACAAACGCAGAAGCGGAAGCCGAAAATACATTGCTCTGCAACTGGGGACGTTCCGGCCGCGACAACATCAAGCTCTGGTGCCAAGCCGCCAATTACGATTTCGACTTTAGCACAAGCGATGCAAGCGAGCTTCCGCACGATACGCTTTTGCATAAGGTGCAGTACGCGATTGCAAACCGCATCAACACATTGCCTGACTTTGCCGCAAGCGATTGCAAATCAAAAGATTTTAGCCTTGATGTGACGGCTGCACCGACCAAGATTCGCGAAGTCGAAGCGCTCCACACCAGCATCTGCAAGCTCATGCAGGAAGGCGCACGAGTGAACGACATTCTCGTCGTATCGCCTGCGCTAGACGATTACCGCACCGCCATCAAGACGATTTTCGACCAGACTCCCGAAAGGAAAAAGTATGCTAGCGAAAACGACAGGGACGGATTTTTGCACATCCCGTTTGCGATTGTCGATTCACCTGCCAGAAGTTCGCAGACCGAAAATGTACTGGACAACTTGTTCTCGATTTTGGAACAGGGAACCATTACACGCCCGACATTCTTTGCGCTTTTGCGCAATCCGGTCGTGCAGCAGACGCGCCACATCAGCGAAGACGATGTAAACAATTGGGAAAGTTGGATTGAAGAGACAAACGTCTATCGCGACCGCGAGCACAAAAAAGAGGACTGGCTCGGTGGCGTACGCCGATTGCTCCTTGCAAAAATGACGAAGAATCCCGTTGCATTTTCACACGGGGATTCTAGCGAAACGCTCATGCCGTATGCCGACATGGCGACAAGCGACAGCCGCTCGCTTTGCAAGTTTGTGGAATGCATCGAAGCACTCAAGAAATGGATGGATTTCGGAAAGGCCGGGCAAGTCGCGGACCTCAACAAGCTCAGTGATTTTATCAGCGAATGGATCACGATGTCTGGCGCACCCGATGGTTTTGCCAGCGAAACGATTATCGTCAACAACGTGATGCAGGCCATCGAAGGTCTCCGCAACCAGATGGATGCCGGGCTCGAAAGCATCTCGTGGAAAGTCGTCAAGCAGACACTCCTCACCGCCGCACAATCATCCGCTTACAGTTGCGGAACACTTTTCGTCAACGGCATCACGTTCATGAACTTCATCCCGAACCGCATTATCCCTGTAAAGCACTTGTTCTTTATCGGCGGCGATTCCATGAACTTCCCGGGTGCAAAACAGCACAACACGCTAGACCTCCGCAAGTCTTGCCGCCCGTGGCCGGGCGACGATTCGCCCATCGCCAAGCGCCGTTACGCGTTCCTCTGCCAACTCATGAGCACAAGCGAAAGCTTCCACGTGAGCTACGTGAATCAGGACATCCGCAAGGATGCCGAACTTTACCCGACCTCTGTCGTGAACGACATCCGAAAGTTTTTGGTCAACGCTATCAATTGCGATAAGAACGGCGCGACCGCAGAGAAAATCGGGCTTTCCGAAGCGTGGCCCGAGAACAAGATTTCGCTGGACGAGACCCGAGACTTTACGGAACTATTCACGCAAAAGAGCCTCCGCAACAAACGCGCATTCTTGAACATGATGCAGGACGGATTTGCACACGTGAACCCCGCAACTGGCGCCATGCAATCTGCCGACGAAGACGTCGCCGTCAAATTGCCCGAACGCGTCCCGTTGTATATGCTCAGCGACTTTTTGAAAGACCCGTTCGAATTCCGCATCAGCCAAATGCTTGCCGCCTCCGAATCTGACGACCCAGAAAAGGAACTGTTCGAGCCGATTCATTTTGAACCGCTACAAAAGAGCGCCCTCCTCAAGATGATGGTTGCCGCAGAGCTTTCGCACAAGTCCGAAGAGCTTGAGAAGTTCAAGAAGGAATCAGCGCTTAAAGGCAACATGCCCGATGGCATCTTCGGCGAAAAACTTCTTGCCGAAATGGAATCGCAAAAGAACTTGATTCTTGCAAAAATGGGAGAAAATCTCGTTTCACAAATCAAAGAATCCTGGAGCTACCAGGCAAAAATTCAGGACATTCAAATAGACCGCGGCGCCGACAGCAAGTGGACTCTTTCGGGAACGCTCGACTGGTGCAATAGCGAAAATCTCGACAACATTTCCGAGATGATTACCGTCTCTTCGTCTTACAGCAAGACGACTTTGGACAGGTTCTTATCGCCTTACGTCAAGGCGCTAGCCGTCATTGCACAAAGGGCAAGCACTCTCGACGCAAACGCAGAACAAACTGTAAAGATTTCCATCTACAATACCGAAGCTACCGCAGAACCGTCGACCGCGACGGTCTCCATGACACCGCAAAAGGCGACCGAGACATTGCAAGAAATCTACACCGCCGCATTCGGTAACGAAACAGAGCGCCCTTATTCCAAGGCCGTTCCCGCCAGCTTGCTCGACACGCAGGGCATTACAAATATCCGCGCGTTCAAGGACAAGCTTTTAGACTGCTGGAAATATTTCGACAAGAAATCACTTTTCGACCCCATCACCGATGTCGGTTTTGAAGCCAACAACTTTACAAACCAATGGGCCGATGCGATAAAGAAAATGCGCAGCCTCATGCTGATTACAGTCACCGAAAACACAAAGAAAAGGAAGGCATAATCATGGAAAATTTCAGTCTCCAAAAATTCGACCCTTCCAAAAGCCTTTTCATTGAAGCCTCCGCAGGCACTGGCAAAACGTACACCATCCAGTTGATGGTCGCAAAGCTTATCAGCCTTGGCACACCGCTCAAGAAGATTCTCATCGTCACGTACACCGAAAAAGCCGCCGGCGAGCTCAAGGACCGCATCCGCAAAAAAATCGACGAAGTCCTCGTGAGCCGCAAACTCGACAAGACTAACGAAGCAGAAAAGGAACTCGACGACGCTACACTTGCACTGTTTTCCAAAGCCTACCAAGATGTAGACAACGCCGCCATCTTCACGATTCATTCGTTCTGCCAAAAGGCGCTCAAGGAATACGCCTACGATGCGGGCAGACCGTTCGACATGTCGATGATTGACGACAGCGAAGTTCACGATCTCGTCGAACAGTTCATTCGCGACAAGTGGAGCGACAATAGCGATTTTCAATTTTTGCTCAAGACCGATTCTGCACAGTCCATCGCTAACAAAGTTGCAACCGGCCTCGAAAACATCGTCAACGTCTATCGCGGTAGTGAAGGCAACCGCGAAATCATTCCTCTCGACAAGCCTGAACAAATCACGTTCGGCGATACAGCTTTAAGCGATGATGACATTCGCACCATTGCCGTTGCAAAAATTTTTGACGACATTCTCGGCATCCCTGTTTTTGGCGACGCATTTTCAACACTCGAAAAGCATCCGGCCGAAAAATTTGGCAAGACATCTAAGAATTGCATTAGCGATTTTTTAAGTGCGCTCAAGCTTTGGGAAAAAGACAAGACACTCTTTTCAGGAGTCTCGTTCAAGGATAGCGATTTCGTTCGCACAACGTGGCCGACCGACGCTTACGAAGCATTCTTATCATTCAAAGCATTGAAAGAATTGCTCCCCTCCATCAATAGCGTTTTGCTCAACAACTTCCTGATTTCGCAAGCCGCAAGCGTTTTTGACGAATGGCAAAAGTACAAGACCGAAAAGAAATGCCAGTCGTTCAACGACATGATTCTCTCGGTTCACCGCGCAGCACTTGACACAAGCAAAGGCGATTCCTTGCTCAAGAGCAGGCTCCGTGCGCAATACACGTACGCCATCATTGACGAATTCCAGGACACGAACCAATTGCAATGGGATATTTTCAGTGCCATTTTCGACAAGATTTTTGTCGTAGGCGACCCCAAGCAATCTATTTACAGTTTCCAGAGTGCCGACGTGAACGTCTATCAAAAAGCGATTCACGAAATCAAAAACGGCATGTCGCTACAGACAAATTTCAGGTCCACCACGGGAATTATCAACGGCTGTAACGAACTATTCAAAGGCGATTTTTTCACACCGAACGAAGGGGCGACAAAACTCGTCGATTTTGAGCCATCGCTCCCGCCGCAAAACGAAAAGCAAGTCAAGGCTCCGCCTAAAATTAACGACAATGAAGTAGCCCCCATCTGGATTAGTGACTCAGAAATCAACGAAGTGGATTTTGCACGCGCCGCCGTTCAAAAAATCATTGACTGGTGCACTTTTGTCGATGGCAAAACAGTATTGCAAGTTTTTAAAAAAGAGGACTGCACGCAATACCGGAACGTAACTTTTAAGGACTTCGCCGTACTCGCCCGCAGCCGTAGCGAAATGGACGCCATCGAAGATGCGATGCGCTCCGCAGGCGTTCCGTTCAGCCGTTACAAGGACAGCAATCTTTTCAGTTGTCGTGAATGCGCTGAATGGATTGCCATTTTCAAGGCGATTAACGCGCCCGATTTTTCGGCATGGAACAGACGCCTTTTAAGCGAAGCGCTCATCACGGACTTTTTCAGAATTGCCCGCCAAGACATTCACTACGCCGAAAGCAAAGCATTCGATGACCCGAACAATCCCGTGCGTCAAAAATTAAACGCATGGACGGAACTAGCACAAAAGCGCCGTTACGCCGAAATGCTCGAACGCATTTACAGCGATACGCAAGTCGAAGAACGCTTGACCGAAATTTCGAGATTGCAGAATTTGGCAAGACTCCGTCAAATCGGCAATTACGCCATCGAATATCTTTATAATCACAACTGTTCCATCGAAGATCTTGTGCGCCACTTGGAAGCGCTCGCCAGCTACAGCGAAAACGCCGATGATGAAGACGGCAACCTCGTCGAAAAAAGTAGCGATTACGACGCCGTGCAAGTCATGACGATTCACGCCTCGAAAGGCCTTGAATTCCCTGTCGTGATTTCTGTCGCAGGTTTCAAAGGCAAGCGCCCCGCAACAGGCCCGTTCCTTTACCATGACAACGATGAAATTCGTCTCGGATTCAGCGAACACGCCAAGACCACGCGCGAACGCGAAGAACTCGAAGAATGGAAGCGTCTCTTCTATGTTGATTTCACGCGAGCTTCGTCAATTTTGATGTTGCCACGTTACGAGAAATGGAAAAATACCAAAGGAGTCAAGCCGGAATACGTATTCCTTGAAAGTTCCATCAACAGCCTCATCGAGAAAGCATCAGAACTGACAACGATTTTACCGAAAACAGAAAACTGGAATCCGCAACAGCTAAGCGAAACCGTCAAAGAGCGCATTTTAAAACCGCTCAATGAAAATTCCGAAATCGGGAAAGCGTTAAGCACCGATGAAATTCGGGATAACATCATCCAGCAAAAATGCGCCATGGCAAGTTTGCAAGGCAAGCTCGCCGATGCAAGCATCATGCAGTATTCGTACAGCTCACTTTCGGGCAAGGCCGATTCTCTCGTAGACGCCGATGACGGGAATCGCACGAACCGCGAAGGCGAAGAAATCGCAACATCGCGTACGTCAACGGTCCAGATTCGCGATATCGATACCGCAGCCGTCAACTGCACCATCGCAGCAGACGCTTCGCTTGATTACCAGACGCATTTGAACGAGAGCGCACACAAGTTCCCGCGCGGTTCACACGCCGGTAACGCGCTCCACCGCATTTTCGAATGCACCCAATTCCAAAAGTTCGGTCTGGAAAACAAGACGCTCGAAGATGCGTTCGCGAATCCGCAAACGAGAAACATCATCGAAGAGGAATTCAAGCGCGAATCGCTCCCCATCTGGAATCATCGAGATGCCTGGATTGACATTGCAACGCGCTACACGTGGAATACGCTGAATGCAAGATTGCCAGAAATTGCGGGCAATTCCGTGCAATACACAGAGCAAGATTCCGCAGGGAACACTAAACAAGATGCGCCGCAGACATTCGCGCTGACCGACATTCCGTTAAGCGACCACAAGCCCGAAGTACAGTTCAACCAGAACGCCACCGATGAAAATGGCGAAAATTGCACAAGCGACGAAAAACGCGCCGAAAGCGACGTTCTCAAGCGTTTCTGCAAAGGCTTCATCGACTTGCTTTTCGTCCGCACCATAAACGGTCAAAAGTACTATTCCATTCTCGACTGGAAATCGGATATGCTCGAGAACAACAATTACACGCCCGAAGCACTCAAGGAAAAAGTCGATAACGATTACTCCATCCAGCGCGTGCTTTACAGCTATTGTTTAATTCAATGGCTCAAGCAGTTCTACGGCGAAGGCACAGCCGAGAACTTGAGCGAAGATGACATTTTCAAAAAGCACTTCGGTGGCATCTATTACGCGTTCATCCGCGGCACCGAAGGCGGCTCCCCCAAGGGCATTTACGCACAAACCTGGAACAGTTACACTGAACTTGCAAACGCCTATCAAAAAGTAAAAGACCTTATGAGCAAGCCCTCCATCGTTAAGGAGGAAAACTAAAATGGACAATAAAATACTCGCAACAGAATCGATTGACGAATTCATCGACGCCCTCATTGAAATGCGCGGGCTCGTTCCGCTTGACAAGCACTTGCTCCACCTGCTTTTTGAAATCAAAAGTGACATTCCACTCCATACGCAAAAATTCCTGACGCTATGCATGTCGCTCCTCGACGACGGCAACACGCGCGTTCCGCTAGATGCATTGCAATTCACGGATATGTGGACTCGCAAATGGAACGGTCTCGTGATGCTCCGCATCAGCACCGCCGAAGAAGATATCGACGAAAGTGCATTTGCAACCGCAGACGATTTTGCAAGCATTATCGCAGACAGCATTCAAGACCTCCTGACAAGTGACTTTTCTGCCATTATGGAAAGCCGAGAAACCGACACGGCTTCCACCGAAGATTCTTTAAGCAAGCCGTTCATTCTCGCCAAGCGCGAAAGCGGTACGCACCTTTATTTCACCAAGCATTTCGACGCCAAATGCGTGATTGAAAAAGCTGCGAATATCTTGTTCAAAAACGGAAGCAAGCCGACCGACGAAGAAATCGCGCAGTGCACCAGAAAAGTCGCAAGTATCTGTAAGCCATTCGGCGACAAGCCCTTCCTCATCAAGAAGCGCCAGGCCGAAGCCATAATCCGCGGGCAAAACGAAAACCTCGTTGTCACAGGTGGCCCGGGCACCGGCAAGACCACCGTCGTTCTCTACATTCTGTGGAACCTGCTTGCAAGCCATAGCGAAATGCTCGATTGGAACATCTATCTCGCTGCTCCGAGCGGCAAAGCCGCCGACCGTATGCGCGAAAGCCTTATCGACGGTCTCGCGAGAATCCGCGACGAACAAAAGAGCGACAACGAGCGCATTTTCCGCAAGCTGAACGAACTCGAAAGCAGTACCATCCACCGTCTGCTCCGATTCTCCAAAAGCAAAGGCGGCTTCATGTACAATCACGAAGAGCAATTCCCCAAGAATTCCATCTTCGTCATTGACGAAGCGAGCATGATTGACATCGAAATGTTCGCCGCACTTCTTGAAGCCATCCCCGAAGGCGCACGCCTCTTCATTCTCGGTGACCCGTTCCAGCTCCCGTCTGTTGATTCCGGCGCCGTCCTCGGCGAAATCTTGAAAGTGCAATCCGGCAAGGATTTTTCCGTCAAGCTCAACGAATCCAATCGATTTGACGACCGTTCAAATATCGGCAAGCTCGCCGCAGAAATCAAGGAAGTCGCCGAGAGCAAGGACAACAATAAGTTCGTCCCGCACAAATTCGTAAGCGGCGACGCATCTGGCAACCTCGCAAACGAAAACTCCGCAACCTTCAAGGACAAAGTTTTCTACAGAAAGCTCGAAACAGACAACAACCCGCTCACCAAAAAAGAAGAAGACAAACGCATCGAATCGTTCATTGCCGAATGGTCCCGCGATTTTGCCAAGCTCCCCGGGCTCGCCGAACAGATTCATCCGCAACGCACCGGCACCGAAGCAGACGATCCTGACCACAGCGAAACCGCCCGACGCAATCAAATCTGGCAGCTTTCGCTGACAAAGCGAATCCTCTGTGCCGAACGCCGAGGCCTCCGTGGCATCGAAAACATCAACAAAAAAGTTTGCTCTAAAATCAAGAGCCTCTGGCGCGCCAAAAAGAAATCGCAAGGCGAAACCGTCCAATGGGATGATTCCGGCTACTTCCCGGGCCAACTCCTCATCATCACACGCAACCAGGAAATGTTCAAGCTCTACAACGGCGACACGGGAATCGTTGTCTTCGATGGCAACACCCCCTGCCTCATGCTCAAAAAAGCGCCTCCCCAAGGCAGCGAAAGGACACGCGACGACTTCGTCTTCTACCCGCTCTCGGTCCTCCCCGAAGATTCCATTGCGACAGCATTTGCCATCACCATCCACAAATCGCAAGGCTCCGAATATAAACACGTCACCATGTTCCTGCCGACTAAAATCGGCCACCCCCTCCTCACCAACCAAATCATATACACAGGCATCACCCGCGCCAAGGAGAGCGTCACCATCATCGCAGGCGACGAGACATTCAAAGCCGCCGTCACCACCATCAGCGAGCGCGACACGGGAATTTCGCTATAGTTTTACAATTCCTTGTACCCGCGCCCACATTTCTGTGTATATTTAAGTAAGAAAAAAATAAAGGAAGAAAAATGGCAACAATCAAAGAACTCAAAGCAAATGGCGCCCCGCGTTTCAAAGTCCCGGGCAAAGAAGAAATCTACGACGCATTCGA
>JAEEGJ010032038.1_pt1 | contig 10123 bp, 9 predicted proteins | sample 8958761 | NCBI WGS metagenome assembly JAEEGJ01 (sample SAMN16246546, study PRJNA631951) | gut metagenome | biome: gut microbiome; feature: rumen; material: RS-attached | host: Bos | place: Iran: Karaj | collected 2018-10 | reverse complement strand
TTTTTGTTGCCATTTTTTGTTAAAAATTTGTTGTTAGAAATGAATTTTATGCCTCTAACTCGTAAAGGCGGGTGCAAAGTTACTAATTTTCTGCGAGATACATACATCCTTGACGAGCAAAACTTCAAAAAGTTAATAATTATTAACTAAAATCAAAAGATTGAGATGGACTTTCAATATTCAAACGCAGAGACACAGAGACGCTGAGATTTTATTTTGAACACGGAAAGCACGAAGAAAACGAAATTCGCACCTTGCGGTGCTTGGGGCTTTACAGAAAATTAAACACGATGACCAGAAAATTTACCCCAGAAAATTAATATTTAAACGCAGAGACGCTAAGACGCTGAGATTTAATTTTGAACACGGAAGGCACGAAGGAAACGGAATTCGCACCTTGCGGTGCTTGAACTGACAATAATTGTTCGCAGTAGCTCACCAAGCTACGCAAGTTCCCAATCTGCGCAATCTTTTATCATCAGTTAAAATTCTTATTGGATAAAGATTGGTAAGATTGGCAATTTTTGTCAGTTAAAAAGCAACTTGTTGCTAAACAACATAAACCTTTGCGACTTAGCGGCTTTGCGTTTAATTTATTTTTTGCAAGACTCACCAAGCTACACAAGTTCCTTCCCTATGATCAGAGGGTATTCGACAAATCTCTTGATAATATTTTTAGTGGAAAGAAAAAAAACTCTCAGAGTGCATCATGATCGAGCCACCCTGAGAGCCTTGTAATATCCGTCTTTTACTTGAAAATTATCCTTATTTCACCATAAGTTGATGCCTTATTCGATGTCGTCGATGTCGTTTTCGATGTCGTTGATAGCCGTGAGTGATGAACTGTTAGCGTTCTTGTTTTCTGTGAGGTTGATGTTCTCAAGAGAAGAACAGCCGGCAAACATATCGCTGAAATTCGTCACGCTGTGAATATCAAGATTCTGAAGGTAGAAAGAGTGCAATGACTTGCAACCCTCGAACATACTTGCCATGTTCGTTACGCTACCGGTAAGGAAATTGTCGCGAGACTGGTTGAACATTTCATCCTGTGCTGACATTGCCATGTTGAACTCAATAACCTCAAGTGAAGTGCAGTCGGCAAACATGTAGCTCATATCTGTAACCTCATTAGTATAGAAGTTGTCGAGATACACAGCATTCAGGTTTGTGCAACCCTTGAACATGCAGGCGCATGTCTTGGCATTGACTGGAGAAGAAAATTCTACTGTTGTGATAGATTCCCTATAGTTGCTCCATGGAGCTGAATCACCTGCCCATGTTCCGAGGTCGGCTATATCGTCACTTTCTGAGAAGATTGTCAGGTTACCGTCGTTGTCAATAACCCAGTTGCAGTCTCCAGATACACCTTCCGCAATGTTTGCAAATGCTGAAACTACGGTTAGCAAAGTCACCAATATGATTGAAATAAAACGTTTCATACTCTATTTCCTTTTAGAATGTTGATTCCTTGTTTCTTATTTTTATATAAGCTGAGCTTTTCCACTGTTTAAATTAGTTGCATTTTTAAAGCATTATCATGGTAATTTTCTCAGCTATTAGCGTTTCTTCAATTGCAAAATTATGTATTTCCGCCTTTTTCACCAAATTTTTTTCAAAAAAAAATATACGATAATTGTAAATGAAACAATTTTTACAAATCCACAATACGGATTGCAACAAACGTACAAATTTCCGTACATTTTTACAATGGGAAAATGAAAAATCAAAAACGCAGAGACGCGGAGGCGCAGAGATTTTATTTTTTGAACACGGAAAACACGAAGGAAACGGAATTTGCACCTTGCGGTGCTTGGGGCTTTCCAGAAAATTATTCGCTAAGGCTCATCAAGCTAAAGCAAGTAACGACGATGACCAGAAAATTTATTCCAGAAAATTAATATTTAAACACAGAGACGCTAAGGCGCAGAGATTTATTTTGAACACGAAAGGCACGAAGGAAACGGAAATTATTATGGCAGCAAGCTGCTTTTAACTGACAATAATTACCAATCTACGCAATCTTTTTCCAAAAATTATTTTCTTATTGGTTGAAGATTGGTAAGATTGGTAATTATTGTCAGTTCAAGCACCGCAAGGTGCGTTATACTAATTCATTTTCTTGGAGGAAGGAATCAAGTTTGGCGATTCCTTTTTCGGTACAAATGCCACGAAGTAAGGTGCAAACGAAACTGACGAATATTTCGCGCATATCATACATGGCATATTCTTCCTGTGTGCGGAAGATGATGGAGAACTGACGGCCGACCTTTGAGATGAACTCATAGTTTACCTCTGAACGGAAATATCCTTCTTCTATGCCACGCGCAAAGACTGCCATCGTCTTCTCCTGATTGCATTTCTCTATATCGCGGAATTCATCCGTGAGTCCTGGATAGAATTTCAAATCGCTAAAGAACAGAGGATTGGTCTTGGAATAACGTTCTGTCTGTATCTTGAAATGCTCGATGATAAGGTCCATGACATCATTATTCCTTGCCTTGAATTCATCCATCACGGCCTGATGTTCTTCCATGGACAGTCTGAGCACGTCAATAAGCAACGCCTCCTTGTTCTGGTAAGTCTCATAGAGAGTGCGCTTGCTCATCTTCAGAGCAGACGCAAGATCGTCCATCTTCACGGCACGAATGCCATGAAGACGGAAAGCCTCACGCGCCATTGGCAATATTGTAGCTTTCAGTTGTTGACGACGATCTAATACTTCCATTTACCCACCCAGGCCCTCCCCAAGGGAGGGATGCGATATAGTAGTTAAACGTTTATTTATAACGCTAAGACGCAGAGACACAGAGAAATTATAACTTTGCAACTTGGCGTCTTTGCGTTCAATTATTTATTGTAAGTAGCCCAGCCCTCCTTGAACGAAAGAATGTATAAAACATCCTTCCCTTTGGGAAGGCTTGGTTAGGCTTCTTAGAATGGCAGGTCATCTGCAGACTCACCTGCTGCCTCCTGCTGTGGAGGGAATGGTGCTGCTGGATTTGCATCAGCTGCAGAAGCGTCAGCCATTGGAGCTGCAACACTCTGCATTGGTGCAGGCTGAGCAATAGGAGCTGCGTTTGGATCAACGAGACGAACGTCGAAAGCACGGATATCAGTAAACCAGCGACCGTTCCACTCATGAGCATCAATATCAAAGGCAACGAGGACATTCTGACCAACCTGGATGTTGAAACGCTGAAGGCGGTCTGCGCCAAAGACAGTAAACACGAGATGACGTGGATACTGGCCCTCTTGATACTCAATTACGAACTCCTGTGACTTCCAGTCGCCACGGGCACTTGTGCCACTACGCTCAGGAAGAGCTGCTATTACTTTACCTTGTAATTCCATTATTTTTTATTGTTGTTTTTGATTTAAAATCTATTTAAAGGTTGCAGAAAAAGACAATTCTACACATTGATGCCGTTTTCGTCTGCGAAATTACTAAAATATTTTTAAAATCGACAACTTTATTGGGAATATTTTTTCAAATAACACAAAAGTTTTGTATCTTTGTAGGCAATTTAACACATTTGAACAATAAGAAACTAAACAAATCATACAAGACTATGAGATTTTCAATTTCAAGCACTGCTCTAAACAGCAAACTAAACATTCTGAGCAAAGTCATTAGTCCAAAGAACAGCATCAGCATTCTTGAATGCTTTCTCTTTGAAGTACAAGACGGGAAACTCATCCTTACAGCTTCAGACAACTCTAATATGATGAAATGCACCGTTGACCTGAACGAACATGATGTCAACGGTTCATTCTGCGTACCTAACAGAATTATGCTAACGGCAGTAAAGGAACTTGCCGACCAGCCACTCGTATTCGACGTAAACCTCGACGATTGCAGCATACAGATGAACTATCAGAACGGTTCATATAAGATTTACGGTCAGAAAGCCGATGAATATCCACGTCTCAAGGCACTTGAGGGCGAGGCTACAACCACTACAATCCCTGCTGAGGTTCTTGCAAACAATATCAACCGCACTATCTTCGCAACTGCACAGGACGAGTTGAGAATGGTGATGAACGGTCTTTACTTCGACCTTACAGAGGACTATATGGCTATAGTTGCATCTGACGGTCACAAGCTCGTAAGAAACCGCATCTACAGCTGCAAGACTGAGATTCCATCATCTTTCATCCTGCCAAAGAAGCCTGCAAACCTTCTTCGCTCTGTGCTCGGCGCTGGCGAATATGACGTTACAATCAGCTTCAACCAGACAAATGCAGAGATTCACTTCGCTGACGGTATGCTCTCATGCCGACTCATCGAGGGAAGATATCCTAACTATAACAGCGTTATTCCAAAGGACAATCCAAATACTTTGACTCTCGACCGCAAGGCACTTGTAAGCGCAATACGAAGAGTAATGCCATTTGCAAGCGAGAGCACACAGCTCATCAAGCTTCGTCTGGAGTTCAACTCACTTGAAATCAACGCTGAGGACCACGATTTCGCAACAAGCGCACGTGAGACAATAGCATGTGAGTATGGCGGTATGCCTATGAGCATCGGCTTCAAGGGCGGCGCTCTGTACGAGATCTGTAACAACATCTCTTCTGACGAAATCGTCATCGAGCTTGCAGACCCAGGCAGGGCAGGTCTTATCAGTCCTTCACAGCAGCCAGAGGGTGAGGATATCCTCATGTTGATTATGCCAATGCTCCTTAACGACTAATCTGGGATGAAACTCAACTTGACAAAGCCTCTCATCATCTTTGATCTTGAGACCACAGGACTGGACATAAGCAAGGATAGAATCATCCAGATCTCATACATCAAGGCGATGCCTGACGGTACGGAGACACGCAGGAACTATATGGTGAACCCTGAGTGCAAGCTGCCGCCTATGATTACTGAGATAACAAGCATCACCGATGAGATGCTGGCAGACAAGCCTACGTTCAAGGAACTTGCAGGGACACTCGTCAAGGATTTTGAGGGATGCGACTTCGCAGGTTTCAACTCCAACAGGTTTGACGTGCCTATGCTTGCCGAGGAGATGCTACGCGCAGGACAGTCAATAGACTTCTCCAAGTGCCGCCTCATCGACGTGCAGACTATCTTCCACAAGATGGAGCGCCGTAACCTTGCAGCAGCATATAAGTTCTACTGCGGAAGAAAGATGGAGGACGACTTCCAGGCACACCTCGCCGATCAGGACACAGAGGCTACATGGAAGGTTCTTCAGGCACAGCTCGACATGTACGACCCTGCCAAGCAGGAAGAGGAAGACCGCAAACTGGAGAACAACATGGACGTGCTCAATGAGTTCTCACGTCAGAACGACAATGTGGACTTCGCAGGCAGAATGGTATGGGGCGACGTGAAAGGTCCTGACGGCAAGCCACTTCTCGACAAGAACGGCAAGCCAAGGAAGCAGGAGGTTTTCAATTTCGGCAAATACAAAGGCATGGCAGTTGCCGATGTCCTTCGTAGAGACCCAGGCTACTACTCTTGGATGATTGGCGGTGATTTCCCGCTTGAGACCAAGCAGTGGATGACGCGAATAAAGATGCGCGAAATCTATACAGTAAAGAATTAAAAGTGCATTTCAAGACATATCATAATACATTCAACATCCGTACCATCGTAGTTCTTGCGATGGTATGGTTGTGTAATGCCTTTTCGTTCGCTCAGGAGTTCAAGGCTAAGTTCACGATAAATCACAACGCGATACAGCTTGCCGACGAGACTATATACGACAAGATGAAGGAGACTATGGAGGAGTTCTTCAACAACAGACAATGGACTAACCTCCACTTCAAGGAGAACGAGCGCATTAACGCGAACTTCAACATCACGGTAAAAAAGCTCTCTGGGGACTACACATGGGGATGCACAGCCACTATTCAGGCGACACGCCCTGTATATAATAGTTCTTATACTACGATATTCTACAACAACACCGACCAGAACTTCGACTTCCAGTTCACGCAGTTTGACCAGGTAGAGTTCAACGAAGAGAATATCGACAACCAGTTGACGGCACTCCTCGCCTATTATGCCTATCTCCTTATCGGACTTGACCTTGACACCTTCGCGCCAAACGGAGGTGAGGAGGTATTGCAGAGATGTATGAACCTCACTAACAACGCCCAGAATCTCGAATATCCTGGTTGGAAGGCTTTCGACAACTCACGGAACCGCTTTGCCATAATCAATGATTATCTCGACGGGGCAATGGCACCTTTCCGTCAGTTGCAGTACAACTACTATCGCAAGGGACTTGACGAGATGGCAAACAATGCGGAGCGAGGTCGCACGGAGATAAGCACCGCTATTCAGGAGAATCTGAAGAAGGCACACGAAGACAGGCCTCTTTCCATGCTTCCACAGATATGGACAGACTACAAGAAAGAAGAGCTTGCCAACATATATAAAGGAAAAGGCACTCAGAAGGAGAAGGAGTCGGTGTATGATATTCTCTTCAGTATCAATGCCTCACAAAACAATACGTGGGAGAAGATAAAACAATAGTTCAATGCTTAAAGAATTACATATAAGAAACTTCGCTCTTATTGACAGTCTGGACATTGATTTTGAATCAGGCTTCTCAGTCATCACAGGTGAGACGGGTGCGGGTAAGAGTATCGTGCTTGGTGCCATCGGACTGCTCATGGGACAGCGTGCCGATACAAAGGCTATCAAGACCGGCGCACAGAAATGTAGTATCGAAGCACATTTCAATCTCTCTGCATACGACATGAAGGATTGGTTTGATGAGAATGAGATAGACTACGATGCCGATGACTGCATAATACGTCGCGAACTGACGGCATCGGGTAAGAGTCGTGGTTTCATCAATGATACTCCTGCCACCGTTCATCAGATGAAGGAACTTGGCGAGATGCTCATGGATGTTCATTCACAGCATCAGAATCTTTTGTTGCAAAAGGAAGACTTCCAGCTGAACACCATCGATATCATCGCCCACAACACCAAAGAACGCGAGGCATACACGAAGGCTTTCCACGAACTTCACGCTGCAGAGAAGGCTCTTGCCGAACTGAAAGACAGCATTTCCGAGAACCAGAAGAATGAGGACTTCATGCGATTCCAATTGGAGGAACTTACGGCTGCAAAGCTTGTGGAGGGCGAGCAGGAGGAACTGGAACAGGAACAGGATAGCGCATCGCATACGGAGGAAATAAAATCTGCGCTTTATGCAGCTGACACTCTTTTGAATGGTGACAGCAACGACATAATAGGCAATCTCAAGCAGGTTTGCGGTAGCATAGAAAGCATCACGAGAGTATTCCCACAGGTAGAGGAACTGTCGGAAAGACTTGAAAGTGCATATATCGAGATTAAGGACATCGCATCCGACATCAGCAGCGCACTTGACGATGTGGAGTTCGACCCAAAGCGTCTCGAATACATAAATGACCGTCTCGACACGTTCTACTCTCTTGAGAAGAAATACTCAAAGAGCACAGTTGAGGAACTGATAGAGGAACGCGACCGTCTGCAACGTGCCATTGATGCCATTGACAATTCAGATGAGGAACTGAAGGAGCAGTCTGCCAAGGTTGCATCACTCAGGAAAGAAGCCCTGCAACTTGCGGAGGTTCTTACCAAGACACGCACCAAGGCAGCCAAGACCGTAGAGGAGGAGATTCACAAGCGCCTCACAGCACTCGGAATGCCTAACGTGCAGTTTGCAGTTGAGCTTACCACGAACAAAGCCAACGATTCTTCGCATCTGACCAAAGACGGTCAGGATAAGATAGCGTTCATGTTCTCTGCCAACAAGGGTATGGAATTGCGCCCTGTTTCGCAAGTGGCATCGGGAGGTGAGATTGCACGTGTGATGTTGTCTCTGAAGGCGATGATAAGCGGTGCGGTGAAGTTGCCGACCATCATCTTCGATGAGATTGACACAGGCGTAAGCGGTAAGATGGCTGAGAAGATGGCAGAGATAATGAAAGAAATGGGTGAGGCAAACCGTCAGGTAATCAGCATCACGCATCTGCCACAGATTGCCTCAAAGGGCACTTGCCACTATAAAGTGGAGAAACATGACACGGAAAGCGGTACGACCTCTCTCATGCGCCGTCTCAACGATGATGAGCGTATTCAGGAAATTGCCCAGATGTTGAGCGGTGAGAACATCACCGAGGCAGCACTTACGAATGCAAAGGAACTGCTGAAAAGATAAATAAAAAAGGTAAAATGTAAATGACAAAATGAAAAAAATCACTATATTCATCACTCTTCTGCTCATGCCTTTCATGGCAATGGCACAATCTTCTGCCGTAAAAAAGGCGGCAAAGAGCATGTTCAAACTCACTACATTCGATGCAAACGGAAATCTGCTACATACTGGCTATGGTGCTTTCGTAGATGCTAACGGCACATGTCTTGCCACATGGGAGGCATTTATCGGTGCATCAAAAGCGAATATCATAGACGCTCAAGGCAGGAAATATGACGTGGATTGTCTGATAGGTGCAAACGAGATTTACAACGTGTCAAAATTCAAGGTTGTGGTTCCAGAAGAAAAGAAGATGGCTATCACACCTATCACCATCGCACAGACAAAGATCGAGGCTGGTAATGACAGTTGGTTTATTGAATATGACATCAAGAACCCTGTAATAAAGAAGTATCAGCCATCAAAGGTGGAGTTATTCCAGAACGACCTGCCATACTATATCTATGAGCAGACAGCACCAGACGAGCTTGCAGGTTCACCTTTCCTGAACAACAACGGTGAGCTGCTCGGTTTGATGCAACCAGCCAAGAAGCGCACAGATATATATTGCCCAAGTGCACAGTATGCTATGTCGATGACCGTAAGCGGCTTTACTTCAAAGCAGGCCACTATGCGCCTCACGCAGATGCGCGTTGCACTTCCTGATGATTTCGACCAGGCAGTCGTTGCACTGTTCATGAATCAGGGAAGCAATGCCAACGACAATATCTTAGGTATGGCGGATGAGTTCATCAGCAAATTCCCTACTGCATCAGAGGGTTACAATTCAAAGGCACTCTATCTGACAGATAAAGGGAAGTTCGCCGAGGCAGCAAAAGTTATGGAGGAAGGTATTGAGAAATGCGAGAAGAAGGACGAGCCTCACTTCGACTACTCAAAACTCATTTTTAACAAACTGCTTTACAGCAATGACAGCACATTTACCGACTGGACTCTCGATAAGGCCATTGCAGAGGTTGATGCAGCTATGGGCGTAAATCCATTGCCTGTATATAACCTTCACAAGGGTAAGATTCTCTACACAGCCAAGAGATACGATGAGGCATACAACATCTTCCTCGACGTTTCAAAGACAAATATGAGAAGCGCAGAGTGTTTCTACAATGCCTCTCTCTGTCTTCAGGCGAATAACGCTCCAAAGGAAAAGGTTGTTGAAATGCTGGATAGTGCCATAGCATGCCTTCCACAACCATACAAAGCAGATGCTGCTCCATTCCTTATGATTCGTGGCAAATACCTTGACGATAATGGTATGTACCGTAAGGCTGTAGCCGACTATAACGAATATGAGAAGCTCATGGGAAAGATGCTGAACGGTAAATTCTTCTACCTCAAGGAACAGGCAGAATTAAAGGCAAAGTTATATCAGCCAGCCCTTGATGACATTGACAAGGCAATCTCCCTTGCTCCAAATGAACAGCTCTACTATGCCGAGAAGGCTATGCTTCAGGTAAGGGTGAACAAGATTGACGAGGGTATGGCAACTGCTCAACTCTGTATGACCCGCTTCCCTGACTATGGTGACGGTCATGCCGTTTATGGTCTTGCCCAGATACTCAAGGGCAAGAAGAAAGAGGGAATGTCAACCCTTGAGAAAGCAAAGGAGCTCGGTTCGGATATGGCAGAGCCACTTATTGAGAAGTACTCAAAGTAAATTATTGAGGTATTAAGGAGTACAACAAATAATAAAATAAGGAATGGAAATCAAGAAGTCTGAATTCAAGATAAGTTCGGCAAAGATATCTCAATGCCCCAAGGACAACCTTATGGAGTTTGCCTTCATAGGTAGAAGTAATGTGGGCAAGTCAAGTCTTATCAATATGCTTTGCAACCATAAGAACCTTGCAAAGACATCTGCAACTCCTGGCAAGACACTTCTCATAAACCAC
>JAEEGJ010032037.1_pt1 | contig 10124 bp, 8 predicted proteins | sample 8958761 | NCBI WGS metagenome assembly JAEEGJ01 (sample SAMN16246546, study PRJNA631951) | gut metagenome | biome: gut microbiome; feature: rumen; material: RS-attached | host: Bos | place: Iran: Karaj | collected 2018-10 | reverse complement strand
CCTCGGAAATGGTCACGTTCGACAGCAGATACCGGGGCATAGTGGACAGCCTGCTGGGCCGCACGGTGATAGCCAAGGACCTGACCAGCGGCATACCCATACACCGGGCAGGGCGGCAGCAGTTCCGCCTGGTGACGCTGGACGGAGACGTGATGAACGTGGGCGGTTCCATGACGGGCGGCAGCTCGCTGAGCCGCATGACCAGCCTGCTGTCCCGGGAAAGGGAGATAAACGAGACCGAAAAAGCGCTGAAAGAACTGGAAAACAAACTGAGCGAGTATCAGGAAAAGCTGAATCTGCTGTCCCGTTCCCGCGCGGAAATGAAAATGCAGCGGCAGGAAGCTTTCGACGCCTTCCACCAGCAGGAGATCGCCGTTACCCGCGCCGAGGCGCATCTGTCCCGGGCGGGGGAGGAAAAGGCGGCCTGGGAAGACCGGCTTTTTTCCATCGTTACGGATATCGCCAGCCTTAAGGAACAGAAAGCACGCATAGAGGAAGAACTGGAACGCCTGTCTCACCAGACGGAGAGCACCAAGGAAGAATCCGAGCGCATGAGGGAAGAGGCCGCCCGACTGCAGAAGGAACTGAACGAGAAGCGGCTAAAGCTGGACAAATTACGGAACGAGGCCACCGAGCGCCTGGTCAGGCTGACTGCCCTGGAAAAGGACGGGGAAAAGCGCCTTGGCGAGATCGAGCGGCTGAAGGCCCAGGCGGGCAGCGCGGAAAGCCTGCTCAAACAGACGGAAGAGCAGTTAAAGCAGATAGACGCCCAGTCTGCCCGGGACAAAGAGGAATTGAAAGGCCAGGAAGTACAGCTGGGCATCGCCCGGGGCAGCCTGGACGAGACCAGGGAGAAGTTTAGCACCGCCGACAAAAAGCGCCTGGACGCCCAGGAGCATCTGAGGAACGTCAATGCCAAGCTGGAGGAGCTTTCCCGCGCGGGCGAGGAGACTGCCGAGCGCCTGCACAGGATAGACCTGCTTTACCAGCGCGCCCAGGGCGAACTGGACACCATGACCGCCCGCATCTGGGAGGACTACCAGCTGACTTACGAGGGCGCCAGGGAGTTCACTGACGAGAACTTCAAGCTCAGCGAGGGCGAAAAGCGCATCAGCGCCATAAGAGCGGAGATCAAAAAGCTGGGAGACGTGAACGTCTCCAGCATGGACGAGTACCGGGAGGTCAGCCAGAGGTACGCCGAGCTCACCGTGCAGAGGGACGACCTCGGCAAGGCGAGGGACGACCTGCTGGGCATAATCGGAGAACTGGCCCAGAAGATGGAAAAGCAGTTCCGGGAAAAGCTGGCCGAGATGGACAGGTACTTTTCCGAGACGTTTTCCGCACTGTTTGGGGGCGGGCAGGCGAGGCTGTCGCTGGAAGACCCGTCGGACGCACTCAATAGCGGCATAGTCATCCAGGCGCAGCCGCCGGGAAAGAAACTGCAGCTGCTCAGCCTTCTGTCCGGCGGCGAAAGGGCGCTCACCGCCATAGCCATACTGTTCGCCATGCTGAAACTCAAGCCCACGCCTTTCTGCATGCTGGACGAGATCGAGGCAGCGCTGGACGACGCCAACATAGACAACTTCGCGTCTTACCTGAGGACTTACTGCGACAACACCCAGTTCGTGGTGGTCACCCACAGAAAGGGTACCATGGCCGCCTGCGACGCGCTGTACGGCGTGGCGATGGAAGAAAAGGGCGTAAGCAAGCTGGTAAGCGTCAAACTGGGAGAATAAACACGCACAGACGGAGGACAAATGGGACTTTTTTCACGCATAAAGCAGGGGCTGTCCAGGACGCGGGGCAACGTGTCCGCCCAGATGGACGAACTGATCGAGAATACCAAAGAGATAGACGACGAGTTTTTTGAGGAGATAACCGACATACTGGTCATGGCGGACGCGGGAGCGAAGACCGCCATGGAGGAAGTGGAGAAGCTTAAGGCGCTGTGCGCCGAAAGGCAGATAAAGGATCCCGCTAAGGCGAAGGACGCGCTTAAGGAAGTGCTTGCTTCCAGCATGAAGGCGGTGCCCATGAACCTTAAGGATCCCTCCGTGATATTTGTCATAGGCGTTAACGGGGTGGGCAAGACCACGTCCATAGGCAAGCTCGCCTCCCGCTTCAAGGCCATAGGCCGCCGGGTGCTCATAGTGGCCGCGGACACTTTCCGCGCCGCCGCGGCGGAGCAGCTGAGCGTGTGGGCGGACAGGGCGGAAGTGCCCATCGTCAAGCGGCAGGAAGGCGCCGACCCCGCCAGCGTGGTGTTCGACGGTCTGCAGACCGCCAAGTCCCGCCATGCGGACATAATCCTGGTGGACACCGCCGGGCGCCTGCACAACAAAAGCCACCTGATGGAAGAACTGCGTAAGATGGCGCGCGTGGTGGAAAAGGAGTATCCGGAGGCGGAAATGCACGCCCTGCTGGTGCTGGACGCCACCACGGGCCAGAACGGCCTGAACCAGGCGCGGGTGTTCATGGACGTGACGAAGCTGGACGGCATCGTGCTCACCAAGCTGGACGGTACCGCCAAAGGCGGCATCGCGCTGGCGATACGCCGGGAACTGGACCTGCCGGTAAGGTACATAGGCGTGGGCGAGGGCCTGGACGACCTGCAGCCTTTCAACGCCGAAGAGTACATAGACGCCATATTCGGCTGAAACACTTGATCGCGGACAATAAAATCGAACATATACAGGAGGTCTCAATATGAAATTAAGCGTGTTTACGGTGCTTTTGCAGGACAGGCCCTTTGACGAGGCGTGCGCGTACCTGGCCTCCAGGGGCGTGCAGGCGGTGGAGATCGGCTGCGGAGGTTTCCCGGGCAAGGCCCACTGCGACCCCAAGAAGCTGCTTAAGGACCCCGCGAAGATCGACGCGCTGAAGGCGACGCTGGACAAGTACGGCCTTGAGATCGCCGCGCTGTCCGCCCACGGCAACCCCGTGCACCCCAACAAAAAGCTGGCGAAAATGTACCACGAGGACTTTGAGAACGCGGTGCTGCTTGCCGAGAAGCTGGGCGTGGACACGGTGGTGGGCTTTGCGGGCTGCCCCGGCGGAAGCCCCCAGGACAAGACCCCCAACTGGGTCACCTGCCCCTGGCCGGACGATTTTACCGAGATCCTCAAGTATCAGTGGGACGAAGTGCTGATCCCTTACTGGAAGCAGGAAGCGGAATTCGTGAAGAGCCACGGTGTTAAGAAGATCGCCTTCGAGATGCACCCGGGTTTCTGCGTGTACAATCCCGAGACCCTTATGAAGCTGAGGAACGCCGTGGGCCCCGTGATCGGCGCGAACCTGGATCCCAGCCACCTGTTCTGGCAGGGCATCGATATCGCCTATGCCATCCGTTACCTTAAGGACGCCATCTATTACTTCCACGCCAAGGATACCAAGATCGACCAGCTCAACAGCCTGACCAACGGCGTGCTCGACACCAAGCACTACGGCGACGAGCTCAACCGCTCCTGGATATTCAGGACCGTGGGCTACGGCCACGACGCGGGCGTGTGGAAGGAGATCTTCTCCGCCCTCAGGACGGCGGGCTATGACGGATACATCTCCATCGAGCACGAGGACAGCCTTATGAGCGTGCCGGAAGGGCTGAACAAGGCCATAGAAATACTCAAGCAGACCATGATGTTCGAGAAGAACGGCGCGATGTGGTGGGCATGATGAGCATTACAGAGCTACTTTACAAAAAGCGCTTCGGGGGCGAGCTTTCCTCCGAAGAGATACGCGACTTCGTACAGGGCGTCACAAAAGGCGAGTTCGCGGATTACCAGGTCTCCGCCATGCTGATGGCCATCGCCATAAACGGCATGACCGCCCGTGAGACCGTGGATCTCACCATGAAAATGGCGCAGTCCGGCGACATGCTGGACCTTTCGCCGATCTCGGGCGTGAAGGTTGACAAGCACTCAACCGGCGGTGTGGGCGACACCACCAGCCTGGTACTGGTGCCGCTGCTTGCGGCCTGCGGCGTGAAGGTGGCCAAGATGAGCGGCCGCGGCCTGGGCTTTACCGGGGGCACCCTGGACAAGCTGGAGAGCATACCCGGCGTGAGCATCAGCATGGACACGGACAGGTTCATGAAGGTAGTGGACGAAAGTGGGCTGGCGATAATCGGCCAAACCGCCCAGCTGGCGCCCTGCGACAAGGTGCTGTATGCCCTGCGCGACGTGACATCCACGGTGGACGTGATGCCGCTAATAGTCAGTTCCATTCTGAGCAAAAAGCTGGCAGCCGGCGCGGACGTGATCGTGCTGGACGTAAAGACGGGTTCCGGTGCCATGATGACCACGGTGGACAAGGCCATGGAACTGGCCAGGACCATGGTGGACATAGGCAACCGCACGGGCAGGCGCTTCGCGGCGCTGGTCACTGACATGAACCAGCCTCTGGGGAGATATGTGGGCAACGCGCTGGAGGTGGAGGAGGCCATAGATATACTCTCCGGCCGCGCCGGGGGCGAGCTCAAGGAAGTGTCCCTGCAGCTGGGTGCCCAGATCCTCCGCCTAAGCGGCAAGGCAAAGGACGCCAAAGAGGGTTACGAGCTGCTTTCGAAGGCGCTTGACGAGGGCCTGGGCCTCAAAAAGCTGGCGGAGATGGTCAAAAACCAGGGCGGCGACCCCGAAGCGGTCTACGACACCTCGCGTCTGCCCAAGGCGGACAGGACCGAGGAACTGCTTTCCCCCAGAGCGGGCTATATCACCAGGATCCACACCAATATGATCGGTTACGCCGCCAAGGCGCTGGGCGCGGGCCGGGAAAAGAAGGAAGATCCCATCGATCCCGCCGCCGGGCTTATCATGCGGGTGCGGCTGGGCGACAAGGTGGAAGAGGGCCAAAGCCTGGCTACCTTGATGGAGGGTGGCCTGTCCAGAACGGAGGAAGCCAAAAAGCTGCTTTTGGCCGCCATAGAGATAGGCAGCGAGCCCGTAGAGAAACCGGAGCTGGTTTACGGGGTAATTGAGTGAAAGCACGCTTAAGGCCCTGGCTCAAAGCGCTTATCGGCGCTGCCCTGGCCCTGCTTGCCCTGTGGGGCGGCAAGGAACTGGCGAAACTGCTGGTGGGCAGCCGGTTCACGGGCAGCGTGAGCCCCGGAAACATGGGCTGGCTTACGAGGCAGGCGTACCTGTACTTCGAAAGCGTCACGTCGGTGATGGCGTACATGCTGGGGCTGACGGTATGCCTGTTCGTACAGGACTGGGCGGGCAAAGACCGCCGGCGCGCAAATAAAAGGCTGCTGGTGCTGCTCCCCGCAGGCGTAATGCTGGGCGCGGGGCTGGTAAGGCTGCTCCTAGACCTGGACGTGATACGGCGGGAAAAGGCGGCGCTGGAAGCGGGCGCGTACCTGGCGCTCGCACTCATTCCCCTGCGCTGCTGTCTCAGGGAGCTCATATGCAGAAATGTGCTGCAGAAGGGCTTGTCCGAGAAAAACACTTATCTGGCGCTGGCGGTCAGCGCGCTGGTCTCTGCGCTAATGTACGCGCTGATACCCGGCAGGCTCAGCCTTACGGGCGCGATCAACGGCTTGCTGCTGGGGCTCATCGGCGCGCTGGTGTACGAAAAGACCGGTTCGTTCCTGCCCATGGCGCTGCTGGATTCGGGCTTCGGCCTGGGGGTGAGCCTGGACGGGTTCATAAACAAAAGTTCCCTGTACAGGGTGGGGGACGAGATATTCAGCGGCAACCTCTCGCTGATATACGACGGGCTGGGGCTGACGCTGATACTGGCGGCCATGCTGGCGCTGATGATCATTTCAAGGAGACCGAAAAAGAAAAAACGCACATGAAAAAGCTGTTGTTTATCGTGAACCCTACCGCGGGAAAGAAGCGGGTCGTCAGCAGTCTGAGCGATATACTGCGCATTTTCTGCGCCCACGGCTACGCGCCCACGGTGCTCATGACCGAGAGGAGCGGCCACGCGGTGGAACTGTGCCGGGACAATATCGAGGGCAACGAACTTGTCGTGTGCGCGGGGGGCGACGGCACCCTGAACGAGACGATAAACGGGCTGTTGGTCTCCGGCGCGGACGTGCCGGTCGCGTACCTGCCCTGCGGCACCACGAACGACCTGGCCAACACGCTGGGCTTGAGCACGAACCTGCTCTCTGCCGCCAAAGACGCGGTGGAAGGGGACGACAAATTCCTGGACATCGGCAGCTTCAACGGCCGCAATTTCGTGTACACCGCCTCCTTCGGCGCCTTCACAAAGGCCAGTTACGGCACTCCCCAGAGCGTGAAAAACGCGCTGGGCCACATGGCCTACGTGCTGGAAGGCGTGAAGCAGCTGGGCTCGCTCAAGCCCACCCACGTGAAGGTCACCACGGAAAAAGAGGAGCTGGAGGGGGACTATCTGTTCGGCTCTGTGTCCAACACCACGTCCCTGGGTGGGATAATCACCATAGACAAGGAACTGGTGATGCTGGACGACGGTGAATTCGAGCTTATGCTGGTGGACATGCCCCATAACGTGCTGGACTTCTCCAAACTGCTCAACCAGATAACCACCGCCAAATTCGGAGACATGATACACCTGTCCTCCGCCACGTCCATAAACATGGAAATGGGGGAGAACACCGACTGGACGCTGGACGGGGAACTGGAAAAGGGCGAGACCCTGTTCGATATAAAGAACCTGCACAACGCGGTCAGGATAAGGGTGTCCAAAAAGCCGTCCGAACCGGAGTGATCCCGGTTGGCGCGGCACGAAAAAAGCCCGGAAGACAAACTGTCTTCCGGGCTTTGTATATTCAGGCGATAATAGCTATTCCCTGTATCCCTTCGGGTTCTTTTTCTGCCAGTTCCAGCCGTCCCGCACCATTTCATCTATGCCGCGGGTGGCCTTCCAGCCCAGCAGTTTTTCCGCTTTGGAGGGGTCGGCGTAGCACTCGTCCAGGTCGCCCGCGCGCCGGGGACCGATGACGTAAGGTATCTTCACGCCGTTGACCTTTTCGAAGGCGTTCACCATATCCAGCACGCTGTAGCCCGTGCCGGTGCCCAGGTTCACGGCCTCGCAGCCGCTGTGGGAAGCGGCGTATTCAAGCGCCTTCACGTGGCCTTCCGCCAGGTCGCACACGTGCAGGTAATCCCTTACGCCCGTGCCGTCGTGGGTGCGGTAGTCGTTGCCGAACACGGTCAGATGGTCCCTCAGGCCCACCGCGGTCTGGCAGATAAAAGGCATGAGGTTGTTGGGTACGTCATTGGGGTCCTCGCCTATCATACCGGAGGGATGCGCGCCTACGGGGTTAAAGTACCTGAGCAGCACGCAGCTCAGCTCGGGATTCGCTTTGGCGGCGTCGCGGATTATCTGCTCGCTCATGTACTTGGTCCAGCCGTAGGGGTTTATGCACTCACGGCGGGCGGTCTCGGTGAGGGGCATTTTATTATCCCCGGAGTACACAGTGGCGGATGAGGAGAAGATCAGGTTCTTTACGCCCGTTTCCAGCATGGCTTCGATCACCGCGATGGTGGAAGTAAGGTTGTTGCGGTAGTACATGAGGGGCTTGGCTACGCTCTCGCCCACGGCCTTGTGGCCCGCGAAGTGGATGACGCCTTCCACGCGGTATTCCCGCATGATCCTGACCAGCAGATTCTTGTCCTGGGCGTCGCCCTCTATGACGGTGAACTCCTTCCCGGTCAGCTGCTTTACGCGCCTTAACGCCTCGGGGGAGGAATTGTTGTAATTGTCCAGGGTGACCGCGTTATAGCCGCTTTCCAGCAGGCTGATCAGGGTGTGGGACGCGATGTAGCCCGCGCCGCCGGTCAGAAGGATGTTCATAGTCTGGCTGCCTCCTCAGAAATAATACCGCGAATCGTTTCGAATTTGTCTTCCGTATCCTGTACCAGCTTCATCTGCGTGCGGCACCGTACCAGGTTGTGTTCCGGGTAAGCGGTGGAGAAGTACACGTCGCCGCTTAAATAGTCGGTAAGGAACCTGGCGCCGCACTCGTAGGTCATAAGGTATCCGCCCCAGGGCAGCGTGTCGATCTCATCCCGGGTGAGCTCGCCTGCGCAGGCGGACAAAAAACCGCCCGCGAAACCCCGGTACATGTCCAGGTTCAGCCGGACCAGGGACAGGTCCTTTTCGTCCTCTTTGCCGGTGGTGGCTCCGGAACGTATGCAGTCCCCGAAATCGTTGCCCGCCAGGCCCGGCATAATGGTGTCCAGGTCTATCACGCATACGGGCGAGAGGGTCTTTTCCTCCAGCAGCACGTTGTTTATCTTGGTGTCGTTGTGGGTGACCCGGGTCTTGAGCCGCCCGGCAGACTGCATGTCCAGCATTATGGCGGCGTTCTCCCGGCGGGACATATATGCCTCGTACTCGGGCCTGACCGTCTTGAGCCTGCCGAATTCGTCCTTTTCCGCGGCGGCTTCCAGGTCGTTCAGGCGTTTGACCGTGTCGTGGAAGCGGGGGATGGTCTCGCCCAGCTTTCCGGCGTCAAAGCCGCCCAGCAGGCGCTGGAATTCGCCGAACGCCTGCCCGCAGATATTTAGCTCTCTTGGGGAGGACGCCTTTTCCAGGCTGATGCCTTCCACATATTCGTACAGGCGGAAGCAGCCTTCCGGGCAGGAGAGATATCTGCCGCCTTCCCGCGTATTAAGGAACCTTAACGTGGACGCGCCGATGCCCGTCAGGTATCCGGTGACGGCAAAAATGTTGTTCATCAGCAGGTCCACGTTCCTAAACACGTTGGTGTTTATGCCCTGCAGCACGTACTTGCGCCCGGCGGAGGTGATGACCAGGTATGTACGGTTTATGTGGCCGTTGCCCAGCTTTTCGCAGGACAGCGCGCGGCCTTCTATCGGGAAGGCTTCCGCGATCTCGAGCAGAGTCATCAGCTGTTCCTTTCCGGCAGTACGGAGCCGTCAAACAGGTCGTTCGGGTACGCACCCAGGTCCTTTAACTGCTGTATGCCCCGGCGCGTCTTTTCCACGTCCGCCTGGTAGGTGAGCCCGAACCACTTTTCCTTCGTGGGCAGTACGCTGAAGCGCGCCTTGCCTTCCGATATGAGCCGCTGGGGCAGGGCGGGCAGATAGTACTCCTTTTTGAGGGGATTCTCTTTAAGTTCGTTCTCAAGGAAGGCGTGGAAACCTTTTCTGAGCTCCGCGAACACGTCTTTTCTGAAGATCCAGAAGTTAAGGCTCACTATGCTGTCGCCGGAGAGGGGATAAAAGTCCCTGTCGTTCTCGGTGAACACAGCGTCCGCGCCCATCTGGCTGATCTTGGTGCGCTCGGTGATGCCGGTAAGGTAGCCGTTCTCGTCCGTCTCGCACACGCCCCTTGCCACGGAGCCGTTGGGGGTCATGGTGTTGCGCAGGCGGTAGCCCACCATGGCGTTAAGGCCGGGGTCGTTTTCCTTGTCCAGGAAGCGGGCGGCCCTTTCGTACGCCTCGCGCCCGTAGAAATCGTCCGCGTTAATGCACACGAAGCCGTCCGGCACCTCTTTTTCCGCGCACAGCGCCGCGTGGCCCGTGCCCCAGGGCTTGACCCGGCCTTCGGGCACTTTGAAGCCTTCGGGCAGGTAGCTTTCGGGGGTCTGGAAGGCGTACGCCACCTCTATGGACTTTTCCCAGCGCCCGCCCACGCCCTCATGGAAGGCGTCCAGGCTCTCGGGCTTTATCACGTACACCACTTTTTCGAAGCCCGCGCGGCAGGCGTCGAACACGGAATAGTCGATTATCATCTGACCCAGGCTGTCCACGGGAGTCACCTGCTTGGCGCCCTCTTTCCCTCCGAAGCGGCTGCCCAGCCCCGCGGCCATAATAACCAGCGTTTTTTTCATGCGGAAGCTCCTTGACATTGATGCGGACATTGTACCACAATTTCCCGTCTGAAAAGCTATGAAAATGTAAATAAAGCCGGCAAAGCTTGCCAATGGAGGGGGAATCTCATATAATTAACCTAAACGGAGGTGGACATATGCTTGACAGGGAACTGGATAAATTCTGGGAAAACGACGAGAAGGCGCACCGCGACAACTGTTTCGCTGTGGAGAGCCAGATCGCCTTCGGCATAAGGATGAGCGACGAGTGCGTGTTCTGGGAGCTGGGCGAGGAGGGCGAGCCCTGGGGATATACCCCCCGCGAGCGCCGGCTGGAGCTGAACAGGCGCTATAACGA
>JAEEGJ010032033.1_pt1 | contig 10124 bp, 5 predicted proteins | sample 8958761 | NCBI WGS metagenome assembly JAEEGJ01 (sample SAMN16246546, study PRJNA631951) | gut metagenome | biome: gut microbiome; feature: rumen; material: RS-attached | host: Bos | place: Iran: Karaj | collected 2018-10 | reverse complement strand
GGCAGTGTCTATTCCCAAGCCCTGGCCCTTGCTTCTACTCTCGGCGCAAATGCCTGGGACTTCGTGAATGTTTGGACTACGGATGCCGAACCGAAGTTGAGGTAGATTGAACAAGTATTGGAACAGATTAGATAAGACCATGAAAATCAATCAATTAAACAAAATGGGGGGGGGGTAAATACCTCTCCCCCGTAACTGAAACCATCGAGTTGCAAGGCGGTCCCTGCATGCAGGACGCCAGCCCGAACGGAGGACTGCAGAATCTTGCCACTAACGATCTAATCAACGAACTGGATGATTAAAAAGGGGGCAGGATTATGAAAAAGTATCTTTACATTACCATCGCCTCTTTGATTGCGTTTGTCGCATGCGATAAAGAGGCTCGCGTTCAGGAAGAAGTACCTGGGAATGAACCCGTTGCAGAAAAACTGGTTAGCATCACCGCTTCTATTCCTTCCGAGGGTCTCAATACAAAGGTATCCATTACCGAAGCTGACAACGGTGCAGGCAAAATGCGCCTTACCAAGCTTTCCTGGGAGGAAGGCGATGAGATTACCGTCAACAGCAAGACATTCACCGTCAAGACCGGAAGCATCTCTGGAGATGGCCTGACGGCTACTTTCCAGGGAGAAGATCCCGGGGCCGGCCCTTACAACATTACTTACACGAACGTTCCTGGCGACCTGAACAATCAGCTTCAGCCTGCTGATGGCGATCCCAGCGAGGTTGGCTACAGCGTGTCTCTTACCGGAGCCGACACTTTCGAAGGAGCAACTTTCTCCTCCGCCTGGGCAAGTTCGCATGGTGCAACTTTCGCACAGTCTTCAGTACTGCAGCTGCGCGCCCTGCTTCCTGCAGCCGTCGCCGCTGGTGTTAAGAAAGTTATCTTCAAATCCACTGCAAATATCTTCAATGGCAGCAACACCCTCACGGTGACGCTGACCTCCGCAGGTACTACGGGCACGGATAACAAACTGGATGTCTATGCCATGCTCCCTGCCGGAGATATTACCCTTGCCGCTGACATGGATCTGCTTGTGCAGTTTGAAATGGACGGTGGCAATGAATACGACAAGTACACCGCCTTCAGACACTTCGCTTCCGGCACCATCTTCGTCCAGTCCGGCTATACGAAATATATGGGTCTTGACTGCTCGAATATTGCTATGCACGCTGGACCTTCGACCTGCGATGGGTCCACAGCCGTAAAGGCATTCCTGATTGGGGATCAGCATCAGATGCAGGCCATTTCCCTTACTACCACCAAGCAATACTATAAATTGGTGGATGACATTGATATGACCAGTGTCTCCTGGACCAGCCTGAATGCCGAGGGAACCAAGATTATTGACCTTAATGGTAATAATAAGAAGATCAGCAATATGCGTGCTCCGCTATTCGCTGACCTCAACGGTAACATATATAATCTGACGCTCTACAATTCTGTCGTCTCTAGCGCCGAAACCGTCGGTATTCTCGCCAATACCTGTAACACTGCTGCAAGCACCGTTTCCGGCGTCACCGTCGCTGGCGACGCTCCTTCCGGCGAGCCGCTGACCTACCATAGCACACTAACTTCTACCGCCACGGCCTCCAAGAAATATGTAGGTGGCCTAGTCGGCGAGGTTTCCACACTTTCCACTTTTGATGGCTGCCATGTCATAAACACTCTTGTTTCATCTCCTGTCGGCGATTATACCTATACTGGCGGTGGGTTTGGATACGTGCATGTAAGTAACTATTCTTGTATTATTCAAAATTGTACGGTTGAATCTTCACTGATTTATTCTGATAGTTATACCGGTGGGTTGGTCGGCTATCAAAATCGCGGCCGTTTCCAAAATAACAAAGTGGGTTATGATGCTGATAATAACGAAAAAAAGTGTATTGTTGCAGGTCCAAATGGCGCTGTCTCAGGTAACTACAAGGGTGGTCTTTCTGGCGTTTTTCAATATGGGTATGAGGAAAACAACAAGGTTTTGTGCGATGTGAGCGGGGCTTCCTACCTTGGGGGATTTAGTGGCAGAATGCGGGCAGGAGTTGCACAAAATAACGTAAACGCTGGTACTATTACAGCTGTCAGCACCTATGTCGGTGGGTTTGCAGGATCAATTGAAAGTGCCTCCCCATCAAGCAACAATTCCTCTGCAAATGTGATAGGTAGTGTTAAGGAAAGTCAATATCTTGGTGGATTTGCGGGCCAGATCACCGGAGGAACCACAAATAGTAATACGGCTTCAGGCAGTGTTACATCGGCTGGTGGACAATCAGCGGATTATGGTTGTAATGGCGGCTTCGCAGGACAAATAACCGGAGGAACTGTTACTAATAATTCTTCATCAGGAGATATCAACACAAACGGAGCGTACCTTAATGGTGGTTTTGTAGGGAAGGTATCAGGAGGAACTATAATCGGTAATTCAGCCTCAGGAGATGTGGATGCTTCTTCGGGAGGATTTAAGAATGGAGGTTTTGCGGGTATTTTAACCAATGTCGTTAAATTCGAAAAGAATTGCGCTTCTGGCAATACAGATGGTTATAAATTCTATGATGGAGGATTGATTGGGTTTATTGATGCTGGTGAGAACGCTATAACAATTGAAAGTTGTTATGCTTCAGGCTATGCAAAGGTTCCTAAGGGCACGAGTAATAGTGCACATGTGGGAGGATTAATCGGAAGAATTGAAAGCGGAACAGTTACAATCAATAATTGTTATTCAACTGGGGCTGTGGAAGCATACAGATATTCCGGATGCTTCATTGGTTCAATTAATGTAGCCATAACCGTCAACAATTGTTACACTAATTCGGCTGCTGATTTTAATAAACCTGACCTCTGTGCAGTTTTCATTGGAAATGCAGGCGCAAAAGATAATATCTATTCTGGAATAATAGCCTGTAACACAAGCAGTCTGACGAATTTTATTTACAACACAACAGTTACTGTTTCAACGCCTGTTCCTGACGGAAATTACTTTGGCACAACGGATGATATCAACACTCAGGCAACCGCTCTTGGCTGGGATAGCATACTAGACGGAAGTTCGAAGGCTGTCTGGGATCTCACCTGGGGCGACAACCGTCCTCACCTTGCTTGGGAACCTAAGCCGTAATCGTTGCCGCATTCCCGGCAAGTCTTTGACTAGCTGCAACTTATGCAATCAGGGGTGCTTGATTTCAAGCACCCCTGAATTTGTAATCGTCTTTGATTCAATGCTTTCCCGGGAACGCCCTTTTACCTCAGCTCCTCAATCTCCTCCTTGCTCAGGCCGGTGGCGCGTTGAACCACTTCAATAGGAATACCTTCCTGAAGCAACTTTTCCGCAATCTCCAGGCTGGCTTTAGATTTACCTTCAGCTCGTCCTTCCACTCGTCCTTCCTCGCGAGCATAGTTCTTTTCGGCTATGATGTCCAGTTCGTTTCTCATGACTATTTCGTATTCAGTTTGTCGCTCAACCGGCATGTTGGCGAATTCGGCGGCATTGTACAACATCTTCAGGATGTCTTCCTCGAAACCTACCGGGCGCTCCGGCAGCTCGTGCATGTACTTCAGCGAAAACGCGAATTTCTCCAGCAGCGTCCTGCACTGCTGCGGCTCGTCCTTGGTCATCTTCAGCCGTCCCAGTTCGAGGTAGACGAACTGCAGTGCCTCCGTCATCAACTCTCCGTTCCGTGCGTTCCGGATGGCATACCTGCTCACGAGTCCGTTCTCCAGCACATCGCCGCTTTCGTGCCTAATGCTGAAGTTCAGCAGGCTGATCACGTAGACCGGCATCAGACCATAGTCCATCTTGTCCAGGCTTCCGCCCTTCTCTGCTTTCTCTCTACGCTCCGCCAGTTTCTTGGACAATTGCGCGCGAATAGGATATGTGGCATAGCACAGCATCCTGTCGGCGTAGTTGTTCTGTGGCGAGAATTGCATCTCAACGATGAACTGTTCACCTGTGTCGCTGGTGCAGAACAGGTCAAAATTAGTGATTTTATCCGAAACGGACAAACCGTGGTTTTCTTTTTCCCTGAGTTCCAGGCCGGTAACGGTTTTCCCTGGGACCATGAGTTCGATGATTCTGGCGAGGAGTTCCTCATTTCCGGGAGCGCAGACGACCACCTTGAAGGCGTCGTCGAAAAGGATGTTGGCAAATTTCTGTTCCATAATGATATAAGTTTAAAATGGAACGGCAATAATATACTCAAACCCCCGAGACTCCAAATATCTTCGCCAAACTTAAACAAGAAATAATTTAAAGAGACCATAAGAAAAATCTTATGGTTTGCCTAAACATAAAAAGTATAAATTGGCGTTATGATTATTCTTTTTTGTGTGTATTCCGGCTAAATACTTACATTTATAATGTAAATAACCACAATCACCGTGAAAACAACTTACATCGCTCCCATGACCGAAATGGTCAGACTCTTATCCTTGCAGAACCTGCTGCAAGGCAGCCCGGATGGTTCACTCGAAAACATGGATCCCAACGGAATAATTGATGAAGGATTTTAGCAAAAAGGAAGGACAAGCCATGAAAAAGAGTATTGTTTTAACTATCGCTGCTGCCGCCATATTTGCGGCTTGCGCAAAGGACACACCCATAGTGGAAAGCTCGGAAGCCATCCCGGCAACCATATCGGTTTCAATCCCCGCAGATGGCCTCACCAAAGTTGAGCTTGAGCAGGATAGCAACCCAGATGGCGTTGTGAAACTCACGTGGGAAAGCACTGATGCCATCACTGTGGAGAATGCGGCGGACGATACCAAGAGGGTAGAGTTTACGTATAAATCCGGTGCCGGAACGGCATCAGCGGAGTTCTCCGCTGCGGATATTTCCCCGCTGGCGGGCGCCACGAGCTACAATATCTGCCTCACCAGCAATCTGCCCGGCGGCTTCACCAGCCAGACCCAGGCATCCGATGGCAGTACAGCCCATCTTGGATATGCCGCCACGCTAAGCGGTGTCAACAAATACGATGGCGCTACCTTCTCGCAGTCATGGGCAACGTCTAACGGCGGCGGCACCCTGGAATCATCCTCAGTGCTCCGAATCCGTGCCCAGATGCCTACGGCGGCCATGGCCGATGCGGTGCAGAAGGTCATCGTGAAGTCTTCCGTCGATATCTTTGACGGCGATGATGAACTCTCCGTGACAATTACTACTCCTGGTGTGGCTGGAGATAGCAAAATTGTGACAGTCTATGCCACCCTCCCTGCGGGTAATGTGGATATCCCAGCGGATACGGAACTTCTCTTCCAATTTCAGGTTTCGGATGATGTCCACGACAAATACACAGCCTATCGCAAACTTGCCGGCGCCAAGACTCTATCTTCCGGAAAGGTCAACTTCTTCAAGATCAGCTGCCCGGATATTGAGAGTTTCGCCGGCTCCGATGATGATGGGACGTCCGATCATCCCTACCTGATTGGTGACAGGCATCAGATGGACAAGGCGCATGATGAGCTTGTTGATGGGCGTGTTTATTTCAAGATGGTGGACGATGTAGACCTCTCCGGTGTTGACTGGGCTCCGCTGAACGATGCTGATGCTCACCAGATTGATTTTAACGGGGCCGGGCATACTATTTACAATCTTTCGGTCGACAATTCAACGGACAAATATGCATACAGCGGTTTTATTGGGTTCCTTTATGGTTTTGTGCATGACGTCGTTTTTGACGGAGCGGATGTCAAAGGAGGAAACAAAAACAGTGGGATAGTTAGTGGCCGCAGCGCTGCTTCTTCACATGCGGCCAATTATCGTAATGTGACTGTACGCAACTCCACCCTGACATCGTCAAATAATTACGTGGGAGGGCTTGCCGGTTATGTAAAGAAGAGTGATTATATCTCAAATTGTCATGTTGTCAATACTACGCTTACTTCTACTTGTGGCAACGTGAATCCCAGCTTGATAGGCGGTCTGGTGGGCGAGCTGGTCCCCAACGGAGGATGCTCGATCACCGATTGTTCCGCAGAACGCGTAAGTATAACAGGAGGCTGCACCAATTACAACCGTTCTGGCGTCGGTGGTCTGGTGGCCCGCATCGGCGCGGGCATAGTTACTATTGATCGCTGCCATACTTCCGGCGAGGTGGCCAAGACGAGCAGTGCAATCAATGTTGGAGGCTTGGTTGGCATCATTACCAGTGCCGGGCACACGATCAGCAACAGTTATTCCACATGTTCGCTTGTCAGGGGCTACAGATATGTCGGAGGGCTTGTGGGAAGGTGTACGGACGGAGCTGGGGTAACCATCGGGCGCTGCTTTGCTTCCGGTGACATCCCCTTGAAAGCTGGCTATGGAGGAAGAGGAGGTCTGGTCGGTGCAATCCATGGCTCAGGAGTTACCATTACGAACAGCGTAGCTTGGAACGACAAGCTTGTTGCAAATAATATAACCGACGAGTCATCCGGTGCGGTTGTGGGCTTTACGCATCCCAACAGCATCCTTACGAACAATTATCGCAAGCCTGGAATGACGTTCTCTTATTTCTGCTGGGCGCCAAGCACGAGCTTTGACCACGCCAATGTAAACGGCATAAGCATTCCTTTGCAGAGGATAACCGACGCCAATGATGAGAATGCCCTTATAGACGGGACGGCAGAAGATTTTGCACTTGATGCTAATAAGCAGTATTTCGCTTACCATGGGAAACACCTCCCTGCCGATGCAGTAGTAGAACCTGACGATAACTATGGTTGGGTCAGTGATGATGTCCCCGGCAGTTCGGATCCCGATCCTGAGGATCCGGCATGGTCAGGAGACCCCACCATCGACCTGGTTTCCCTTGGCGGCACCAAGAGGACACTTAGTCCCGGAGTGGAGTGGACCACTTTTGAAGGAACCTGGGAAGGCGCGAAACGCAACATCAACGTTATTAAAACCACTCTCAATGCTACCAACCATCTGGGTGTCTATTATAACTACAAGGAAGAAGGTTACAAGTACCTGGATGAAAAATGTGAGTATTTGAATGCAGTTGCCGGGACCAACGGTTCCATGGCCTGCTGCCAGTTCACGCGTGTGGATGATGTGGTGAAGCATGGTGTCACAGACGCTTCTTATTATACAAGCAACTGCGCGCTCACCATCGATGGTGACAATGTCCGTATTGTCAAGACGGACGGCAATACCGGAGCGGCCATGCTGCCCAACCGGACTGTGACCTGTGCCGGCCCTCTGTTGGTATGGAAAGGTAATATCCAGACATATACGGAAGAGGGATCCGAAGATTTCCTTGCCAATACGCATCCCCGTACTGCAATAGGCCTGTCAAAGGATAACCAGACCGTCATCCAGGTAAGCGTCGACGGACGATGGACCGGCAGAGGCGTTACCGGCATGTCCACGGCTCTGCTGTCCCGGCTTATGAAAGGACTTGGCTGCTATAAGGCCATAAACTTCGACGGTGGCGGCGGAACCCAGATGTGGGTGGACGGCTATGGAGACATACACAACATAGTCAACCATCCTCATAACGAGTGGCCCACCTATGGTTGTGGCTCCGGCAAATATTATTGGATCAAGGATAATGAAGTCGCCCGGCGTACCTGTGGAAGCGCTGTATATGTTTACACCGACTAATAAACCACTTATGAAAATTCGTCTTTCTCTACTGCTAATCCTGCTCGCCTGCTCCCTCGGAACGGCGAAACTCTCGGCACAGGCATTCGTGCACGAGCAATCCAAGGCCTCGGAATACGAATGGCCGACGGACCCCGCCGTGCTGGCCAAGCTGGATGCCTGGCAGGACCTGAAGTTCGGTGTCCTGATCCACTGGGGACTCTCGTCGGTGCCGGGCATCACGGAATCGTGGACCCTGTGTTCCGAAGACAAGGAATGGATCGTGCGCGACGGAGGGATGACCTACGAGGAGTACAAGAAATGGTACTTCGACCTGAAACACGTATTCAACCCCGTTCATTTCAATCCGGATCAGTGGGCGGATGCCATGGCGGATGCCGGCATGAAGTACATGATCTACGTGACCAAGCATCACGACGGCTTCTGCATGTACGACAGCAAGTATACCGACTTCTCCATCGCCAAATGGGCCTTCAAGGATGATCCCCGCCGCGACGTGGCCCGCTATGTGTGGGACAGCTTCCGGAAGAAGGATTTCATGCTGGGATGCTATTTCTCCAAGCCTGACTGGCACAGCGAGTGGTTCTGGAGCCCTTATTTCGCCACTGCCAACCGCCACTGCAATTACCGCCGCGACCGTCATCCCGAGTGGTGGCAGAATTTCGAAAACTATGTCCACAACCAGATCGGGGAATTGATGAGCGATTACGGCCCTCTGGATATCCTCTGGCTCGACGGCGGATGGGTGAAGGGCGCGGACATCCACCTGAGCGAACTGGTGGATGAGGTGCGCGTGAAGCAGCCCGGCCTCATCGCCGTGGACCGCAGGGGCAAGGGGCGCAACGAGAATTACCAGACCCCCGAACAGAATACCCCCGCAACGCAGCTGGACTACCCTTGGGAGAGCTGCATAACACTCACGAAGAACTGGGGATGGACTCCGAATCCGGAGTATAAATCGGCACGCACGGTCATCAATTATCTTGCGGAGATAAGCGCCAAGGGCGGATCGTTGCTCCTGGGAGTAGGCCCGACTCCCGACGGCGTGATCGAAGAGGAAGGCGTGGAGAGGCTCCACGAGATCGGAGAATGGCTCCGGCGCAATGGCAAGGCCATCTATTCCACTCGTCCCACACCCCACTATAATGATGGGAATGTGTGGTTTACGGCCTCCAAGGACGGTGAAACGCTTTATGCCATCTATGCCCTGCCGGAAGGGGAGACCCTGCCCGCAACCATCGAATGGAGCGTCAACGTCCCCAAGGGGAGCATGAAGATGCTGAACAATGGCAAGAATGTCAAATACAAGGTTCAAGACGGCAAGGTAATCGTTTTCTTGAAGGGGAAGCTGAAAAACGAACCCATCGCCCTGGAATTCCACAAACAGTAATTGAATGAAAAAGAACGATATGAAAAGGATCCTGCTGATTTCCCTGATTGTTTTAAGCGCATGCGGCTCGCCGGAGAGCCGCAACATCGCCTACCAGAGGGTTGCGAAGCACTCGTCGGCCATCGATGTCAACCAGGCCGCCCAGCTCGTCACGGACGGTTACATGGCGGACGAGGCGGATTTCCGCAGCACCTGGAAGAGCGCCGGAAGCAAAGATGAATGGATAGAGGTGGATCTGGGCGAAACGGCCAGACTGTACAAGGCGGTATTCCATTGGCTGAACGCTCCGCAGTCCGGCACATTGCTTATCTCGAAAGATGGCAGCAAGTGGAGAAAGGCTGGCCCCCTGGCAGAGGAAATGCGCATCAATGCAAAGGCGCGCTATGTGAAGGCCTTGCTGGATTCTACGGAAAACGGCGAGCCCTTCGAGCTGGAAGAATGGGAAATCCTTGGCAAGGCCAAACCTATGCCTGCCAACAGCGATTGGAAACTCATCAGGGCATCGGCCCTGAAAGACACGGTAGCCCTGGGCGAGCGCCTTTCATCTCCGGACTACGATGATTCCGGATGGCTGCCCGCAATCATTCCCGGAACCGTGCTTGGTTCCTATGTGGCAGCCGGAGCGGTGCCTGACCCGAACTACGAAGCAAACCAGATGTACATTTCGGATTCCTATTTCCACAGCGACTTCTGGTACAGGCACACTTTCGAGGCGCATCCCGACACGCCCCGCCAGTTCCTCCACTTCGACGGCATCAACTTCAAGGCCCGCATTTGGCTGAACGGTCAGTATATCGGGGGGATAGAATCGGCCTTCGACGCGGCCCGTTTCGATGTCACCGACATCCTCCAGGACGGCACCAACTTCCTGGCCGTGCGCATAGTATGCAACACCAACTACGGCGAGGCGAAGGTGCAGACGGCCTTCTGGCCCAACAAGAACGGCGGCATCCTCGGGGCGGACAATCCCACCATGCACGCCACCATCGGCTGGGACTGGATACCCTCGGTGCGCGGCCGCAACATCGGCATCTACGACAAGGTCTACGTCCGCAGCACGGGAGACGTGACGGTGGATGATCCCTTCGTTCGTACGGAAATCCCCCTGCCGGACACTACCAGGGCAACAATCTTCGCCAGCACGACGCTTACCA
>JAEEGJ010032030.1_pt1 | contig 10125 bp, 12 predicted proteins | sample 8958761 | NCBI WGS metagenome assembly JAEEGJ01 (sample SAMN16246546, study PRJNA631951) | gut metagenome | biome: gut microbiome; feature: rumen; material: RS-attached | host: Bos | place: Iran: Karaj | collected 2018-10 | reverse complement strand
GAATTCTCAGCAACTGTAAAGGACAATGAAATAATGGCCCCTTTCTTCGACCAGATTGGCAACAATGTCAATCCTAGTGTAGGAAGAACAGATAAGGATCTTGAAAAAGAGTTTATGCAGGCTTTTGTAGATGGAACTCTTTCAAGAGAAGCCAAATATGATTCTACATCAGAAGATTACAATCCATTTTTCGAAGGAATAATTGCTAGTTACGATCTTTCTTGTAAAGAGTATATCAACCGCGAATATCCAGAACTGTCTGGTAAAAATACCGGTACATTCAGCCAGGGTTGATTATAAGACATCTCAGTTTTTGAAAGTTGACCACTATTATTACTTAATAAAGGAGCCTCAGCTCAAGGATTTCACATCCTCAAGCTGAGGCTCTTCTACGCTATTTTCTAATCGAAGCATGAAAAATTCTTTATTCGAGTCCATTTATAAGCTCTTGGCTGAACTCAAAAAGTCTCCCGGCAAGTTCAGGATCATTAGAAAGTTTGGATGATTTGGCAATCTGTCGTTTGTAGAAATATTCGCCCGAAATGTCTTTTACCGAATCATCTGTTGCAAGGAAAATGGCTGTGTCTGCACCTTCTCGTGGTGTTAAGAAAAATGGCTTAAGCAGCCCGGTGATTGTCTTTCCAAAACCGGTAGTCCTATCGACTCCCATGTTTGTTGCTACAGCGCCGGGATGACAGCAGTTCACAGTGATTCCTTTGTCTTTTACTCTTCTTGCAAGTTCCCTTGTGAACAGGACGTTGGCGAGTTTGCTCTGTGAGTAGGCCTTTACGACGTAGTAGCCTTTCTTCAGGTTGATGTCGTCAAAGTGGATCTTTCCGGCCTTGTGAGCAGCGGATGCTACGACCACAATTCTGGAGCCTTCACCCATCAGGTCCAAAAGCTCTGTGGTGAGGATGAAGTGGCCAATGTGGTTGATTCCGAACTGGCGCTCCAGGCCGTTATTAGTCTCCTGCCTATCAAGAGAGATAAAGCCCGCATTATTGACGAGGATATCTATTCTCTTATATTTCTCATGTATTTGCTTAGAGAATTCCTTAATTGAGACGATGTCTCCAAGATCGCAGAGCATGAGTTCCAGATCACGCCCTTTAACTTCAGACAGTTTGGACAGGGCTTCTCTTCCACGCTTTTCACTTCTGCAAAGCATGATTACTTTAGCGCCTTCATCGCTGAGAGCGCCGGCTGTGGCCATGCCCATTCCTGAATTGGCGCCGGTTACTATTGCTAGTTTTCCAGATAGTTTTCCCATAGGTTATCCTTTTAATTGTCTGTCGTACATGCACTTGACACATGATTGCAAAAGAGACGTTTTTTAATCATACCTATCTATATTCCATGCAAGATACAGCGGGATGTTAAATGTCGCAGTTTTTTCGCAGGCGTTCTCAGCGATGTTTTTCTCTGACATCTTAAATCCAACTCTTGGGGAATACTTTTTGCAGAACTGCTTATAACTCTTTGCCTGAGTATTATCTGCCGCTTTAACTTCGACAGGAATCATTTCCCCGTCTGATTCGTAAATGAAATCTACTTCTGCCGAATTTCCTGAGCGCCAGAAAAACGGCACTTTGCCTATGGATTTAAGTTCATTTAAAACATAGTTTTCAGCAAAGGCCCCTTTATATCTGATGAAAAGATCCGACTCGTTAAGTATTGTCTGAGGTGAAACCCCGGATCTGGCGCGTAAAAGACCTATGTCAGACATATATACTTTAAAATATGTCTTGTCAGCAAAACCTTCAAGAGGAATCTCGGGCTTCTCTACGAGCTCGGACCTAATGATAAGTCCCGCATTTTCCAGCCACTGAAGGGCATCTTCCAGTTCAGCAGACCTCTTTCCCTCCTTAACATGGGAAAAGACAAACTTATTGTTCTCCTTTGCCAGCTGTACCGGAACCGAATCCCATATCCATCTGATCTTCGGAACTTCAGCTGATGGCGCATGTTTGGAAAAATCGTCAGCATAATCCTTTAGGATATCTTTTTGAACTTCTTCTACCTCTTCTATATCATGGGTATCTATCCAGGTCTGTACTACTTCCGGCATTCCTCCGACAATATAGTATTCCTTAAGTAGTTTCTTCATTGGAACTGAGTATAGCTCAGGAATAACTCTGTCAACCGGCCACTCATCGAATATTTCTATAAGGTCTGCTCTGTCGTTTGCTATTACAAACTCCTTGAAGCTCATGGGATACAGCTGAAGTCGATTTACCTTACCAACAGGAAAAGAGATATTCTCCTCCTTGAGCGCAACTCCAAGAAGAGAGCCGGCACAAACAAGGTGAAGATCTTTCATGTTCTCGCAGAAGTATTTCAGTGCTGTAATCGCCCTGGAGCATTCCTGTATCTCGTCAAAAAATACCAGAGTCTCCCCGGCAACTATTTTTGTCTTAAAATGCCGCTCCAGCTCTATGATTATTCTTTTTACGTCGAAGTCATAATCGAAAATACCTGCCAGATTATCGGTGCTCTCAAAGTTTACATAAACATAACTGCTAAAGCTTTCTTTGGCGAATTTCTCCACAATATAAGTTTTCCCGCACTGACGTACACCAGTCAGCAACAGAGGCTTTCTTCTGGCTTTTTCTTTCCATTTTTTCAGATCATTTATTATCTCTCTATACATAGCGCCTCCAAAGTCGTGCCACTTTTGCAATTATTATAACAAAAGTCCTATGACTTTTGCAATGCATATCAGCAATTGTCATAGGACTTCTTATTCACATGTGTTCATTCTTCCACAAAGATTCCGGTCAGTTTTGGTACATTGAATCTGTTAATGAACAGATCACACTTGCAAAGAAGCGCATAGAAAGCATGTCTGCCTTCACCGGCGAAGGATTCGTAGTTAGCCTGCCCCTTGGAGAGTATGACGTCCGCGGAGTCGACAGCTCTTTTACCCTCTTCAGATAAAAGTGAATAAACTGTTCCTGCTATCTTGGCTCCGTTAGTTATGACTGTTGCTACGGAATCCATGCCAACATATAAGGCGTCGTCCATAGTGGCATCATTGGCCACTTCCCCGCCCCTTACCATTACAGTAATTGAAAGGTGCGGGAATTGCAGCTTGAGCTGTTCGAGCATCAGCTTATCCAGAACGATCTCTCCGCAGTTATCGGTGATGAGAAGAAAGCTTTTGGCTTTGGCGCATTGGTCTGTAAAGGATCGGTAAGTTTCTTTTTCCTCTTCTCGCATCTCTATATCACCAAAAAGCGAAAGAAAAGTATCAACATTAACTTCATTTAATGCAGCAAAGTCAATGTAATTGCCGATTCTGGACATAACCAAGGATGTGGCGAGAGGATCGTCGCTTTTTCTAAGCTTTTCCCTCAGGTCGTCTGCCATTGAAAGCACCAGGTCGTTGTACTGCTTTTTTACGTCCTTGAAACTTGGGAGAGGGCCGATGTACTTCTCGTGAAGCTGGTTGAATGCAGCAACTAACTGAGGGCTTGTTATGTCATCCGGCCTGTTGTCGAGAAGACGTTTTATTTCAGCAAGATATTCTTTGTTGTCTGTTTTCAGGCATTGCCTGTCGTACATGCACTTGGCACATGAGTCATTGAATTTCATCGATTTACTCCTTTGGGTGATTCGTTTCGCAAATTTAAATAATTTTTAAATTTGCGAAATATAGATTTTAACGAAGGCTGAAACAGCCAAGGAGTCTTAGTTCCATAGGGCTTTTGTCTTTCAAAGCTTCGAAGTCCTGGTAGTCGCAATCTGAACACTCAATGAGATAATAATATTCGCCCAACTCTGTCTTTCTTGGCCTGTCATGCAAGGCTACAAGCGTCATATGGCTCTTTTCCATCTCCGTTAGTAATGCTGGGATGTCTTTTGCAGAACCTTCTGCGACAAATGACATTCTGTCAGCCCCAGCAACCGGCGGATTCTCAGTGGACAGCACGTAGAATCTGGTCTTGTTACTGTCGTTTTCCTGTATGGCTGAAGCAAGAATTTCAAGACCGTATACATCAGAACAGGCTGCTGATGCAATCGCTGCTATGGATTTATCCTGTGACTCGGAAACGAGCCTTGCGCCTTCGGCTGTGCTTGAAACCTCTATTACTTCTGCGTTCGGTAGATTCTTGGCAAGCCAGTCTTTTCCCTGGGCAATGCCCTGTTTATGGGAATATACGGTTTTGATCTCATTCAGAGTCGTGCCCGGAATGACAAGGAGATTCTGATTTATAGGAAGCTCTACTTCCCCAACAACAGACACCCCGGTATGCGATATCACGATATCCACATAGTCTGTAACTGCGCCACCAATGGTGTTTTCCTGAGGTATTACAGCATAGTCTGTTTGCCCGGCTTCCATGGCTTCAACTGCATCACTGACAGTTTCAAAGGGAAGATATGAACCCTTCTTGTCAAAGAAAGTTCCGCATGCTTCCTGGGTGTAAGTGCCTTCAGGTCCGAGGTAGCTGACGGTGGCGCTTTCATAGTTTATGAAAGGTTCTTGATACTGCTGCGGATTTTCCAGTGTTGATCTGCCACATGCGGAGGCGGACAGTACAAAAAGCATTATTAGGATTACAGGAATGGTTTTTTTAGTCATTAAATACCTCTATAATTCGCTTATTCTATTGAAATATATGTTAACATTAATCCGATAAATAAGAGTCACTTATTATTAGTAAGGAGAATTCTCATGGGACTGTTCGATTTCATCAAGAAATTAAGATCAAAGAATGCCAACAAGGATCAGCGTGGCTGTAAGTCTGCAGAACAAAGAAAAAGAGAGAGTATCGAATTTCTGAAGGAGCAGGGAATAGAATATCTGGAGAGTCTGCCTTTCATAGAGGATGCTTCAGAGGTAGAGCTTAAGGATGTAGATGTAATCTGCAAGAAAGCCATATCGACTTTGCTTATCATTCAGGTGGCTCATGACGCTCTGAATAATGAGTTTGAGAAATCAAAATCCTATTTCGCTGAGGAATTTCAGCGTTTTGGAGTAGAGGACTATCTGAACAAGGAAGAAAAAGAGCTGTGGAATGGGACCTACACGAAGCAGAGCCTGTGCAATATAACCTGGAAGTATGAGACGTTATGGGCTTTGCTGTGGGCGCTTGGCATTATAGGCGATGACGAATTCAAAGTACCGGTCGATGTGATGGACTATATGAAGGCTATCAAGATAATTCGCGAATGCAAGGATTACGATGAATTCAAAGCAAAGGTCAACATGCGGGGCATAGAAGAAATTCTGGATATGCTGGATCTCTTTTACAGGTATCACTGGACGACCGAAGATGCCAGGTTAAATCTTAAAAAGCTTCCGAAGATCAACGGCGAGGTAGTGGCCGAGCGAAGACGAGGCCTGGAGTGGCTTGTTTCTGAGGAAGAAGATTGGAATGATATATCTTTGGATACATGATTACAAAAGAAACTTTTAATGTATTACTTATTTACAAATAACCTTTCCACCACAATTTCTGTCATCTCCTGCACAGATTCAGCATAACCACCTTTTGCCCATTTCATGAATATCCCGAAAAGTCCGTATGCAAGGTAGTAGCTTTCATATGTGTCCGTGGACTGCCCGGTGTCGCTGTCGGTCATAATGGCTTCATAAGCTGACAAGATTGCTCCGTGATGCCCCTGGCCAATGATGAGATCGTTCTTTTTCCGCATCGAATAGCAGAAATCAAAATATCGTCTGACGCGGTAGCTGTCATTGATCTTATGTTCCTTAAGCCTATGTTCGCGCTCAAATTCTCGCCACTTCATGATAATGTAAGCTGTAATGATTTCGTCTTTTGACTTGAAATTGCGAAAATATGTCGCTCTACCGATACCACCTGCTTCACATAGTTCGTCCACGGTAATCTTCTCGATGTTCTTCTTTTTCATCAGCCCAAACAACGCTTCACCGTAGGCTGAGGTCACATATTCCGACATTCTCTTTCTTCCTTTCTGTCAGATGATACTATTTGGTCAAATAGTATCATTTTCCCGATTTCATTGACTTTGCAGTCCCTTCATGATATTAAAGTATCATCGAGAATTCAGCTTGTCAATTGCTTGATAAGAACGTATGTGGTGAAAAACAGATAGGAGATATAAATGGCAGAAATCACTAAGAATGCAGGTGTAGTCAAACTACAAAGGCTTGTAAAAAAATACCGGGTAATACTTACGATTGCATTAGCCATAGCAGTAGTGGGTGGATTTATCGCTTATGACCAATTCAATACTTCCGGCGGTACAAAGGCCAGCAAGTATGTGGTACGTCAGATTATAAAGAATGCAAAGACAATACATGAAGAAGCCGCCATTAAAGAAACACTTGGTGAGCGTATAGAAGTTACGCGCGAAGGCAAAGAAGCTGTCTCTGCTATTTGGTATGAACCCGATGGTTATAATAGCGCAGATAAACTCCCGGTTTTTGTGTATATACATGGTGGCGCATGGATTTCAACAGATGCTGCTGATGTTGATACCTATATGCAGGATATAGCAGACAGAACACCTTGTAAGGTTGTAAATATAAATTATAAACTGCTGCAGGAGAAGCCATTCCCTTATCAACAGGAAGAGGCTGTAGACGTCATCAAATGGCTGATTGATAATGCCGATGAACTAAAAATTGATCCGGAAAGAATTGTTATTAGCGGTGGAAGCGCCGGTGGTCATATAACAGCCGGAGCGGAGATTCTACTAAACCGTGAAGGTATACAAATAGCAGCAGAGATTCTGGAGGTGCCTTTTCTTGATTTTGCAGATGAACCCGGAAATGACCTGGGAATATTCAGTGGTCTCGTAAATCAGCTTGTAGAGACTCTTTCACCTGATGCTGATCCTTATGATCCGGTTATATCCCCATGCAGAGCAGCTAAAGAAGACCTTGAAGGACTTTGCGATACTTATTTTATTGTTGGGCTACAGGATCCCTTATATAAACAAGCTGTTCGTTACAATGAGTTGCTTGGTTCGGTTGGAGGTATCTACACCAGCTTTAAAGAGTTTGATACCAATCACGGATACATGATGGATAAGGTAGATGACAATGGTAATACTGTTACTGTTCAGGATGTGAAGAATGACAGGGCTGCCTTCAAGTATAAGGTCAGACTACTGCAACATATTTTTTATGGTGAAGAGATGCCTGACTAACAAACGAAATCATAAAAATAGCCGGCAATTACTTGCCGGCTATGCTTTAGCTCAAACCACTAATTCTCTTCCCGACCTCCTCATCTTCAGTGAGGTCGTATACCATCCTGTAGCAGTCCAGTGCCTGGGCTTTGTCCCCGGCTTCCTGTGCTTCCTCTGCTGCCTTGTAGAGGAGGGCCAGGGTTATCGGATTGGCTTCGGTGGGAATGTTTTTTTCCTTCAGTATGTTTTGGATCTGAGAAAGGTCTTTTGCCGAAACCTTCTTGCCAATGGCCTTCTCGAGAAACTCAAGCTCTGCGTCGGCTTGCTGAGATTCCTCGAAATACTTGCTGTAGAGGTAACAGGCGGCGGAAAGCTCGGGGTTGTACTTTTCGAGGTAGTACCAGCCGAAGTTCCTGTAATAGGCTGCCAGCTCTGCTCTGGTGCAGCAGTAGTTGTAGGACTCCGTGGTGTAAGAATACTCGCCCTCGGTATCGCCCAGTTGCTTACAGCAGAGGATGATCCCCAGGATTGATTCCATGTCTACCGGATTCTCAAAGTGTGCGTCGAGCCATTCCTTCTGCGACTTCGAATAGTTGCCGGAAAGCATTAGCTCTTTTGCCCTCTCCTTGTGAGGTGTGAGGGTGTCCACGTCCGTTAATTCGTATTCATCATCCCCCAGGCAATAGTACTCGTACAAAAAGACTTCGGATATGTGCCTGAGGCATAGTTTTAATTTGCTCATTGTTCATTACCTTTTCTCTTTAGCTCAGAGACTTTTGAGTTTCTCTAACATAATCCTCCATTTACTTTGAAGTTGTCAATCCTATATAGGGTTACTGGTTCTTTCTTATTCCACATACAGACAGATGTGCATAACAAGAAACTTGTATCAAGGCTTTTGGTTGGAAACGTAATTCCGACCACCCCACAAAAATTCATATATGATAAAATGGTGGGAATTTGCAAAATGGATTTTGGGAACTTGAGCTTGATACTGCATCACAAGATACCCGTAGGCCAAAATTTGTGATGTAGTCAAGGTGTTAGGCATCAAGTTTTAATTTAAATTGGCTTTGTATTTTCCCACCAAAAGTTCATATACAAATTTTTGTGATGCTTTTTAAAAACAGGTTCCTACCAAACACCTTCATATAAAGGTTTTGTGATGCACTTTCAGCCCGGTGACTCAAAAAAATAGCCGGCAATTACTTGCCGGTATCTTTTGAAAGCTCCTGTCTCAGAGCATTCTCGAGCATTGATGAAAACGAGATGGATGAGATTATGGTGCTTCCGTTGTATTTCCTTTCCATGTCAGTTCCTGATGGTGAAATGCCACTAACGGCGCGGCGCATGTCTCTTTTTGCGGATACCAGATCAATGTTCATATGCTACCTCCTTGTATAAACAAACATCAACCACAACATCTAGTATTCTCAATGCTATTATATACAATATATTCTTAAATGGGCATAAACAATTCTTAAAAAAGTGTAATTAAAGCTGCGAGATACCTGTAATCTTTTAATGCATCAGCCTGTTCTTTCTGTGTCTTTATAAAAAAAGAAAACCCTCTGCAAAGCTGCAGAGGGAGTGGGTTTGGGCACTACTCATCAATTCCATTCATATTTAAATTCAAAGCCATCTTCCGGTTCACCAATTTCATATCCAAGAGTTTCAGTAAGCTTGCTCTTAATATCAGAGTACCAGGTTTCCCATATATCATCAGGCATTTCACCGGCAATCTGTATCCCGCTTGGCTCTACCGAAGCCCAAAGGTCTATGTTCTCTCCCTTCCAGCTTGGACCGTTTTCATCACCGGCCCAATATGGCATTGATTCGTATACTTGTCTGATTTTAGCCCAAACATGATCCGGGGCTGTGTAATGGATATTTAGATTAACATCAACATTCATTTTGGTTCACCTACACTTAAGATTATTTAGCATGGCTTTACTTCCATGTCATCTCAAGCTTTTTCTTGGATTTTGCACAGTCAACAAGATACAGATTCATAAGCTTCTGGTAAGGTATTCCGGATTCGGAAGATTGATCCTTGAAATAATTCAATGCATCTACATCAATATTAATAGTAATCTTCTTACGGAGTTTTTTGGCGTATGGATTCCTTACAGCTTTACTAAAATCAAATTCTTTTTCTAAAAACTCATCTTTTTCTTCTTCAGTTTTCATAAGCCTTTTCTCCTTTCTCGTTCATATCCGGTTTTCTCGGTCTCAGTTGCTTTTCGTGAAGATATCAGTCTAATAACCGATTCGGATTCTCTAGTACAATGAACTACAATCAACAGTCTTCCCTTTTTGCTAAGTCCAAGGATACGAAATCGATCCTCCCCCTTACTTGAATGTTCTACATCAAATTCCAAAAGAGCATAGTCATCATAGAACACTGTCTGTGCTTCTTCAAATGACACACCATGCTTTTCCTGGTTGATCAGATTTTTCTCTTCGTTCCATTCAAATCTCATTTCATCTATACATATATTATACATACTTTTACCATATCCGTAAATATATTGAACTTGTAACAATTCAGTTCTGTCATTTCAGGCAAAATAATAATCTCATATGAATTGTCCTATAAAAATGACAGTTGATAAAAAGCAGTATTTATGCGGAATTAGTCAAAAACCCCAGTAATGGGAATATCCCAATACTGAGGTTTGCTCAATTTAGGTAAAATCATATCTCTTGATCTCACAATTCTTAATTCCACAGGAGGAAAACTCTTCGTTGTCCATTTCTCTGAAGTATGACTCAACCATTCTTGTGATTCCGTTATGTGCGACAAGAATGACAACTTCATCGCCGTTTCTGATATCATCAAGCAGGTTGTAAATTCTCTGTGCCAATTGAAGCATGGACTCGCCTGTTCCAAATCGGCTTGCCATGTCTTTTTTGGCCTCATGGAACTCTGCTCCATTTCTAGGGGTTGATTCCCATATTCCAAAGTTCTGCTCCTTGAGCCTTGGCTCTATCTCCATG
>JAEEGJ010032029.1_pt1 | contig 10125 bp, 4 predicted proteins | sample 8958761 | NCBI WGS metagenome assembly JAEEGJ01 (sample SAMN16246546, study PRJNA631951) | gut metagenome | biome: gut microbiome; feature: rumen; material: RS-attached | host: Bos | place: Iran: Karaj | collected 2018-10 | reverse complement strand
GCCCGACGAGGCTGTGACCGTCACAGCGCTATTGAACAAGACCTATGCCCTGACGATTGCAGGAATTCAGGTTAATGATCTGAATAAAGATAATATTTTAGAAAGTACTGGAGCCACCGCTACAGTAAGCTTTACGCCCGCTACAGAAACAACTCCAAACACACTGACGCTGAATGGTGCTACTATCACAGGACCTGTGAAGGTGGGTTTGCCTAACCTGACTATCGACGTTCAAGGAACCAATTCTATCACGGTGCCTGAGGGAAATGTATTTAAATTAGAGAATGACGAAACAAATCTCACATCAAATGTCACATGTTTTATTACCTTTAAGACTTCTACCGCTGATGGTGAACTGACGTTAACAAGCACTTCAAGCGAGACTATTGAGCGTGGAGGTGTGTTTTATTATTATAGTTATAATGATTATGAAGCTAAGTTCAATATCAATATCGACAAGACTATCGGACTGATTCAACCTACTAATTCATACTATCTGACCGATGGCAGTTCTGATTATCATGTAGTACGCTTTGCACCTTCATTGGGTGTTTCGTTAGGTGATGGCTACGGTGGTACAAAGGTGATAACTGAAGACAATGCTGCTGATGTGTTTGAAGACGGAACGGTCAGCTTCGATAAAACGAAGAATATTTTGACGCTGAATGGTGCCAGTCTGTCTGCTCCTCTTAGCACTTCACTTGCTACGCTGACAGTTGACCTGATAGGTGAGAATACCCTCAGAAATTACTATGATGGTCATGTGATTGAGACTCCTTATGGTGATGATGCGACTGTCAATATTAAGTCCACAGCCGATGAAAAGGGTAGTCTCACGATGACTATGTCTTCTTCCCAAGATGGTAGGATGGTCAGCGGGCATGTGAATTTGGTTATTGCAGAGCCATTGACAATCCTATCTGGTAGTTTGACAGGAAATGACGGCTATGATAAAACGGTAATCATAGGTGAGGTTTATAATTTGACTGTTGCTGGCGTGGCCGTTACCTCTCATAACAAGAATAAGGTTCTTGGAGATGGCAAGATTACTTTCACCCCCAGCAGCAATACGCTCACCCTGAATGGAGCTACTATTACAGGACCCATTGAATATGGTGGCAGTACACTTTTAACCATTGTTCTAAATGGAATAAATAGTGTTGATGCTTCGTCTAATACTTATGCTTTCAAGGGTACAGACGACAATGCCTCTATACAATTCGTCAAAGGTGATGACGGTTGTAAGTTGACCATGACCGTGAATACGACAGTCAATCCTCTAAGCTTTGGAGATGGGAAAGTAAGCTATGATCACCTGGTCTACTCGGATGGGAATGGAATGCTTATCAGTGAGCCAACACCACCCACGATGGCAGAAGATAATAATATGGTGAAGCTGGAGAAGGGATACGAAGATGGTATTATCTATTACACTATAACCTTTGCCGATGAAAAGATAGAGAATGTATCGAATGCTGAGTACGCCGAACCATTTGCAATGGCTGCTCCCGGTACCGTTGAGGCTTGGGTGGAGGCAAATGGTGCTACGACCTCGACGGTGAGAGGTAAGTACTTCGGCTATAAGGATGCACCGTTCACGCTGAAAGCGGATTTGGATGATCCTACTAAGAGCGAGACGCTGATACCTAAACTGATTCCGGCTTTCGTGGATGGTGAGAATATCGGCTATAATGGTACATACGAAAGCGACAAAACCGGTGTGGCTACCTTTGATGGCGGAACGATTACTGCCGTTGGCATAGGAACAGCCAAAGTGACAGCAAGTCTCAACTATACGTCAGACGTTCTACCTGTGGTCATCCTGAACCCGGACAAGAAAGTGACTGCAGAAGTCAACGTAGGTGCGACACCCAGCATCACCTTCAAAGACGGCATGAAGTACGCCACGTATTGCAACACGACGGGCAAGAACCTGACCATACCAGAGGGACTGAAGGCCTACGCCGTGTCGGGCGTGAATGGGGAAGTCGTGATGCTGGCCGAAGTGGAATTCCTGCCGACGAGCAGCGGCACAACCTACTTCCCTCTGCTCCTCTATCGGGCAGAGACGAGCACCAGCGTCGGCACAGCCTACGAATACACGGGCACAGCGACGGCGCCTACGTACACCCATCTGAGATATGCCCTGGAGAATGTGACTACGACCGGTAAAGAATATGTGCTCTACAACGACGAGTTCGTCAAGGCTACGGGTACGATTCTTGCCGGAGCACGCTATCTCGACCTAGGCGGCACATTTGCACGCAGGCTGAGCATCGGCAGCGAGGCCACGGGAATCAAGGCAATTGATAATGGAAAATGGACAATGGATAATTGGTACGACCTGCAGGGACGCAGGATCGAGAAGCCCACAAAGCCCGGACTCTACATCAAGAATGGCCAGAAACAAATTGTTAAACAAAACCACGAATTACACTAATTTCACTAATTGGCTGCGCATAGCTTCCGGCACGAAATAATTCGTGAAATTCGTGAAATTAGTGGTCAAAAGAATATAAACTGTATAAAATATAATGTACGCGATATGAAACAGATGAAGAAATATATATTCGTGATGGTGACGATGCTCATGGTGTCGATGGGAGCATCAGCACAAACTGCCAACATCATATATCAATTAGATGGTGTGGTACAGACTTCTGGTTCAATGCCAGGTTCTGTGAATGTGGATTTCAGCACTCATACCATCACTGTAACGCCAGGTCCAGGAAACTATCTGACGGCAGATGACCTCGAGGCGGTCAAGGTGGTAGATGGAAGCCACGCCAATACACGTAGTGATGAACCTGGTTTCAACAAGCCTGTAATAATTACGGCTCAGGATGCGAATGCCGACCCAAGCACTACAACGGTGTATAACTTCGAAGCGCTGGGAGATGATAAATTTGGCTTAGAGGTAACAGCCAACTTCCACAGCAGGATCAGCATTTCGGATGCGACGGTTAGTGGTCTGGCAGCTTCATACACGTATACCGGAGAGGCCATAAAACCCGTCGTAACAGTAAAAGTGGGAGATAACACGCTGACGTTGGGCACAGACTACAGAGCCGTTTACACCGACAGCATCAATGCTAGTACGGATGCGGTAAAAGGCAAAATCACCCTGTCTGGTCTCCGCAAATACACGGGAACTCAGGTTGTCGAATACATTATTGCTAAGGCTGACCCCACGCTGACATTCGCGCCTGCGACGGCTACGATCACCTTCGGAAACGAAGCGGCGTTTGAGAAGCCTGTGCTGACAACGACCCCAGCAGGACTGGCTGTGACCTATCAGGTGAAAGACGGCGATGATAATGTGGCTCAGGTCGATGGAGCGAATGGTGATATAACGCCCTTGATCCCCGGAGAAGCGACCATCGAGGCTGTCTTCGCAGGAAATAACAACTATAATGAAGCGAAGGGGCAGTATACGCTGACGGTGGCGAAAGGTACGGCGGTAGTAACCGTAGCACCAGTAGCCAAGGACAATCTGACCTATAACGGTAACGACCAGGAACTACTCGTGACTGCGGGTACGGCCACCAACGGAGAGATGATGTATAGAATAGGTACTGAAGGCGACTTCAGTGAAGATATTCCAAAGGGGAATGCTGCCGGACAGTACACCGTTTACTATAAGGCCGTAGCCATCAATCCAGATCAGTTCAACGATTTAGAGGCGCTCTCCATCACGGCAACGATCAACCCGAAGAGCATCACTAATGCCACCATTTCGCTGACACAAGAGAGCTTCACGTATAACGGACAGGAGCAGAAACCCGAGGAAGAGGATGTGAGCGTGAAGGACGGAGAGATGGATCTGGTACTCGATCAGGACTACACCCTTACCAACGAGGGCGGAACAAACGCAGGCGAATACACTGTGACCATTACGGGTAAGCTTAACTATACCGGCGATGCCAGCAAGAAGTTCAATATCACTGCACTCGAGACAACGCCTACCGTGACGCTGACGGAGACTTCGTTCGTTTACGACGGAACGGAGAAGAAGCCTGCGGTAACAGTCACCGTGGTACTCCCAGGAGCCGAGGCTTCAACTGAGTTGACCACCGATTACTATGACGTTGCCTATAGCGACAACGTGAATGCGGGTGAGAATACGGCTAAAGCCACAGTGACGCTGAAGCGTAACTATGTTGGCCAGAACACCGCTACCTTCACCATCGCCCCGAAGGCTGTGACCATCACTGCCAAGGATGACGTAAAGGAGTTTGACAATACGCCCCTAACACAGAGCGGCTTTACTGTTACGGCATTAGAGCCAGGCGACACGCATACGTTCACCGTCGTCATGACAGATCAGAGCTCCATCACCAATCCTGGCACGCAGCCCAACGTGATTGCCACCGTTGACGGTGTCGCCGTGACCACCGGCACCGCAACGCCAGTCGGTAACTACCTCGTAACTACCGCCAACGGTACGCTGACCATCACCCAGAATGCTGTCGACGCCGTCATCGCGAAGATCAACGCCATCGGAACGGTAGTTTACACCGACGCTTGCAAGGCTCTCATCGATGACGCCCGCACGGCCTACAATGCGCTGACCGGTGCGCAGAAGAAGCTCTTGCCAGACAACGACCTCTGGACGCTTGTAAAGGCCGAGGAAAAATATGTGGAACTGGTAAAGGAACAAAAAGCCGCTGAGGAGCAGGCCGCTGAGCAGGCCGCTGAGCAGGCCGCCAATCAGACAGCCTTTGAAAACGGAATCTCTGCAGAGGACTATACCGGCACCTACGACGGCAAAGACCATAGCGTCACTGTGACGGCACCTGAGGGAGCCACCATCAAGTACGGCACCCAGGCTGACACCTACGACCTCGACGACAGCCCCACCTACACCGATGCGGGCGAGTACACCATCTACTATCGTGTCACCAAGGAGAATTACGATGACGTCACCGGCTCTGCTAAGGTAAAGATCACCCCCGCAGCCGCCACCATCAGCTTCAAGGAGTCGGCTGTGGAAAAGAAAACTAACGATGCAGCCTTTACCAACGAACTGACGAACACCGGCGACGGAGCCGTAACCTATCAGTCATCGGACACTAAGGTGGCCAGCGTGAATGCGAATACCGGTGAGGTGACCATCAAGGGCAGTGGTGAGGCAACCATCACAGCTACGGTTGCGGACGGCACAAACTACACTTACGAGACGAAGACCGTCACCTACTCCATCACCGTCAAATCTGTCAAGAAGGATTCAGAAATCAGTTGGACCGATTCGTATATAGACTACGTGATAGGCACCTTCTGGTGGGGTCCGAGACTCAACAACCCGAACAACCTCGAGGTGAAGTACAGCAGCGACGATGAAGAAGTGGCCACCATCGACGATGAAGGTGTGGTCACAATGGTAGGCCCAGGCGAATGTAACATCTCGGCCATCTTCGAAGGCAACGACGAGTATCAGGCGAAGACCGTCAGCTACCTGCTGAAAGTCACCAAGGAGTTTATGATCTGGATAGGCACAACGCAGGTGACGTCGGAAAATCGCAGGGACATCCTCGGCGACGGACATTTCTTCTACGATGATGAGAAAGACTGGCTGATCGTTACAGATAATGACACACCACAGGTCATTGAGAGTCGCATGAACGACCTGACCCTCTACGCCAACGGCAGCAGCAAGCTGGAGCGTATCTGGTTTAATAATCAGGGCAACAGGGAGGCTACAGGTAGGCTGACCATCATCTCGTATATGAACATCCCGGGCAGCCTCAATCTCGCCACAAGCCATTCCGAAGGTGTCATCAGCGGATTCAGCAGCCTGAACTTTGATGACGAATCCTACATGTACCTGATCGACCCGGAGGATGGTGTCTATAACGGCAAGTTGTTGACAAAGGAGGGCGATGTGGCCCAGGCAGCCACCATCAGCCAGTATATGAGACCCCTCGTAGACGGCCATACCGTGAAGTTCCCACCAGGAGTGTACAGCGGCGAGGACCTGAGAAACGTAGTGATGCAAGACATCCTCAACACCATGGTCCAGCACGAAGGCGACAGCGAGGAGGACGATGACTACTACGACCCCGCAGAGAGTGCCATCGTGATCAACAACGTGAACGCAACCAGCGGCATGAGCCTCCTGCTCTTCAATGTGGAGAAGGGCGACCTGATACCGGGTAGCGACGAGTACGCCGTACAATTCCGAGGCGGTCTCACCTTCATGGTGCCCGAGGGCGAGGGCAAGATCACGCTCGACCTGAAAACGGAGCCCCACTTTAGGCTGATGCTGATGATCGGCCCGAGTGAACCGTTTGAGATTGAGAAGACGAGTCGCGGCGAAGTGGAGTTTAACTATAACGTCAAGAAGCCGACCTACTGCTGCCTCTATCTGGCGGAAAAAGAAGAAGCCGATGCCCGAGGCACACGTAGCGGTGAGCGCGACAAGCACCACGGCATGATCTACTCTATCAAGGTAGTTGCCAAAGAAACGTCGCCTAACCCGTTGGAAAGCATATCGGAATTCCCAGAGTCACAGATAGAGACTGTGGAGACTGGTACGCCGGATCCAGAGCCAGATCCAGAGCCAGAGCCTGTCACGCCGGATCCGGAGCCTACCCATCAAGTCATTGTTGCCAAAGTCACTGGTGGTGATGTGGTATCCACGGCTATCGAAGCCAAGGAGGGCCAGCAGGTGAACCTGCGCGTGACGCCCGACGAGGGCTACGAACCGAAAGCCCCGACGGTGAAGGATCTGAACGGCAACGACATCTATGTCGGCTACATCGTCGACCCGGAGGCAGGACCATTATACTGGTTCCTGATGCCAGGTTCTAACGTCATCGTCGACTGCGCCTTCGAGAAGATCATCCCCGACACGCCTGATACACCAGGTACGCCCGATACGCCAGGCATCCCCGACGGCATCTATAGTGTGAACAGTGACAAGTCTACAACTGACGAATGGCTCGACCTGCAGGGCCGCCGCATCGCCCCGCCCACCAAGAAGGGCCTCTACATCCACAACGGCAAGAAGACCATCATCAGATAATTGGCATCGGACTGACACGGACTGATACGGACTTTTGTGTTTGGCACGGATTAACACGGCCTTAATGAATTAAGGACACGGCTCTCTCAGCGAAGAGGAAGCCGTGTCTTTGTTAAGTAATCGTTAAAAAAGACTTTGTCATGCACAAAAATGGCAAAGTGTGCAAGAATGAATGATTTATAGATTATTAAGATTATAAGGTTTGGTGGATTCGCGGCTTTTATATATCTTTGCAACCGATTTTCCTTAAACCGGACAATCCTAATTTAAAGAAATGATAGGAACCACTCGAAACCCCATTTCAGTGAGTGACTTCGGCACCGCGCGACGCAGCGGGCAGGCACTCTCGGCTGCCATCCAACTCAGGATGGCGCAGGGCAACGGGTCGGCGACAAGGACAAATCACTACACAGTCATCATCGGAGATCGAGGCCCTTCACCGGCGGAACGCTTCTCACCAGCGACGGCCTCTCCTGCGAATTTCTTCAAATTATTCACGCTCAATCTCCGAAATGATGTCCGACAATACTCACTTCCCCTCACTTCCGCCCTCTGACGATGCTGCTGCAGTTGTCTCCATCCAGAGTGTGATAGATTATCTCATAGCTCACTATTGCGGGGCCATGAAGCGTGAAATCCGACGTAATGGTCTGGAGGAAGCGATGAAGTTGTGGGAAAAGGAAATAGGCATCCATCACACGGAAGACTGGTGGCCGCCTGTGGCCCGTGCGGTAGAGGCGCTCATCGACGAAGCCTATGAGGCTCGTGCCCGAAAGGAAGAGGAAGAAAGACTGCGTGCCCGAAAGGAAGAGGAGGAAATACTGCGTGCACGGAAGGAGGAAGAAGAAAGACAGCGTATGCAGACACCATTGTTCAACTTCTACAACACGTCGACCAGCCAGTGTACGAAGACCGACAATGATTTCAAGCCTGGCAGCAACAGTCAGGTGTTCAACGGTGACGCAAACGGAGAATTTGGAAAGAAGTAATACTGATGGAAGAGAACAATCCGAAACATATCGAGAATCACTTTGAGGCAGGTTCAAACTGCCAGGTGTTTAACGGCAACCTCAATGGCTGCGTGTTTGCCATGCCGGGATCTAACGTCACCCTGCAAACCGTACCGCCATCGGGCGTCCCTGAAGCAGAGAATCCATCACCGGCTCAGGTCTCGGAGGTGGAAAGAAGTCATGCGACAGAAGAGACTCCGGCTTCCATCGTGGAAAACCTGCCGCCTGCTGACGTGTTTGTGAACAGGGTGAAGGACATCGTGACGGAGGCTGCCAGGAAGAACGGAGAGACGATACCGGCCAATCCGAGAGGGCTCGCGCGGGAATATACGTTCTTTGTGGATGGCGGGCGTATCGCGAAGATGATGGACGACCTGAGGAAGAACCACGAGGCGAAGATCAATGAGTTTCTCTGCTGTACGTCGAAGTACGACGGAGTGATGATCGTGGCGCCGTTTATCGGCAGACTGCTGCAGATGGAAGAGCTGAGGGCACGGGATCTGCAACTCACCGACCTGGAGTTTGCCTTCACACCTTATTATAATAATACGGCCAGCGCTGTGAAGCGAATGAGCAGCAAGTTGGATTCTGCGGAGGCAAATATGCTGTTCAGCCTGCTTAAAGGTATGCTGAAAAAGTACCCCAAAGGCTGAATCCACTTGAATCCACCTGAATCCACTTTTGGGAATGTCGGTGGATTCAGTCTAATCAACTAAAAATCAACCATTTAGATCTAATACACTTTTTTGAGGGAATACTTGCAAATCTGAAACTGGATTCAGAATCTTTGCACTGTCAACGAACGTTTGGCGGTGCTCTTTGACATGCTGATACACGGTAATTGTTTCTCCCCCTGAGTAGGGGGAGCCAGAGGGGGTCTGAACAAGCGGATATTGTGGCGGTTTCTGAGGCAGATTCTGAGGCAGATTCTGAGGCGGTTCAGACCACCCCGCCCTACGGGCACCCCTCCTGACTCAGGAGGGGAAGAAAGAACACATTATTAATTAATTACAATAGAAGAAAGGATTAAAAAATGACAGAAATTCAGAATTTACAAGCGATGGGTGCGCAGCGCATGACATCGCTGGAGATTGCCGAGATTACCGGCAAACAGCACAACCATTTGATGCGTGACATCAGAAACATGGAGGCTGCATGGGAAAAAATCACTCAGTCCAAATTTGGACTCAGTAGTTACCAAGACTCTACGGGGCGCACATTGCCCTGTTACTCTCTCAACAAAACAGAATGTCTCTACATTGCCACGAAGTTCAACGACGAGGCTCGCGCCAAGCTGGTGATCCGCTGGCAGCAGCTGGAACAGGAACGGCTGATGCATCAGGGCATCCGACATCTGCTGGTGACCGATCAGGACGTAATGCACGAAGCAGAGCGCATCGTGGGTCGCGAACTTACTTGCGACAACAAACATGCCGACGGATGCATCACCGTTACGGACATCGCCAAGGTGCTGGGAATGGAGACAAAGCACTTGAACTCGTTCCTGAAGGATCAGGGCGTTCAGAGATGGAGACGGGGTCAGTACAGGCTGACCGAGAATTACGAGGGGCGCGGTCTTGCTCAAGACAGGCTCTTCGTCTACTACGGGAAGGACGGGAAAACGAAACGGAGCACCTATCTCGTCTGGACAGCAAAGGGTGCTGAGATGATTGAAGAAATGGTCAATCAGGAAAAGAACAAGAAATTGCAGACGAATTAATAAGGAGAACAGAATTATGAAGAAAATTAGTGATATCGGCTTTAATAAGCTGAAAGAATTTGAAGGTTTCAGGGGTACAGCGTACTACTGCCCGGGCGGGAAGCTGACCATCGGTTACGGACATACGGGAATGGATGTTCATCCGGGGGATGTGATCTCGGAGTATTGGGCGGAACACTTGTTGAAAGCAGATTTATACGATCTGGAGAAACAGGTGGAGAGTCTTGGGGAGTGGAACCAACCACAGTTTGATGCTTTGGTAAGTTTTGCTTACAATCTCGGCTTTTATAAGCTTAAGACGAGCACGCTGATGAAGACCATCAAAGAGGGTGGCAATATGAGGGCCATCAAGCAGGAGTTTAAGAAGTGGA
>JAEEGJ010032026.1_pt1 | contig 10126 bp, 3 predicted proteins | sample 8958761 | NCBI WGS metagenome assembly JAEEGJ01 (sample SAMN16246546, study PRJNA631951) | gut metagenome | biome: gut microbiome; feature: rumen; material: RS-attached | host: Bos | place: Iran: Karaj | collected 2018-10 | reverse complement strand
ATAAATAAAATAGAAGAGAATGATAAATTAAAATATATATTATTTAATAAAAAACAACTTTCTTTATTTAAATTTATTTCAAATGACATTGTATATTCTGATAATTTTACCCTTAAAAAACATAAATTATCTCAAAAAAAGCTTTTTTATAATAATGATAGAGAAATTGCTTCTCATTTATTATTATTTTTACAAGAAGATAAAAAAGATATTAAAGATATATATGAAAAAAGATTAATAAAATTCTTCTATGATAGATATAACGAATAAAATTAAAAATTTGGATTAAAATTTACTTTGTAAATGCTATATTTGTTTTAATATATTTTAAAAATAAAACAATAAATAAATAAATTTATTTTATTTAATATTCTAATTGTATAAAAACTCTAGGTAAATTATTAAGTATTTTGAGCTTTTTTTTAAAATTCAAATAAATACAAATAATTAATTATTGTTTTGGATTAATTAATGGTTTCTTTTATTACATATCAGCTTTCATGTTTTTATAATCTTCTAAATGTCTTCATGATTAAATTCTCTTTTTTCTAAATCACTAAAAAAATAATATAAAAAATATTCTCTTTTTCTTTTGTAAATAATCTTTTTAATTGACTTTACTGGAAATTAACATAATTCTTTTTTTGTCCTCTTAGAAATTTCATATAATGTTCTACCATAGTTTTCTTTCATTTGAGTTTTAACATGATTAAATAATTCACCTCTTTGAAGAGAATTGATATTAATTATTCTGATTAATTCATCAAAACATTTAGAATCTTTTGATAATTTAATAACTAATATTTATCTGTTGTTCTTGTTCAAACAAATTATATTTATATTTAACCATCTTCTGTTGATTCTTTTAGGTAATAATATATCTAAATATTATTTTAATTGTATTTATCATTCTCCTAAAATTGTTTCTTTCATTTCTCTCTCTTTCTTTTGAACTAAAACATATATAACTTTATCTCCAAAACTTATATTAAACTTTGAGGTTAATTATCATTTTTTTTATTTTTTTTAAAGTTAATTTTATTAATTTTTTTTTGTTTAAATTATATTAAAGATATATTGTATAATATGAAATTATAAAGAAATAATTTTTATTTAAATCATAGTATTTAAAAAGTTTTTTCTTTAATTTGATTTTTAAAGGAAGGAATAGACAGAGTTTAATTTATATATATTTTTTCAATAAAAAAATCAAGTATTTTTCCCTTAAAGATAATTAATTTTTATTATTAATTATTTTTTAAAAAATTAAAATTTAAATTATAAATGCTTACACAAAGACAGCCATCATATTATTTTAAAAAGATATTAAATGAAAATAATGAAAAATCAATATCAATTTTTAAAACAAGGAAAAAATATGAACTTCGTTTCATAGCAGTAAAAATGTATAATAAAAGAAGACATAAAGATTATAACAAAGAATATGAAATATTAAAAGAAATAGATAATCCATCTATAATAAAAGTATATGGTTATTCAGAAGACAGAAATTATTTTTATATGGAAATGGAATATTGTTTAATAACATTATTTGAAATATGTAGTAAAAATCAATTAAATAAATTTTATGAAAAAGTAATAAAATCAATAAGTACTCCAATATTATTAGGATTAAAAGAATTACATAATAAAGGAATAATTCATTGTAATATAAAGCCAAAAAATATTTTAGTTGATGAATTTGGAAAAATTAGAATTTGTGATTTAAGAAAAGCATTAATAGTAAAAGAAATGACAATAGAAGAAATAAGAAGAAATAAAAGTATAGTAACACCTTGTTATACAGCTCCAGAAATAATGAGTGATAACGGACAATATTCTTTTAAATCTGATTTATACTCTTTAGGTTGTATTATGTATGAATTAGCAACTGCAACAGTTCCCTTTTATGATAATAACATTAATAATTTAGTTAAAAAAATTATGAATAGTAATTATGATAGAAGACCTCTTTTAGTTTATAGTATTGAATTTTCAAATATTGTTAATGCTTTATTGGAAAAAGACCCAAATAAAAGACCTGGTTGGGGAGAAATTGAAAAATACCCTTTTTGGGATTTAGAAGATAATTATTCTAAATATAATATAAATCACTTTGTTAGTGATTCTGATGTCTCCACAAGACATAACAGTACTTCTTTTTCTTTTAAAAGACCAAATTCAAGTTCAAATATTTCCAATCACACTAATACTATTAAAATTGAGAAAAATAAATGTGAAACTAAAACCCTTACAATTAATTTAAATTTAAATAAAAATAATATTAATAATAATAATAATTCAAATAAAAAAAAAGAATTAAATTCAATAATAATTTTAAATGAAGATGATGAAGGATATTCAAATACAACAAATATTCATCATGTAGATACACCAGATAAAGAATTTAATATATACAATAAAAAATCAGAACAAAAAAATGAAGATGAAGATTTACAACAAATTAAAAGTGTAAATCAAAATTCTCTTTCAATAAGTTTAGTACATTTAAGTGATAAAAAGAGAGATAAGAGAGACACAAATAATTCTCTTGCAGATATGGCAATGTCACTTGCAAATCCAGATGAAATTCCTCAAATTCAAACTATAATGATTCATAATAGTGATAAAGTAGTTAAACCTATAATAAGTAATAAAATTATTGAACCTGTTATAATGACAGATTTTGATTCTAATTTAATTGAATTTTCTCCTGTTTTAAAAATAGAAAAATTAAAAGAATTATTAATAAATGATGATATGGTTAAATTCACAAATTATTTATCTTTAATATATGATTTTATGAATATTTATTATCAACAAAAAAAATATGATTTATTATTAAATCTATTAAATTACTTTGAAACAATTATTTTGTCAAGAGATATAAGTAATCATATAATAAATACACAATTTATAGATTTATTTATGGCATTTTTAAATATAAGAAATGAAAATATTCAATTAAGAGTTTCTAGTATTTTAGGTTTTCTAATTAGATATGCAACAGCTACTGAATCTTCTTTTGAAAAATATAATTTTACTGAAATTTTAATTAGTTTTATTTCAGATAATAATGTAGAATTAAATAGAAAAGCAATTGCTACTTTAGGAGAATATTTATTTTTTGTTTCTACTCAAATAGAAGAAGAATTAGAAATTATTCAAGATAATAATCAATCTCAATGGAATATTTCACAAGATTCAATTTTAACTTTATTATTTGCTTTAAATCATTCTGATGAAAAAGTACGCTTTTATTCTTTAAAAACTATAGAAAATATTTCAATTAAATGTACAATTGCAAAAAAATTTTTTGCATCAAATGATGATTTTATTTTAAAAATAATTAATATTTACAATGAAAATTGTGAAAATCCAGAAATTAAAACTATAGCTTTGAGTACTTGTAGTCATTTAATTAGACTAGAGCCAAGTTTATTTAAAATTTTTATAAATAAAAATGATAATATAAATATTATATTAGAAAAAGAAAATGAAAAGAATCAACAATGTATAGTTAACTGTTTATTATTTGGAATTGCTGGAAATTTTAATAATGTTAAAGAAATTAATGTAATGGAAGTAATTCCTACTTTAATTAATTTATTAGAGAGTGGAAATAAAGTTATTAAATCAAAAATTATTTTATTATTTTCTCTAATCATCAATGATTGTGATTTAATTTTAAATTTTGGAGAAAAAATTTTTGAATTAATGCAAAATTTAAGAAAAGAAAAAGAGCTTTTTTATTTTTATGTAAAAGTTTTTGAAGGATTTATGGTTAATTTTTGTATTTTAATGGATAAAATATTTATTTCAAATTTTTCAAATGAAAAAACAATTAAAGAAAATTCTAATGAAGTTTCCATGACAATCAAATCATTTAACATAATTGCTCCATATCATAAAATTTCTTATTCTTTATTTAAAGGAGATTTTTTAGAAACTTGTTTTAAAATTTTAGAATTATCATTAACTATAAATAATAATGAATTAATCAATGAATGTTTAAATTTATTTTTAAATTTTAGTGAACATTCTTTTAGCGTTGAGCAAAATTGTGATTTATTAATTAATAAATTATATAAACAAATACTATTATTAACACAGAAATTAAATAGTGAATTAAAAAGATATCCTTTAAATATTTGTTCAAATATTTTATCTATTTTCTTAGAAGATGACAAATTATATTCAATTAATACTTTTGAAGAATTAAAAACTAATCAAATTAATGGACTTATTAAAAATATATTACCTATTATTTTTGATTTTTTAAAAAATTCAGAAACAACATCAGAATGCTTATTATTCTTAAGATTAATCATTGAAAAAAATTCATTTTTCTTAAAATTTTATCGTTCTTTAGGAATTATTGATTATATTTTTATTTTAATGAAAGATGAAAATTACTATTCAAATTTAAATTTATTGAAAATAATGATTAAATTAATAGAATCATCAGAAACAAAATTTCAAGATATTTTAGAATTACAATTAATAGATAAAATAAATTATTTGATCTCAAAAGATAATATTGATGATATTAATATTTATACAGAATATGTTATTGAAATGTATTATGGCTTAATGTATAAAATTCATGAAGCAAAAAAAAAACTTCAAAATAATAATGATAAAGCATTTAATTCTAAAATTGAAAAAATTGCTGTTAATTTCAAATTATGTATTAAATTACTGAATTGTGAAAATATAAATGTTCAAGAAAAAAGTTGTATTTGTTTAATTTTCCTAATAAAATTTTTCCCAAATGAAAGAATAGAAAGTATAAATATAAATATAAAATTTACACATGAAGATATACCATATTTAATAAAATCTTTAGGTGATAATTTTAAAAAAATACATAAAAAAATGATAAAAATATTTAAATGGATAATAGAATATCAAAAAGATGCAAAAGATTTATTTTATAATTATTTGAGTTATATTCAAATATATATTGAGAAAATTAGAGATACATCAGAAGAACCTGAAACCATAAATTTAGCTTCTAAATTTTTGACGAATGATTTAATTAAAATTTATAACACAAAAAATTAATTTTTTACCAAATAATTTTTTTAAAAGTAAAACCACAAAAATAAATTTGAACTCATAAATAAATAATTAATTATATTAAATAAAAATATAATATATATAAAACATTTTTCAATTTCTTCTTAAAATTTTATAAATTAAAAGAAGAATGTTTTTTATATTTAATGTCTAATTTCATTTTTTCTGCTTTTAATAAATCGTCTCTTAATTTTAATCTAATATTTTTTAAATCTCTTTTTTGTCTCTCAATAAAAAAACTATGATTATCTTTTTGATTAATATAATTCCAATAATTATTAAATATTTTATTATACAATTCATTTTGATGAATTCTTCTCATTTCATATCTTCCATTTCTTTTTATTTCAATTGTTTTACCAATAATATCACTAACATTATTATTAAAAGAAGAAGTAACTAAAGGAAAAAAATGCCAATCATTTATTATTTCTTTTAACCCAAAATCAATTTTATCATTTTTTTTTTCAATTTCTATTAATCTTTTATCAATACTTTTTCTTCTTTTCAAAAAATTTTCTGTTATATTCATTAAATTATTCCCATCTAAAGTTTGATTACTTTGATTTTGATTGCTTTTATTTATATCAATGGAATTAAAATCAATTAATTTTTTAGGTGATGTACTTTGATATAAACAATTATTTCCAATACATAATCTTATATTTCTACTTTTATTAGAATGAAAATTTTTTTCAAAAGTTTTAAAAGGAGTTGTAATTTCATTCGAATATTCTCTATGATTAGTAACAAAAACATTAGAATTATCTTCATAATTATTGGTTATATATGTTCTTTCTCTTGTTGAACTTAAACAAGTTTTAAAAGATATATTTGTTTGATTTAAACTTTTATTATTTTTCTTTCCTGTGCTCAATGCAATGATTCTTCTTTGTTTTTTCACTTTAAAAGAACTTTCTGATAAATTATTTGAAGATTCTTCATTTTTTTGAAATACATTTCTACTTTTTGTTAAATAATATCTTTTTCTTTTTTTTTGATATTCTTCATAATAAATTAAATCTTCTTTGTTCTGAATTTTTATTTTGTTAAATATTGCTTCTATATCTTTTTTCCTATTTTTTATTACTGAAAATAAAGAGTGTTCTCCAATTTTGTTTTCTATTGTCATTTCTGGTTCTTTCAATTTATTGAATAAATGATGTTGATAATTTTTTGCTTTCTTTGATTTAATTTTATGTCCTTTATGATTGTCCATTTTTTTAAAAATAATAGTGAAAATATTGTATAAATATTTTTAATATATTTTATTATATCTATTAATAATATATATTTATTTTTATTTATTTTAAATATTATCTAATGTAATCATTGTAGTTTCATCTTTTCCATCTATACTATATGATAATTTAATTTTTATAACTATTTTTTTATTTGGGTCATTTGATTGTAAAGTAAAAGTTTTTTTTAAACCTAAAGATTGATTTGGATCAAGATGACTTCCTGAAACTTCTCCAATTTTCAGTGTGATAAATTTTAAAACTAAAAAATTTATTTTTATATTATCTATTGGGCTAGAAGAATTATTTGAAGCAATAACTTCTCCATTATAAAAAAGAGGATTTTCTTTAGATGGAATTATTTTATAAAATAATGATATATTTTCATTTGAAAAACATTGCTTTAATTGTTGTTCTGATTGAATAATATTATTTGTTTGATTTTCTAAAATATTTGTAGGTTGATTAATCATATTAAAATCAATTGGATTATTATTATTACTTTGAGAAGGACTTAAATTGCCCATTAAATTAAGTAAATCATCAACTTTTTTTTCTTCATTTTTTTCAGTATTATTATTATTATTACCAAGTAAATCTAAAGGATTATTATTATTATTATTATTATTATCATTATTATTATTATTATTATTATTATTATTATTTAAGAAATCAATTGGATTGTTATCACTTTGATTTCCAAATAAATCTATTGGATTATTATTTGTATTTACTAATAAATTTAACGGATTATTATTATTTGAATCTCCAAGTAAATCAATTGGATTATTATTAATTGGATTATTATCTGATGAAGGATTATTTCCAAATATATTATTTAAATCTAATAAGTTTAATCCATTATTGTCATTCTCTTTTTTATTAACATTATTATTTACATTTTCTTGGAAAATATCATTAGCAACATTATTTGAAGAAGATTGAATTGGTATTGAATTTAATTTAATTGAATTTAAAGGATCATCATCTTTATTTTCTTCTTCATCTTTTTCATTAAAAATTTCCCTGTTATAACTTTCTTCTTTTATTTTTGGAGTTGGAATTGAATTAACAACATTTCTCTTTAATTCTTCTTTATTAATTTTATCAAAAATTTCATATTCAACAGCTCTTTGTTGAACTTCATAATGAAAACTCTTTTTATATTTTAAAATATCTCCATCGATATCATCTCTTTTATTAGGAAATTTCAATAATAATTTTACATAAGCATTTAATAGATATTCAAGAACTTCATAATTTCCTTTTTCATTATTAATTTTACCAATTTCTTTAAATAATTCAATTATTTCATCTTCACTTACTTTAATTGTTTCATTTTTAGAATTTAAAACTGCATTATCAACTAATAATCTTCCATTTTCTCCAATAACATAAAAAGTAATTATACTCAAAGCTTTATTTTCTTTATTATTTTTTAAACAAATATATAATTTATGAACACTATAAATGAAAAGTTCTTTAATTGACATTATTATATTTATTATTTTACTAAGAGCATCATCGTATAATTTACTATCTGAGACAATTACCATTTTTATTAAAGTATCAATTTCCCATTTATATGAACTTGCAAATTTTTCTATTGAATCAACTAATTTTGAAGTTAATTCAAATTTTATTTCAATAGGTGCATTCGGTAAATATTTTATACATTCTTTTGCAATACTCTTCAAATTATTTTTATTAATAATCAAATAAATTAAATCAAGTGCTCTTTTTTGTAAAGAAATGTCTTTGTCCTTTAAAAACTCTAAAATTAAATTTTTATGTTTAGTCACACTTCCAATATCATATCTAGCAACATCTTGTAAAGTATTTAAAGCAATATATTTTAAATTTAAGTCTTTACTTCCCAAAAATTTTCCTAAAATATTATTAGATAAACTTTTCATTCCAGCATTTGCTTCTAATTTATTAATAGTTCTAACAATTTCATATTGTAAAGCATAACCTGTTTGTTTCGACGCTTCAGTGATTGATTGAACACTCACAAATAAATCACCTAATTCATCACTTAAAACCTTATTATTTTTAGCTGTAAATTTCATAATTTCTAAAATTTTAGCTTGTAAAAAAGGATCTGTTATACCATTAACATCAAATTCAGGAGCATAAGTAATACTTAATAAAGATTTTTCATATTTAACAAACATATTATGAAATTTTTTTATTTTAGATATAAATTCTGGTTTTTGTCTTATTATTTCCAAAGCTAAATTAATTCCAGTTAAGCAAACAGAATGAGTTTTATCTTCTAATAAATTAGGAACTTTATCAATATAATTATCAATTAATTCAGGGCATTTCCTAATAATATAAGTAGCAGCACAAGCAGCTTTTTTTTTAATATTAGCATCATTAGAAGAAGATAATAAATTAGCTACAGTAATACCTAATTCATTACACATATCCTTAGTACAGATATCTCCTATTGCATTTAATGCTAATGCAATTGATTCTGGACTTTCTGTATTTTCTAAATCTTTTTTTATTGAAGCTGTGGCTAGAAGTAAAACTTGACTTGAATAATCACATACTAATGATAATGCTGAATATGCTATTCTTTTTTCTTTAAATTCTTTACTTGCCAATAAATTTATACAACTTAATTGCATGAAAGATGTTTGATATCCCATCATTTGCATATATATTGCTTTACATAAATCACGTGCTTTATGTGGATTATTTATATCTTTTGATGCATTTCGAATTTCTGCACTTTCTTTATTTATTACACTTCGTTCTTCTTCTGCTGTTTTACATGCTCTTACTCTTTTTATTAGTTGACGGATTTTTAACATTTTTTTGGGATTTAAAATATATTTTTTATTATTTTTTAAATATAAATTATTTTTTATTTTCTTTTTAAATTAAATGATGATATAAAAAAAACAATAATATTGAAAAGAAATATTAAAATTAATTCTCTTAATGATTTTCTTTTAAAATCTTTATATTGATTGTTGATATAATTATTAAAAAATGAACAAATACATTTTTTATAATAAATTGTTTAAAAAGTTAAATGTGAATAATATCCAAATAAACTCAAAAAAGACAATCAATGTTAAACAAATAAATCATTTCATTAATATAAATATTATATAATAATTATATTAAATGTAATGAACTAAATAAAATAGTGTTAAATAATTAGATTTAACAATTCCTTAAAAAAATACTAAATATAGTATATAGATCTAAAATAAATAAATAATTATAAATAATATGATGAAAAATATAATAATCTGCTTATGAAATTAATTACATAAAAAATTTTAGATAAAAATAGTATAAACCTTGAAACCGAAAAATATGAATAACGAGCACATATATAAAACGATAAAAAAAAAAATAAAAAAATAAAAAAAATGAAAAACTTAAAAAATAAATTAGGTTTAAAAGTATCAATTCCAAAAGAAATTCAGGAAAAACCAATATCACTATCATGTAGTGTATCATCAACAGATTGTAGTCATATAATAGATAATATATATATAAGTGGATATAGAGCTTCACTTGATTATGCATTTTTAATATCAAATAATTTCACTCATATAATTAATTGTGCTGGAGGAAGTAAAACTTTTTTTCCTTTATATTTTAAAGAATTTAAATATTATGAAATTGAATTAAGAGACGATGGTAATATTAATATTACTGATTCCATTGTTAAATTTATTTCTTTTCTTAAACAAGTTTCTGAGGTCAAAAAAAATAAAATTTTAATTCATTGCTCAGAAGGTATTTCTAGAGCACCTGCTTTAGTTTGTGCTTAT
>JAEEGJ010032024.1_pt1 | contig 10128 bp, 8 predicted proteins | sample 8958761 | NCBI WGS metagenome assembly JAEEGJ01 (sample SAMN16246546, study PRJNA631951) | gut metagenome | biome: gut microbiome; feature: rumen; material: RS-attached | host: Bos | place: Iran: Karaj | collected 2018-10 | reverse complement strand
GTGCATCATGTTTTCGGCTCTAGGCTTTATGATTTTTGAAATCTTAATTGGAGTTATAAACAAAATTCTTGTGGCGTTTATGCTATACATTGGTATGGGATACGTGTCAGGATATTTTTATCCAAAGGGATTTTTCCCTACGATAGTGCAAACAATCGGTGAGCACCTGCCTTCAGGCGTAGCCTTTTCTTACATGGCTGATGTTTTGACGGGAGAAAAGCTGGGGCTGCACCTAGTAATCATGGCGGCGTACACATTGATATTCCTTGTAGTGGCCACATTGGTGCGACAGCAAAAGATTAGATAATTTTACCAAGGTGAAAATTATATGCGGTAAAAGAGGGATGATAATGAAATATATTTTACTATTAAAGCGTTTGCTCAAGAAAAAGAGCTATATATTTATGCTGCTGATAGTTCCGCTGATGGTTATGATGCTAAATGCCATGAGTTCGGCGGACGCAGGCTTGATGACAATAGGTGTCTATATTCCGGGAACAGATGAAAGCTCAGACTTTCTTAGACAGGATTTAAAAGAAAATCCAGGCTCCCTTCAGTTTGTTTTCTATGACACTGAGGATGAGGTTGTTTCAGCGGTGGAGTCGCAGCAGGTGGTGGAAGGCTGGATTGTTCCAGAGGATCTGGATGCTGTTGTGGCAAACATGGCAAGTGACAACAACTCAAAAGAAAAAATTCAAATCATAATACGGGAGCAGGGGCTGACTCATCTGCTTGGAAAGGAAGTGATTAGCAGTCGCGTATTTCCAAGAATCGCCAGAGATATGGCAGTCAGGTATGTTTCCCAATTTGTTTATAACGATAAGCCTTCAAAGGATGAGATAAATCATATCCTGCAGACCTATGACAACTACGGCATTAACGGCAACCTGTTTGAAATGGGATATGTGGATGAGGACGCCACTTACACCAAGGAGGAAGTCAGCTACCTTATGATGCCCCTTAGAGGAATCCTGGCACTATGGCTATTGCTTTGTGCCATTGCCGCATCCATGTATTATTTGGAGGATGAAAAAAGCGGGCTGTTCATCTGGTGGAAGGTTAAGGCACCAATAATAAGGGACTTCTTATATTATGTAGTGATAATTGCTATTCCTTCGGTAATGGTTCTGGTGGGTCTGGCTTACGGAGGCGTATTTACAGATATAAAGCGAGAATTGCTGGCGCTTATTCTCTACGATTTAGCAATAATATTTTTGGCAAATATTTTGAGGCTTTTAATCCAAAGTATAAAGGGCCTCGGCATCATTACACCAATACTTATTATGGCTTCAGCCATATTTGCTCCGGTGTTCATTGACTTTAAAGATGGACGAACGATTCAAAAATTTTGTCCAACTTTTCATTATTTGTATTGCATTCATGACGAATATTATGTACAATCATTATTGTTATATAGTATTATTTTATTAATTATATGGTATTTAATTAATACCATAGCGCAACGGATAAAATAGGGAGGAAAGAATATGTTTTGTTCAAAATGCGGAGCAGAGATTAAAGAAGGAGAAAAGTTTTGCCCAAAATGTGGCGAGCCGACACCAAACTTTAATTCAGATAATTCAGAGAACGTTGAGGTAAGTCAGTCAGAAGTTGAAGCTCCAACAGTTCATGAGACACCAGATGAGCAGGAGGCTCCAGTATTAAACTTTATACCATCAGAAGAGGAGGCACCAATTATAACGGATGTAGCAATGATTGAGGAGCCAAAGAAGTCTCGCAAGGGACTTATTATCGGCCTTATCATTTTATTAGTGGCAGTGATTGGCGTTTGTCTTGCTCTTTTCTTTACAGGATATTTGATGCCAGCCAAGATGATGCTTGGACGATCAGTTGGCAACGGCAAGGACGATTTAATCCAGGAGTACAAGAAGGGCTATGACGCAACTCAGGAGGCTTACAAGGACGTCAATGGAGATATGAAGATGTCAATGAAGCTTACTCTTGGGGAGCAGACCAAGGCACTTCTCGGCTCATTAATGATGGATGTGAATTGGATTGATAATGCTCAGATAGATGCAAATCTTGATGTTCAGAAGGAGCAGCTTGGTATTGAGCTTAAGGGCAATATCAATGACACTGACATTACAACAGTTGATATGATTTTTGATACTAAATCAGGACAGACCTATGTTATGGATTCAGACATCCTACAGGATAGAGCTTTAGTTCAGGATTTGGGCACAAACAGCGAGATTTTAGCTAATGCACTTTCAGAATATGCAAAGACATTGGAGAATACTGCAGATTCACTCCCAACACCTGAGGAGATGGACAAAATCATCACTAAATATTCGGATATCCTTGTAAAGGACTTAAAGGATTCCAAGATGAAGAAGTCCAGAGCTGAGATTTCTGCAGGGGAAGTTGCTGCTAAATATCACGTTATAGAGATTACAGTAGACAAAAAGACTGCAGCACAGCTTAAATTAGACATGATTAACGAGTTGCAGAAGGACGAGGACACAAAGGCTTTATACAAAAAGATGTCTAAGGCTCAGTTTGAGTCAGGTGCTTATGGTGCAGTATTTAGAGATTTTGATCAATTCTGGGATTATTTAATGGAGCAGCTTGAGGATGATAAGCAGAATGCTCAGGATGAGCTAGATGAGATCAAGAAGAACCCAGATGCTAATGAGGACGTGGCTACAGTCAATGTATATATCAACAATTCATGCGATGTTAAGGGTATCAGCGTGAAGCCTATCAAAAAAGAAGGCAGCTTAGAATGTTTTGCACCAGAAGATGGAGATAAGAGAGGTCTTCTCATTTCATTAAAGGATGAGGAAAAGACTATATTCCATTTTGAGGGCAAAGGCGAGGAAAAGAAGGATAAGTTTAACGGAGAGTACCAGTTATCTACAGACGATAAGGATGTGCTCAGACTTAAGGTAGTGGATTTTGACACTAAGGAGTTTGAGAAACGTCATAGCAAGGGAAAGGTAATCATCAACTTAGATAGCTCTCTCACAAGTGAAGTTCAAGATCCAGCATTGAAGATGTTTACAGTAGCTGACTATGCAATTTCATTTGACGCTCAGGGACTTAAAGGTCAAATGGACTTCGACATCCTTTCAGGCGAAGAATCATTACTCAAGTTAAATATGAATTATTCCATGGAAAATGTTGAGGATATGGCACTCCCAACTAATAAGGTTCAGCTTGAGGCTCTTTCTGATGAAGAGAAGTTTGAGTTTATCAAGTCCTTAAATCTCAACAACTTTGTGAACAATCTTGAGAAGGCAAAAGTTCCAGAAGAGTATTATTATGAGATTGCTGATTTAAGAGATGCTATTGCTTCAGGTGATGATATGAGGGTTGTTGATGCTTTACTTTCACTTATGGGTGGAAGCACCGGATATGAGGAAGAGGACTTGTCTGGTATAGAATCATCACAGGATGTGACCAAAGAACAATTAAAGGCTTTTGCCAATATGCCATATGACGATTTTGCTGAAATGTATCGTATGGGCGAAGGCAAAGAAAATGCCAGCGATGAAGAGGTTAAGCAGGCATATGATTATTTACAGAGCCTTTAATTACAAATTATAATTTAGATAAATGAAGTGAGAATTCAAAAGGGCCATGGATTTATTCCATGGCCTTTACAAGTAAGGTCCTTGGGGACGGAGTTAAAGGTTCATATTATTTGAACCATTAACTCCGTCCCCAAGGGTCATTTATATTATCTATATTCTCTTGGAGTCTTACCGTATTTACGTTTGAAGCTTCGATTAAAATGAGACAGATTTTCATAGCCCACTAGCTGAGCGATGTTTAGTACATTATCCTCGGTGGATAATAGAAGCCTGGCGGCCATGGAAAGTCTGTAGTCGTTTAGATAAGTTACAAAGCTAACGCCAAAGGATTCCTTAAAAAACCGCATAAAATGTGACTCGGAGAATCCAGCCAAATCTGCCATGTCTGCAATTGCTATGTGGCTACCGTAATTGTTTTCCACGTATTTAATCACAGGCTTTAGCCTGTCGATGCGACGTATGCTGTCGGCACTGGCAGGCATTTCATATAAAGTCACCAAATCAAAAAGCAGCAAATAAAGGTTGCCCTTTATGGCCAAGCCCCAGGCACCCTCACGGTGGCGGCTAATGTTGTCGTTGGCATCCAAATATCTGCGAATGCTCTCATATCCCGTTACACCCTGGCGGAAAATCCGCGGAACCACAACAGTGTTATCAAAGAAAGGCAGCAGAAACTGGTCGTAGAAGTCGTCTGTGGCAGAGGAAAACATTTTTCCATCAAAGATGATGTTCTCATATTCCATGGGCTCATCCTTATACTGATAAATTCCATGGACAAGCCCTGGGATGATAAGTGCTATGTCACCGGAAGAAACTTCCTGCTCCTTTCCGTCGATTACAAGAAGCCCCTTTCCCTTTTTGATATAGATAAATTCCACATCCTCATGCCAGTGCAGCGGCACGGATTCAAAATCTAAAGGAATGCTGCAAGGGTAGGTGTTATAGGGAATATTGTAGTCAAAGTGACTTGTTATTTCGTGTATTGATTGGTATTCATCTATATTTATCATGATAGAATAGTATCATTTTATGGCACGATTGTGCAAGAGATTGAAAGTATTTTAGCATTATAATGCAATTAATGATGGCTGTTATAAAATTAATCAAAAGTCAGGAGGGGAACTATGACAGTTAATGAATATATCAAGATTAGATTCGGTAGACATCTGGATCAGTGCACAAACGAAGAAATTTATATTGGACTTTTAGAATATATAAAGGATAAGGCTTTGGACAAGGAGATTGTGGGCGGCAAAAAGAAGCTTTACTATATCTCGGCAGAATTTCTTATTGGAAAATTGCTGTCCAACAACTTGATCAACCTTGGCTTGTACGACCAGGTTAAGGCTGAGCTTGAGGCTTGCGGGAAATCTCTTGCAGAAATCGAGGAGATAGAAGTGGAGCCATCACTTGGTAATGGTGGACTTGGTAGACTGGCTGCCTGCTTTTTGGATTCCATCGCGACTCTTGGCCTAAACGGAGATGGCGTGGGACTTGCTTATCACATGGGCCTTTTTAAGCAGGTGTTTAACAACAACCTACAGACCGAAGAGCCAAACCCATGGATGTCAGAGCACAGCTGGATGACCAAAACAGACAAGACTTACCAGGTTGATTTTGGCGGATTTAACGTTCAGTCTAGAATGTATGACATAGGGGTGACGGGCTACGATTCTGTTACAACCAAGCTGCATTTGTTTGATGTGGAAACAGTGGACGAGTCCATAATCGGAGAGGGAATTGATTTCGATAAAAGTGAGTTTGAAAAGAACCTAACTCTTTTCCTTTATCCAGATGACTCGGACGATAACGGTAGGTTGCTGCGTGTATACCAGCAGTATTTTATGGTCAGCAACGCGGCACAGCTTGTGATAGACGAAGCCTTGGAGAAGGGTTCAACTCTATACGATTTGCCAGACTATGCTGTGATTCAAATCAACGATACCCATCCATCCATGGTTATCCCCGAGTTGGTGCGATTATTGCAAATTCATGGACTGACAATGGATGAAGCCATTTCTGTTGTTTCAAAGTGCTGCGCATACACCAATCATACTATTCTTGCAGAGGCACTTGAAAAATGGCCAATCAAATTTATGATGAAGGCAGTTCCACAGTTGATGCCAATAATCAGAGAGCTCCACAATAGAGTGGTAAAGAAGGTGTCGTCCGATGAAGATGTGGCGATTATTAGCGATGGCTTGGTGCACATGGCTCACATGGATATTCACTACGGAATTTCCATCAATGGTGTAGCTGCTTTGCACACAGAGATTCTCAAGGAAACAGAGCTAAATAAGTTTTACAAGTTATATCCAGATAGATTCAACAACAAGACCAATGGAATCACATTCCGCCGTTGGTTGCTATACTGTAATCCAGAGCTTTCAAAGCTGATTGAAGAGCTGATTGGACCTGGCTTTAAAAAGGATGCCACAGAGCTTAAGAAACTAGAGCAGTATATAAATGATGATGCTGTGGTTCAAAGATTTATCAATGTTAAAAAAACTAGAAAGAATGTGCTGAAAGACTATCTTGCTGAAACCCAAGGCATTGAGCTAGACGAAAATAGCATTTATGATATTCAAGTTAAGCGTCTGCATGAGTACAAGCGTCAGCAGATGAATGCTCTTTACGTAATAAACAAGTATTTTGAGATTAAAGAGGGCAAAAAGCCAGTGCGCCTAATTACAGTGATTTTTGGTGCAAAGGCAGCGCCAGCTTACGTAATTGCTAAGGACATTATCCACCTGATTCTCTGCTTGTCAGAGATTATTGCAAATGATCCTGACGTAAGCCCATACCTTAAAGTGGTAATGGTAGAAAATTACAACGTGACTCTGGCTGAGAAGCTTATTCCCGCCTGCGATATTCACGAGCAGATTTCTCTTGCATCCAAGGAGGCATCCGGAACATCCAACATGAAGTTTATGCTAAACGGAGCTATTGCAATCGGTACAATGGATGGTGCCAACGTGGAAATGCACCAGTTCGTGGGAGATGACAATATCTTTATATTTGGCGACGATTCGGATACAGTAATCAAACGCTATGAGGATGCTAGTTATGTCTCAAAGGATTATTATCTGAAGGATGCTAATCTAAAAAGATGTGTGGACTTCATTATTTCTGGAAAAATGTTGAAAGTGGGCCAGGAAGAAAATCTAAAGAGACTCTACAATGAGCTTTTAAATAAGGACTGGTTTATGACATTCCCTGATTTTGAAGATTACTGCAAGACTAAGGAAAGAGCCTACGCTGCATTTGAAAATAGAATGGAGTGGGGCCGAAAGATGGTAAAAAATATTGCTAATGCGGGATTCTTCTCAAGTGATCGTACAATTGAGCAGTATAACAATGATATTTGGAAGCTTAGCTAATTAGCTGCGAGACTAGGAAAATATGGTTGTAAAGCCCTAGGGTTGGATATTGATTTTAGCATTTCCACATGATAAAATATCAACTAGTTGCGGCCCAGGTGGGCCATAGATTAGGAGGATTGTTTATGCCTACATGGGTTATAGTTTTGCTTATAGTTATAGTAATTATGGCTGTGCTTTTATTCTTCATGTCTAGAAGAGTTAAGAAGGCACAGGATGAGATGGCAAAGCAGGAAGAGCAGATGGCTGCAGTTGCTCAGCAGGTTTCTATGCTCATCATCGACAAGAAGCGTTTAAAGTTCAAGGAAGCAGGCCTTCCAGAGTCTGTAATCAGCGCAGTACCTTGGTATCAGAAGGGCCTTAAGGTGCCTGTAGTTAAGGCCAAGGTTGGTCCACAGATGATGACTCTTCTTTGCAAAGAGGAAATCTTCGAGGAGATTCCAGTAAAGAAAGAGGTTAAGGCTACAGTTTCTGGTCTTTACATCACAAAGGTTAAGGGGCTTCACGGCGCAAACGCACAGCAGGAGACCAAAAAGAAAAAGGGTCTTAGAGCTTGGGCACTTCGTAAGCGCAAAGAACTTATGGAGCAAGGAAAATAAAATAATAAAATAAAGGCTGTGGCACCTGCCAATGTCATCTGGTGATGACTTGGTGGTGTCATAGCCTTTTCATATGTTATTCATGGCAATAAGAATTCTTGTTGGAAGAATAGCTATATTTTTAAAAGCATGATTAACCGTTCATAGTATTATGTATATTATGTAGTGTTGAGCTTAGATCCGTATTTCTAGTACTACCTAGCGTTCTTGTAGCTCTTCCATCAGATGATAGTACATTTTGTTGATAAGTTGGTCTCATATTTGTCAATTCACTAATTTGATAGGTTTGTCGTCTAAGTTGTGGGTTATTTGTCTGAAATCTAGGTGTTGACTGTTGGGAACGATTAAATATGCCTCGATGAGTTTCACCTTGATTTCTATACGGCCTTTCATTTGGATTTATTGAGGTGCTAGCTGAAGCAACATTATTTGTTAGTTCTACACGACTTCCTTGTTTCTTATTGAGTTTGTCTGAAAGTTTTTTATTTTCATCATGTAACTTGGTTAAAATACCAGTTACCCACGCATCATTATAAATATTATTTCTGAGGGTGGATTTAGTTTCGTCATATCTTTTAGATTCTTTTAATAACTTCCGCTTAGTTATATATTTAAAAGGATTAGAACTCTTCTCGTTTTTTTCTATGAGACGATTAAGTAAAATTTTGTTACCTTCATAAAAATAAATTACATCTAGACGATTACAATCTGCAATGATTTCCGCGTCAAGTTGGTTATTAGATGTGTTCTCGTTATTAGTGAGCATTCGTATATCATTTATAGATGTACTATATTCTTCATCTGTAGTGCGTAATACTCGTTCTCTATAATTATTGTCAGTACGTGCCAAGTTGAGATAACGATTGGCTTCATTGAGTTGGCTATTTTTTTCTCTTTGTTTTTTGGTATATTTATCCCAAAGTCGATCCCCCATATTTTGATTATATTTATTCTCGTGCTCTGTGAGAACATTAATCGCATTTGTTATTATAGAAATGCTTTTGTTAAGCGATTCCACGCGATCTTCACAAGCTTCTATATAATCTGTTATTTTCTTAGAATCAGTTGGTTCAGAATTGAGTTCATAGTACATGTTATAAAATTCAAAACTATAATCTATACTTTCGTCTAGTCGGGAATCGTATTCAGTTATAAAACTTTGATTAGCATTGGCATTATAATCATAATTTTCGATATTATTAAAATCACTCATTTATATATCCTCCTTAACTAAAATAGTTTGTGTCTGTTCATAATATAATTTTGTTGGCTATTGAATAAGCTTGTATTGGTTTATGTCATTATCGTTCTCGGTAGTAGGTTTAGAGATTACAAAACATATTGTAGTTTTCTGTGGCATATTTATACTCTCCTTTCATAATTAAAATACGTATAGTAACAATTAAGTAATCAGCCCGAAAATCCTTGTGCAAAAATCTAACCGAGTAATAGTGCTTTTCGGTTTATATTACTTCCTATATTTATATATTAAAAAAATATTTAATTTTTTTCCGTTTTGGCAAAAAAAGTTGGAAAATTTTAAGATTTTATTTAAAAGAGTGTTCTATGTATGATGATATGATAGTAGGAGTAGAAAAAACGATGAGAAATAAGAGGTATAAAAACAAAAGCTGTAACATCCACCAATGTCATCTGTAATGATGGCGTTGATGGGCGCTACAGCTTTTGTATTAAAATTTTCACTCCAAAGTTGTAAGGCATTACACAAATTTGTTTGACTATTTGTGTAATAGATATTGTCAGGAGTTTGTGACAATACTTCATCGATGGTAATCTGTATTAATCGACTTTTATTTGTTATTTCGTTGTTCATATTAAATACTTCATTTTTATATTCTCCATAGAGTGAATTTAAGTTATTGGTGAGAGCAAGTATTTTATTATCAATAGTTTTGGATAAACCTGTGTAGCTTTTGATTGTATTATTTATTGCAGATTTTGCATTTATTTTGGTATGGTTATCCTGTTTTAATTCGTTTATAGCTTCATTTATTTGCTTAAGTTTTGATTCAATAGTGCTAATCATAGAGTTACAATCATCTATAGGTGTTCGCTGATTTTCATATTATATAGTTTTTAGTGTGTTTAATTAAAGCTAAAACCTCTACTTACAATATTGCGGCCATTAGAATTCGCCAAATTATTATTTCCTTGAGCAAAAAAAATGCTGGTTGACGTTAGCGCGATTATTTAATGCGACAAGTTGCCTTTGGGATAAGCTGTTTCGATTTGTATAAGTAGTTGGAAAGTCGGAAACAACTAGCTCGGGATTAAAAAGATATAAATCTTTGCGCAATTTTTCGTATGCGCTTTGCAATTTTGGTAATATTTCATTGATATATTCAAACTTTGGTCTTTTTGAATCTCTGAGAGAGCTTTCTATTTCATTATGTGCTCGTAGAGAGTCAGTTAAACCATGATAATTAAAGGAACGATGCGAGGCAGCAATAATATTATTAATTAATCTTTTGTTAGCAATACACAAATTTATGGCATCCAAACGCTTACAATCTAAATAATAGGCATTATTGATTTGAGTTTCAGTTATATTGTATGCTTTGCTAGCTCGTG
>JAEEGJ010032021.1_pt1 | contig 10129 bp, 7 predicted proteins | sample 8958761 | NCBI WGS metagenome assembly JAEEGJ01 (sample SAMN16246546, study PRJNA631951) | gut metagenome | biome: gut microbiome; feature: rumen; material: RS-attached | host: Bos | place: Iran: Karaj | collected 2018-10 | reverse complement strand
TGTCGTTTGGTAGTGTCGTTTTTTATTTGTACCTTTGCACGCTCAAAAGAGAATATATAATATAAATAAGGTATAAAGAGATGAATATTTCATTTGAAGCTCCCGACAAGATTAATGGTTTGATGACCATTACGCTGGAGACGGCTGACTATCAGCCTGAGGTTGATAAGACCCTGAAAGATTATCGTAAGCGTGCAAACATTCCTGGATTCCGTCCTGGTCAGGCTCCTATGGGCATGATCAAGCGTCAGTTCGGTCCTTCTGTGAAGGTAGAGGCCGTTAACAAACTGCTGGGTGAGAAGTTGTACGAGTATGTTCGTGAGAACAAGATTCAGATGCTGGGCGAGCCCCTGCCAAGTGATAAGCAGGAGCAGCTTGACTTTGAGAGCGATCAGCCCCTGACCTTTAAGTTCGATATCGCTGTGGCTCCTGAGTTCGAGGCAAAGCTGAGCGGTAAGGACAAGGTTCCCTATTATAACATTACTGTTGACGATAAGCTCATCGATCAGCAGGTAGAGATGTACCAGAACCGTTCTGGTCAGTACGAGAAGGTTGAGCAGTACGACTCTGAGGAGCGCGATATGCTGAAGGGTGACCTTCGCGAGGTTGGTAAGGAAGGCGGCATTGAGCTGTCTGACGTTGTGCTGATGCCTCAGTATATCAAGGTTGACGACCAGAAGAAGCTCTTCGACGCTTGCAAGCTGGGTGACATCATCACTTGGAATCCTCGCAAGGCTTATCCTGACAACGATGCCGAGGTGAGCGCTATGCTGAAGATTCAGAAGGAAGAGGTGAAGGATCACGAGGGTGACTTCACTTTCCAGGTAACCGAAATCAGCCGTTACGTAAAGCATGAGGTTAATCAGGAGTTGTTCGATCAGGTATTTGGCGACGGCAATGTAAAGGATGAGAAGGAGTTCCGTCAGAAGATTGCTGACCAGATTAGCCAGCAGTTCAAGACCGATTCTGACTATAAGTTCCTGCAGGATGTTCGTGCTCATGTTGAGAAGAAGGTTGGCAAGCTGGAGTTCCCAGAGGCTCTGCTGAAGCGCGTTATGATGAATAACAACAAGGACAAGGGTGCCGACTTCGTTGAGAAGAACTTCGAGGCAAGCATCAAGGAGCTGGGCTGGCACTTGATGAAAGAGCAGTTGGTTGCTGCTCAGGACATCAAGGTGGACGACGCCGACCTGAAAAACGTTGCCAAAGAGGCTGCTCGCATGCAGTTCGCTCAGTATGGTATGTCAAACGTACCCGATGAGTATCTCGAGAACTACGCTGCTGAGATGCTGAAGAAGCGCGAGAATGTTGACGGACTGGTTGACCGTGCCGTTGACGTGAAGCTGACAGCTGCTCTCAAGAGCGTGGTAAAACTCGATGAGAAGGACATTACAATGGAGGACTTCCAGAAGCTTCTCCAGGAGAAGTAATGGGGTTTGAAAGGCGAATTATAATTCTTTAACCAAAAATAAAGTCGGAATGGTTGGCGTTCCGACTTTTTTTATGTAATTTTGTATCACTTTATAAAGATGAATATGAACAACGATTTTAGGAAATATGCTACCAAGCATCTTGGCATCAATGGCTTAGTGCTTGACGAAGTAATGAGCGCACAGGCTCAGTATTTGAACCCTTACATCCTGGAGGAGCGCCAATTGAACGTGACCCAGATGGATGTTTTCTCCCGTTTGATGATGGATCGCATCATCTTCCTGGGTACGCAGATTGACGACTATACTGCCAATACGCTGCAGGCTCAGTTGCTGTATCTCGACTCTGTAGATAGTGGCAAGGATATCAGCATCTACTTGAATTCTCCTGGTGGCAGTGTGACAGCAGGACTGGGTATCTATGACACCATGCAGTTTATTTCGAGTGATGTCGCAACTATCTGTACAGGTATGGCTGCTTCAATGGCTGCAGTTCTGCTGGTTGCAGGAACAGAGGGCAAGCGCTCGGCACTGCCTCATAGCCGTGTGATGATTCACCAGCCGTTGGGCGGCGTACAGGGACAGGCTTCAGATATTGAGATTGAGGCCAAAGAGATTATGAAATTTAAGAAAGAACTCTATACGATTATTTCAGAGCACTCACATACTCCATACGACAAGGTGTGGAACGATTCAGACCGCAATTACTGGATGACGGCTGAGGAGGCAAAGGAATATGGTATGATTGATCAGGTGTTGGTAAAGAAATGATAAAGAAACAATGTAATTTCTGCGGCCGTTCGGAACGAGAGGTGAAGCTCTTGATAACGGGCGTGAACGGATGTATCTGTGAGGATTGTGCCGTTCAAGCCTATCAGGTGGCTTCTGCCAATGGCTATGGCCCTGATGCCAAGAAGAAAGATTCGCCTTTCCAGCTGAAACGTGTGCCGAAGCCCAAGGAAATTAAAGAACATCTTGACCAATACGTGATAGGACAAGATGAGGCTAAGCGCTTCCTGTCTGTGGCTGTGTATAATCATTACAAGCGTCTGCAGCAACCTACTGATGATAATGGTGTTGAGATTGAGAAGTCGAACATCATCATGGTGGGTTCTACGGGAACAGGTAAGACCTTGTTGGCTCGTACCATTGCCAAGATGCTGGATGTGCCATTCACCATTGTCGATGCTACCGTGTTTACGGAGGCAGGCTATGTAGGCGAGGATGTGGAAAGCATCTTGTCGCGCTTGCTCCAGGTGGCCGACTATAATGTGGAGGCTGCACAGCGTGGTATCGTCTTTATTGACGAGATTGATAAGATTGCACGTAAGAGTGATAACCCCAGCATTACCCGAGATGTCAGTGGTGAGGGCGTTCAGCAGGGATTGCTCAAGTTGTTGGAGGGCACGATGGTTAACGTGCCACCACAGGGTGGACGTAAGCATCCAGATCAGGAGTACATCCATGTTGATACACATAATATATTATTTATATGTGGTGGTGCCTTTGACGGCATTGAGCGAAAGATAGCCCAGCGACTGAATACTCATGTGGTGGGTTATAACTCTGTACAGAATGTACGAAAGATTGACAAGGACGACTTGATGCAGTATATTTTGCCACAGGACTTGAAGTCATTTGGCTTGATTCCTGAGATTATCGGTCGTCTCCCTGTATTGACCTATCTGAATCCTCTCGACCGAAAGGCGCTGACGAGAATCCTGACAGAACCCAAGAACTCTATTGTCAAACAATATGAGAAGTTGTTTGAGATGGATGGTATCAAGTTGACCTTTACTCCAGAAGCCCTGAAACTTATCGTCGACAAGGCGGTGGAGTATAAGTTAGGCGCTCGCGGACTGCGCTCTATTGTTGAGAGTATTATGATGGATGCTATGTTTGAAATTCCTTCTAAACGAACAAAATCCTTTGAAGTGACAGTTGAGTATGCGCAGAAGCAGCTCGATAAGTCGCATTTAAATTGAGGTGTAAGAACACCCGAATAAGAGTCTATGGCTACAAAGAAACAGAATCTCACAGAAGCATTAAAGAAGTATTTCGGCTTTGATAAGTTCAAAGGCGATCAGGAGGCAATCATACAGAATGTCCTCAACGGAAGGGACACCTTTGTATTGATGCCTACAGGTGGTGGTAAGTCACTATGTTATCAGTTGCCTTCGCTGCTGATGGACGGAACGGCTATCGTCATTTCGCCCCTGATAGCCTTGATGAAGAATCAGGTGGACATTATCAGTTCGATGAGTGATGAGGGTACGGCGCATTACCTGAACTCGTCGCTCAACAAGGCTGCTATTGATCAGGTGAAGACCGATATCTTAGCTGGACGCACCAAATTGTTGTATGTTGCTCCCGAATCATTGACGAAAGAAGATAATGTAGAGTTTCTAAAGCAGGCGAAAATTTCGTTCTATGCGGTGGATGAGGCACATTGTATTTCTGAATGGGGACACGATTTCCGTCCAGAGTATCGCCGAATCCGTCCTATTATTAACGAGATTGGCAATGCTCCTGTTATAGCCTTGACAGCAACGGCAACGGACAAGGTTCGTACGGATATCAAGAAAAACCTCGGTATTATCGATGCTGACGAGTTCAAGAGTTCGTTCAACCGTCCCAACCTGTATTATGAGGTTCGCCCCAAGACCAAGGAGGTTGATAAGGATATCATCAAGTTCATTAAACAGCATCCGGGCAAGAGTGGTATTATCTATTGTCTCTCCAGAAAAAAGGTGGAGGAGCTGGCAGAAATCCTGAGGGCTAATGACATCAGGGCTGCTGCTTATCATGCTGGATTGGAGTCTGCACTTCGTTCGCAAACACAGGATGACTTCCTGATGGAACGTATTGAAGTTATCGTGGCCACCATTGCCTTTGGTATGGGTATCGACAAACCTGATGTGCGTTTTGTGATTCATTATGATATTCCCAAGTCGCTGGAAGGATATTATCAGGAGACAGGTCGAGCCGGACGTGATGGAGGCGAGGGCCTTTGTATCACGTTCTATGCTCAGAAAGACTTGCAGAAACTGGATAAGTTCATGGAAGGCAAGCCGGTAGCTGAGCAGGATATCGGTCGTCAGCTGTTGGCTGAGACGGCTGCTTATGCAGAAACCTCAGTATGTCGTCGTAAGATGTTGCTCCATTACTTTGGCGAGGAGTATCATGAGGAAAATTGTCATAACTGCGACAACTGTCTGCATCCCAAGACGAAGATAGAGGCTCATGAGCAGTTATGTATTGTATTGACTGCTATACAGGCATTAAAGGAGAATTTCCGTTCTGACTATGTCATTGATTTTGTCGTAGGTCGTGAAACGGAAGAAATCATTGCACATAAGCATCAGAACCATGAACTGTTTGGTGCTGGTGAGGACTTTAATGAGAAGCATTGGAACCCTGTTATCCGACAAGCTTTGATTGCTGGCTATCTGAAGAAGGACGTAGAGAACTATGGCTTGCTGAAACTGACAGCTGCTGGTAAGAAGTTCATGAAGAAGCCGGAAACTTTCATGATAGTCGAAGATAATGAATTCGTAGAAGATTATGAGGCTACTACAGAACATGATGGTGTTACCAGTGCGCTCGATCCTACGTTGAATGCCATGCTGAGAGATCTTCGAAAGAAGGTAAGCAGACAACTGGAACGTCCTCCTTATGTAATCTTCCAGGATGTCGCTATTGAGCAGATGGCTACGGATTACCCTGTGACCCTTGAAGAACTGAAGAATATTCAGGGAGTAGGAGAGGGTAAGGTCAGACAGCCCTATGCCAAAGAGTTCGTTGACCTTATTAAGCGTTATTGCGAGGAGAATGAGATTGTTCGCCAAACAGACCTCCGTGTCCGCACCGTTGCGAAGAAGTCTATCCTGAAAGTAAAGATTATCCAAGCCATTGACCGTCAGATAGCTCTTGACGATATAGCAACCGCTCAAGGACTGGAGTTTGAGGATCTGCTCAGTGAGGTGGAGGCCATTGTTTATAGTGGTACAAAGCTGAATATCGACTATTTCCTGGATGAGGTGATGGACGAAGACCATGTTGACGATATCTATGACTATTTCTCGGAGAGTGACACTGACTCGCTGGAAGCCGCTCTCGACGAATTGGGCGACGAGTGCTCGGAAGACGAGATACGACTGGTGCGCATCAAGTTTATTTCGGAAATGGCCAATTAAGTGTTAAGAATGAATAGTTAAGCGTTAAGAATTAAGAAAAAATGCAGGGTTGCATCGATTTTCTTAATTCTTAATTCTTAATTTCTAATTAAAATGAGTAATTTTGCACGCAATAAAATTTAAAAGGAGTTTTTTATGTCATCATTTATTGCAGATAAGATTGTGATGGACGGCTTGACTTTCGACGACGTCCTGTTGATTCCCGCTTATTCAGAAGTACTGCCAAAGACAGTAGAGTTGCAAACGCAGTTTTCGCGTCACATCCGATTGAATATCCCCTTTGTGACAGCAGCAATGGACACTGTGACAGAGAGTCAGATGGCTATTGCCATTGCCCGTGAGGGAGGTATTGGTGTGATTCACAAGAACATGTCTATCGAGAACCAAGCCCGTGAGGTGGCTATCGTGAAACGTGCTGAGAACGGTATGATTTACGACCCCATTACCATTCCACTGGGTTCGTCAGTGGCACAGGCACTCGACATCATGGCAGAATACCATATCGGTGGTATCCCAGTGGTGGATGATGAGAAGCACCTGATGGGTATTGTCACCAACCGCGACCTGCGCTTCGAGCGCCGTCTGGACAGGCCCATCGAGGAGATTATGTCGAAGGAAAACCTTGTGACCACCCATCAGCAGACCGACTTGTCAGCTGCTGCACAGATTCTGCAGGAGAACAAGATTGAGAAACTGCCGGTGGTAGATAAGGACAATCACTTGATTGGTCTGATTACCTATAAGGATATCACAAAGGCAAAAGACAAGCCAATGGCTTGCAAGGACGAGAAAGGTCGTCTGCGCGTGGCTGCAGGTGTGGGGGTTACGTTCGATACGCTCGACCGCATGCAGGCACTGGTGAATGCAGGTGCCGACGCTATTGTGATTGATACGGCTCACGGTCATTCCAAGGGCGTTGTGGAGAAACTGCGCGAGGCGAAGGCCTCGTTCCCCAATATCGATATCGTTGTGGGTAACATTGCTACGGGCGAAGCTGCCAAGATGTTGGTGGATAATGGTGCTGACGCCGTGAAAGTGGGCATCGGTCCAGGTTCTATCTGTACGACACGTGTGGTTGCCGGTGTGGGTGTTCCCCAGTTGAGCGCCGTCTATGATGTGTATAAGACACTGAAGGGCACTGGTGTTCCATTGATTGCCGATGGCGGTCTGCGCTATTCGGGTGATATCGTCAAGGCTTTGGCTGCAGGCGGTTCGTGCGTGATGATCGGTTCGCTGGTAGCCGGTACAGAGGAGAGTCCTGGCGATACGATTATCTATAACGGACGTAAGTTCAAGAGCTATCGTGGTATGGGTTCGCTGGAGGCTATGGAGCATGGTTCAAAGGACCGTTACTTCCAGGCTGACACGAAGGAAACCAAGAAACTCGTACCAGAGGGTATTGCCGGTCGTGTACCTTATAAAGGAACTGTTCAGGAGGTGATTTATCAGATGGTAGGCGGTTTGCGCTCAGGTATGGGCTATTGCGGTGCTTCTACTATCGAGAAGTTGCATGATGCCAAGTTCACCCGTATTACGAATGCCGGTGTCAACGAGAGCCATCCGCATGATATCACTATCACCAGTGAGGCTCCTAACTATTCACGTCCAAACGATTAAGATGAAGTCTCTGCTACTGTTCGTCTTGACGATGCTGACTCCTGTAGGGGTGGCGGCAGCTGAGGATCCGATACTGTTTATGGTGGGTGATATGCCTGTCACACGTACGGAGTTCGAACAGTCGTATCTGAAGATGGTAGGCTTCGGACAGGCACCTCAGTCGGTGGCTGACTATCTGGAGTCGTATATCGTATATAAACTGAAGGTGAAGGCAGCACTTGATGCACATATCGATGCTACGAGTGCCTTCAAGGCGGCATACGCACAGAGTGTGTCGGCAAATACTCCGGTGCAGCAGACCGTTGCCGTTACATCGACGGGGCGGTTGACAGCACCGGCTTCATCAGTTAATGCACAATACGAAGAGCTCAGACGGAGAGCCGGTGTCGATGGACTGATATGTCTCTCGCAGATATTCATTCCTGTGGCCCAGAAGGCAAGTAGGGAGGAACAGCGTCAGGCTCAGCAGCGCATGGAGCGAATATACCATGAGTTGCAACAGGGTGCTGACTTCGGACAGTTGGCGCGACAGTATTCACAGGATGAGTCGTCGGCACAGAACGGCGGTGAGATGGGGTGGTTCAGTCGTGGACAGTTGTTCAAGGAAATAGAGGATGCGGCCTTTGGAATGAAGAAAGGGGAGATGAGTCGCCCCTTTCTTTCAACCATCGGTTACCATATCCTGCTGTTGAAAGACAGGAAACAGCTGGCGCGCTTTGACGCGCTGAGGGGTGACCTGGCTGCGGAGGCAGGACATAGGCAGATTCATCAGCTGACGACAACAGCCCCCTTGCAAGGTGATATCATTGAGCGACAGGAGGCAGCTGTTGTGGTGAGTGATGTTCAGATGCCCGCAGACCCCTTGCAGCGTGAATACTATGAGGGACTGCTGCTTTTCGAGCAAAGTAAGCAGTCGGTGGGCAGGCATGCTGCAGAAGACGAGGAGGCCCTGAAGTATTTTTTCAAGAAGAACAAGAAAAAATATCGTCGTAAGGGTTTCAAGCCCAAAGACTATACCGAGGTGCGCGAACTCGTTGTCGCTGACTTGCAGGAAGAGATGAACAAACATTGGGTAGCCGATTTGCGGAAGCAATACCCGGTAAGAATAGATAAGAAAGTATTAAAGACAGTAAATAAGCATCATTAGAATGAAGATACGAAGCATTATTGCAATCATGTCGCTGTGGCTGGTCTTCCCTATACAGGGAAAGGCTGTTAATGACAGTATTCAGAGTGTTGTGGATGAAGTAATCTGGGTAGTAGGCGATGAGGCTATTCTGAAGTCGGACGTCGAGGCCATGCGCATACAGGCGCAGCAGGAGGGTGTTCGTTGGAAAGGTGATCCCGACTGTGCCATCCCCGAGCAGATAGCTGTTCAGAAACTGTATCTGCATCAGGCCGCTATCGACAGTATTGAGGTGACGGAGGCGGAAATCACTCAGGGTATTGAGCAGCAGATTGAGTATATGATCTCTGTGATAGGCTCCCGTGAGAAACTGGAGGAGTATCACAAGAAGAATATGACGCAGATTCGTAATGAGCTCCGTGAGTCATACCGTGAGCGACAGATGGTGCAGGAAATGCAGCGCCATCTGGTAAAGGATATTTCGGTGACTCCAGCCGATGTGCGTCGCTATTTTGCCGATCTGCCTCAGGACAGTGTTCCCTTTGTACCTACCGAGGTGGAGGTTCAGATTATCTCGCAGATGCCCCGCGTGGATCAGGAAGAAATCAACCGCGTGAAAGAGGAACTGCGTGACTATACCGATCGTGTGAACAAAGGTGAGGCATCGTTCCAGACCTTGGCACGTCTCTATTCAGAAGACCCGGGAACGGCCCGTCGTGGCGGTGAACTCGGTCTGGTTGGTCGTGGTACCCTCGATCCTGCCTTTGCTACGGTTGCTTTCAACCTTACCGACCCGAAGAAGATCTCGAAGATCGTGGAGTCGGAGTTCGGTTTCCATATCATCCAGTTGATTGAGAAACGTGGTGAGAAGGTGAACGTGCGCCATATCCTGCGCAAGCCTGTCGTGTCACAGCAGTCTATCGACAAGGCACTTGTCCGTCTGGACTCTATTGCCGACGATATCCGTGCCGGCAAGTTCACCTTTGAGGCTGCGGCGCCTGTCCTGTCAGATGACAAGGACACGAAAAACAGTAAGGGCCTGATGTCAACCAATATGATGCAGACAGGTCATACCTCCTCTCGTTTCCGTATGCAGGACCTGCCGCCGGAGATTGCCAAGGTGGTGGATACCCTTCAGGTAGGACAGATATCGAAGTCGTTCCAGATGATTAACCAGCGTGGAAAAACTGTCTGTGTGATTGCCAAGTTGAAGAACCGTATCGAAGGGCATAAGGCCACAGTGACAGAAGACTTCCAGGTGCTGAAAGACGTGGTGCAGAACAAGCGTCAGGAAGAACGAATCCACCAATGGGTGGTCGATAAGATCAAGAATGTCTATACCCGTCTGAACGACGACTATAAGGACTGTAAGTTTGAGTTCGAAGGATGGGTGAAGTAGGAGTGAATAGTGAAGAAGTCATTCATTTACATATTACTTTTTGCCCTGTTGACGGGGATGGTGTCAGCCTTTGCCCAGCAGAAACAGCAGCGCAAGCGTCCTGTGCGGAGAGCGAAGACGCAGGACACACGTGTCTATCTGGTACATGCCGACCTCTTGCATTACGACGAGCAGATCAACCGCGATGCCACCATCTTGAATGGCAATGTGCACTTCACCCACCAGGGGGCCAGACTGTATTGCGACAGTGCCTACTTCTATGAGGCGAGCAACTCGTTTGAGGCTTTCGGACATGTGAAGATGTATCAGGGAGACACCCTCTCGCTGTTGAGCGACTATGCCTTCTATGACGGTAACGAAC
>JAEEGJ010032020.1_pt1 | contig 10129 bp, 6 predicted proteins | sample 8958761 | NCBI WGS metagenome assembly JAEEGJ01 (sample SAMN16246546, study PRJNA631951) | gut metagenome | biome: gut microbiome; feature: rumen; material: RS-attached | host: Bos | place: Iran: Karaj | collected 2018-10 | reverse complement strand
AAAAAAAGAAGAAAGACAGACTGACGGTAACGATAATCGGAGTAGTGATCTATTCCGTGGTCCTTATCGGGGTTATGGTCGGATCATACATCGCGGTCAAAGCGATATTCAGGAATTACGACCGCAAGATGGCTATCACTGCGGATACCGACACTCAGGAACCCGAGACCGAGACTACACCGACACCCGAACCGGAGCCGGAGCCCGAACCTGAGGACGAGGCGATATCTCACGAAATGGCCGAGCAGGATATCGAGGATGCCAGAGAAGGAGTCGTTGATTATTCAAGGATACTGTTCAAGCCCGGAAAAAGAAACAAAAACCTCAAATGGAAAGACACGGTATTTTCCAGAATAGAAAACGTTAAGGATCCTGCGGAAGCGCTCGTTAACACGTTTAAATACAAACGCGTTACGGCAGATCTTCCCGACAACGATACATCGGATTACAAAGTGTATGTCAATCCCGAAAACGATGCCGTTGAAAAGATCACGGAAGTATTTGACAGCGGCGATATCCTTGAAGTGATCGATTATTATTACGATAACGGAAATATCAATTATGTGTCGGAATACAAGACATTTATAGATGCTCCCATCGATATTTCGTCAACAAAGATCGAATCAAGGTATTATTTCAGAAACGACAGCCTTGTCCGCTATATATACTGTAAGGACGGGGAGGCCACAGAGTATAATGTGGCGGATATTGATTCGTACAGCAAAGGAACCGTGGATCAGTATGATTATCTCGAATCCGACATGATCAACCGTGCGTATGTCGTATACAATATTGCGCCGGCACTTCGGGAGACGGAAACACTGTACGGATATGTTATGGATGAATTCTCCATGCCGATGGAAGATGCGAAGATCGTTGTAAAGTCCGAATCGGATGACAGGATAATAGCCGAGTCTTCAACCGACGGAGACGGGTATTATAAGGTTGTCATAGACTGTACCGATGATGAAACATTTTGCGTGACCGCAAGTAAGGATACTCTTAACGAAGTCGGGGTATACGGGATCACGGCGAAGTTCGGATCCGGAAAATATGCGGTTGAACCGATTTATATGGGGTATACAAACAACGGAACCCTTTATCCGTCCCAGTTTGTAGTCAGGGATGCGACTGACCCTAACGTTCCTTTGTCGGGTGCCGGGATCATGATCAGAAGGGGATTCAATAACCGCACCGGTGAGGTCATGCAGACGGGAGCGCTTGACGATAACGGAACGGGAACGGTGTCGCTGACTTCCGGAAGTTATACCGCCGAGATATCAAAGGGTGGATATGAAACGCTGTATCTGTCGGTGATCATAAGGATGGATCACCAGTTTGCGGTAGGATTCGCAATGCCGGATGTCGGGGAAGATACGTTCAAAACGGTTGTATCCTGGGAATCGGCGCCTCTCGATCTGTGTTCGAAAGCGATATCATCCAACAGGGCAAGGGTCATTACATCTCCCGTAGACAGTCTCGGACTCACAACAGCCGAGTGCATTACGATCGATAATGCCGGAACGGATGATTACAGATTCTATGTCACTGATTTCGGAAGCATTACATCGGCGGATGTCATGTCATACAACATGACCGGGTCGTGTGCATATGTCGATGTGTATAACTCCGACGGACTTCTGGGAAAATTCCATGTACCCGTTGCATCTGCGGGAGTTGTATGGGAAGCGTTTGAGATTCATAACAAAACACTGCTTCCGATCAACTCGTATTTCTATGCGGTTGATGACGATACTCTGTGGAAAACGAAGTAGAAATTTGATATAATCTCTATTACTTTGAAAACCTGGCAGACAAATATATTTTAAGAAAGGATCACGTCATGAACAATTTGGATTTAGCTAAAACAGCCAATGAAATCCGTAAAGGCATTGTTACGGCAGTTCATTCGGCCAAGGCCGGTCATCCCGGCGGATCATTGTCCTGTGCGGATCTGATGACATTTCTCTATTTTGAGGAAATGAACATAGATCCCAAAAACCCCAAAAAGGAAGACAGGGACAGGTTCGTTCTTTCAAAAGGACACTGTGCTCCCGCTCTTTATTCCGCTCTTGCTCACAGAGGATATTTCCCGGTTGAGGAGCTTACAACTCTTCGTAAGCTCGGTTCACACCTTCAGGGACATCCCTGCATGCAGCATACCCCCGGAGTAGACATGTCAAGCGGTTCGCTCGGTCAGGGAATATCCGTTGCAGCCGGAATGGCACTGTCCGCAAAGCTTTCAAATGATTCTTACAGAGTATATACACTTCTCGGTGACGGCGAGATTGCCGAAGGACAGGTTTGGGAAGCTGCAATGTTTGCCGGACATAAGAAACTTGATAATTTCGTTGTAATAGTCGATAACAACGGTCTTCAGATCGACGGTAAAGTCGAGGATGTATGTAATCCTTATCCGATAGACAAGAAGTTCGAAGCGTTTAACTTCCATGTGATCAATATCGACGCACATGATTTTGACCAGATCCGCGCAGCCTTTGCCGAAGCAAAGGCAACGAAGGGAATGCCGACGGCAATCATCATGAAGTCCGTCAAAGGAAAGGGTGTTTCATTCATGGAGAATCAGGCGGGATGGCACGGAAAGGCACCCAACGACGAACAGTATGAAATTGCCATGAAGGATCTCGAGAAAGTAGGTGAAGCATTATGTCAGAAGTAGAAAAGATCGCAACCAGAGCCAGTTACGGTAATGCACTCGTTGAACTGGGCAATGATCATGATGACCTTGTAGTTTTAACGGCTGACCTTGCTGCAGCTACGATGACGGGTACATTTGCAAAGGCTCATCCCGACAAGCATATCAACTGCGGTATCGCTGAAGCCAATATGACTTGTATCGCTGCGGGACTTGCGGCAACAGGAAAAGTTCCTTTTGCAAGTTCGTTCGCAATGTTCTCGGCAGGAAGAGCATTTGAGCAGGTTCGTAATTCGATCGGATATCCTCATCTCAATGTTAAGATCGGTGCAACGCATGCCGGAGTATCGGTAGGAGAAGACGGCGCATCCCATCAGTGTAACGAGGATATCGCTCTTATGCGTACGATCCCCGGAATGGTGATAATCAATCCCGCGGATGATGTTGAAGCCAGAGCAGCGGTCAGAGCCGCTTATGAATACGTAGGTCCCGTTTATATGCGTTTCGGACGTGCAGCGGTTCCGGTGTTCAATGACGAGAAGACATATAAGTTTGAAATGGGCAAAGGTATAGTTCTCCGTGAAGGAGCCGATGTATCCATCATCGCGACAGGATCAACGGTTCCCGCTTCAATGGAAGCTGCAGAGATGCTCGCAAAGGACGGTATCGATGCCGAAGTCATAAATATCCATACGATCAAACCTCTTGATGAGGAACTGATCCTTAAGACGGCAAAGAAGACCGGAAAAGTCGTTACAGCCGAAGAGCATTCGGTTATCGGCGGTCTCGGAAGCGCTGTATGTGACGTTCTTTCCGAGAAGAATCCGACACCCGTGTTCAAGATCGGAATGCAAGACGTGTTCGGTGAAAGCGGAGCAGCCGCTCAGCTTCTTCACAAGTATAAGCTTGATGCTGAAGGAATATACGAACAGGTTAAGCAGTTTGTTAAATGATAATGTAGTGTAGGGACACGTCCCGTATGAGCTTCGGCTCGTATGGGACGTATCCTTATTTGTGAGGGATGATATGAAAGAGCTTATCTTTCTCGAGCCTGTAGTCAAAAAATGCATATGGGGTAAAGAGTACTGGACCGTCAGTGCACATGAGAACGGAGACTGCCTTGTTAAAGGAGGAACCTTTGACGGCTTGCATCTGTCCGAAGTGTGGCGGGATCATAAAGAACTGTTCGGAGTGGATACGGGGGATGATTTTCCGTTTATCGTAAAAGTCATAGACGCAAGGGATCCTCTCAGCATCCAGGTACACCCGGATAATGACTACGCTTATGAGAACGATAACGGTGCGGCCGGCAAAACCGAGTGCTGGTATGTAATGGACTGCGACAGGGACGGATCGATAATCATCGGCCACAATGCTAAGACGAGAGAAGAAGCCTCGCAGATGATCGAAGAAGGCCGGTGGGATGATTTTCTCAGAGAGATCCCGGTTAAAAAAGGCGATTTCTTCCAGATAACTCCGGGAACGGTTCATGCCATCAAGCAGAACACGATGATAATGGAGATCCAGCAAAGCTCGGATGTAACGTACCGTCTGTATGATTACGGAAGGATCAGGAACGGCGTCCAGAGGGAGCTTCATGTTGGAAAGAGCCTTGATGTGATGAGGATCCCTCATACCGATGCAAGATGTTATACGAACGGCGTTAAGGGTAAGCTGGTTTCCTGCAGATATTATGATGTGGACAGATACGATATTTCGGGATCGCGCGATTTTGAGAAAAACGATTCTTTTATGATAATATCGGTCCTTAACGGTGAAGGCGGTATTGACGGAAGAAAGATCAATGCGGGAGAGTCGTTCATCGTATCGGGAGGATACGGAGACTTTACGATATTCGGAAGTCTGACGATCATGGTCACGACCATCCCGAAGCTGTACGGCGGACTCGAAGCCGGCGGTACCAAGATGGTATGTGCTCTCGGATATGCGGACGGCACTATAATCGATCAGAAATCTTTTCCGACGACAACACCCGATGAGTCGATACCGAAAGTCATAGATTACTTTAAAGACAAAGATATCAGTGCGCTGGGGATAGGATCGTTCGGACCCGTGGATGTTAATCCGGATTCGGAGACATACGGTACGATCCTCGATTCACCGAAACTTCCCTGGCAGCATTATCCGATCAAAAAGATTCTTGAGGAGGCGCTTAGAGTGCCGATCAAAGTCGATTCGGACGTTAACGGATCGTGCCTCGGAGAGATGACGTTCGGATGTGCGCAGAGAATGGACAATGTCGGATATGTTACGATCGGTACCGGAATAGGTGCCGGAATGGCCGTAAACGGACAACTTGTTCATGGTATGGGGCATCCGGAATTCGGACATATACTTGTATCAAGACTTCCTGAGGATGATTACAAAGGCAGTTGTCCTTTCCACCCCAACTGTTTTGAGAGCCTGGCATCGGGACCCGCAATACAGGGGAGATGGGGAAAACCTGCGGCGGATCTGTCGGACAGACCGGAAGTATGGGAGATGGAGGCCGATTATATCGCTCAGGGACTGATGGCAATGGTGCTTACGATCTCACCGCGTAAGATAATACTCGGCGGAGGAGTCATGCATCAGGAACAGCTTTTCCCTCTGATAAGGAAGAAACTGTGCGAAAAACTTGCGGGCTACATACATGCGTCGGAACTTGACGATATAGATGATTACATCGTTCCCGCATCATTAAATGACAATCAGGGCATAATGGGAGCGATACAGCTGGGTGTGCTGGCGAGTATAGAATAAGAGAGTACTTCCTTTAAGTATATGGCAGAAATCAACGAAACCTTAAAAGATAAATACGAAGCCGCTCAAAATGATTTTGAGAAGAAGATACGCCGGCACAGGAGAGCCATCCTGTACCGTATAGTTATCGGACTTGCCATTGTTGTCGCGGTCATAGCAAGCGCTTACTATAACTATCAGAAGATGGTGTATACCGATTATGATGTCTTAAAGAAGATATCATACCCGGAAGCTTCAAACGCACGGTATCTCAAATTTGAGGGGAACATACTAAGATACAGCCAGGACGGAGCATCCGCATTTAACATAGCAAACGACATGATCTGGAATGAGACGTTTGAGATGCAGAACCCGATCGTGGATGTTTGTAAGGATTATATCGCCATAGGCGATTACATGGGAACGACGATCTACGTATATAACAGTTCGGGACTTCAGGGTACGATCGATACGTCGACACCGTTAAAGAGATTCTGTGTTTCGGGAAACGGAAACGTCGCGGTAGTACTTGAAGATAACGAAGTCACGTGGGTTAAACTGTATGATGTCAACGGAACGAACATCGCAAGCGACAGAACGACCATGTCGAAGAGCGGATATCCCGTATGTATAGATATTTCGGAGGACGGGATAATTCTTGCCGTTTCTTATCTGTTTGTCGACAGCGGAATACTGTCAACGTCAGTCGCATATTACAATTTCGGTGCCGTGGGTCAGAACGAGGTCGACAATCTGGTGAGCGGATACAATTATTCCGGAACCGTTGTTCCGCAGGTCTGTTTCATCAACCCGAACACGAGTTATGTACTCGGCGACAACAGTTTCTCCATATTTAAAGGATCCGAGAAACCCGAGAAGGTGTTTGAAAAGGATATAGAAAATGAAGTACTGAGCGTTTTCAACAACGAGGATATGATCGTTCTCGTATACGAAGATGACGAGGGAGAGAACAAGTTTCTTGCGGAAGTATATAACGATAAAGGAGATCTCGTAACAACACAGGGATTTGACATCGATTACAGCAACATATCGTTATATAAAGACATTATGGTCATATATAACAGTGAAGACTGTCAGATATACAACACATCGGGACTCAAGAAGTTTGACGGAAAGATGAGAGAATCGACGATCTTCATCACCCCCGAGGAATCACGTTCCAGATTCCTGGTTGTTTATCCCGACGGAATGGAGGAGATCAAACTTAAGTAGCATGAGAGATTATGTTTTACTGATCATAGTCCTTGCGGTTCTTGTAATCGGTGCGGTAAAAGGATACAGAAAAGGATTTCTGCGTTTGGCGGTCTGGTTTGCCGGACTTATCGCGGTACTGTTCATAGTAACTAAGATATCCCCGTATGTAAGTGATTTTCTTATAAAGAACACTTCGCTTTATGAAAATGTCAGGCAGAGGATAATCACAGCTTACGAAGAAAAGAATGCCGAGGATATTCCCGAAGATACTCTTCGCGGAGATGAAAATGAGAACAGAGTGATCGATTCTTTCGGATTTCCGGACCTGATCGCGGATTCCATCAGATCCAACAACACCGGGGAGATATATGACAGACTGGCCGTGACGTTGTTTAAAGATTTTGTCTCGGGTTATCTGTCGTCTTTGTCCATAAAAGCGGGAACATTCGTGGGACTGTTTATCATACTGGCGATAATCCAAGGAGTTTTGTTCCTTGCGATAAAGATACTTGAGAAAATCCCTGTTCTGCGAACGTTTAACAGACTTCTCGGGATGGCGACGGGTATAACACTTGCTCTGGTATTTGTCTGGATATTCTTCATTGCGGTTATGATGTTCTTCGGAAGGACGTTCGGCACATGGGTATTCGCCCAGGTCAGAGCAAGCAGATTCCTTACATACCTGTTTAACAACAATATTCTTTTCGAACTCGTAAAATAATCCACATAACATACAAAATCCTACACTGGAAAATATTATATTCTCAGAGTAGGATTTTTTATTTTAATGAAAAAGGGATTGTAATAAAGTGAGTTCATCCGAGTGAATTTCCTGGCAGTCAGGAAATCCCAAAAATTTTAAGGAGGATGAATATGAAAAAGAAAGTTTTAGCAGCTATTATGGCAGTAGCAATGACAGCTCTGACAGCTTGTGGCGCAGCAGCAGCTCCCGCAGCAGCAGGATCGGCTGACGCAGGCTCAGATGCAGCAGCAGCAGCTCCCGCAGCAGGCGGCGGCAAGAAGGTTGCAGTTGCAATGCCCACACAGTCTTCGGAAAGATGGATGCATGACGGTGCAAACATGAAGGCTCAGCTTGAGGAACTCGGCTATACCGTAGATCTTCAGTACGCAGAGGATGATGTGCAGGCTCAGGTTTCACAGATCGAGAACATGATCGCAGCAGGCGCTAACTGCCTCGTAATCGCAGCTATCGACTCAGACGCACTTGTAAACGTTGAGGCACAGGCTAAGGCAGCAGGCATCCCCGTTATCGCTTATGACCGTCTTCTTATGAACACAGACGCTGTTAGCTACTATGCAACATTCGATAACAAGGGTGTTGGAACAAAGATCGGTGAGTACATCGTTCAGCACTGCGGCGCTACAAAGGATAACCCGAAGACGATCGAGCTCTTCATGGGATCACCTGATGATAACAACGCTCATATGCTTTACGCAGGTCTTATGGAGCAGATCCAGCCTTTACTTGATGACGGTTCACTCGTTTGTAAGTCAGGCCAGATCGATTTCGATTCCAACAACACACTTCGTTGGGACCAGCAGACAGCTATGAAGAGATGTGAAGACATCCTTACAAGATACTATGCAGACACCAAGCTTGACATCTGTGCATGCGCATATGACGGACTTTCATACGGTTGTATGTCAGCTCTTGAAGGTGCAGGTTACACAGACGCTGATTGGCCGATGATCACAGGTCAGGATGCAGAGCTTATGGCTACAAAGCACATCATCTCCGGTAAGCAGACAATGTCTATCTACAAAGATACAAGACTCCTTGCTTCCAAGTGTGTTACAATGGTACAGGCAGTTCTTGAAGGTTCAGAGCCTGAGATCAACGACACAGAGCAGTACAACAACGGCAAGATCGTGGTTCCTTCATACCTTTGCGAGCCCGTTCCCGTTGACAAGGACAACTACAAAGAAGTTATCATCGGTGGCGGATACTACACAGAAGAGCAGCTTGCTGAATAATCAGTACCGGTTTTGATCACTTCATATAAACAGGGCGGCGGCATATGCCGCCCTGTTTTTGAAAATGATTTAATTATTTAGAAGGAGTAGGTAGGATGTCGGATTACATCTTGGAAATGAATCATATTACGAAGGAATTCTCCGGAGTAAAGGCTCTTGACGATGTTAATCTTAAGGTTAAAAAAGGCGAGATCCACGCGATATGCGGTGAGAACGGAGCCGGCAAGTCCACCCTTATGAATGTCCTGTCGGGCGTGTATCCTTTCGGAACGTACGAAGGAGATATCCTGTATAAAGGTGAACACTGCAAATTCCACAGCCTTAGAGATTCCGAAGCAAAAGGCATCGTTATCATTCATCAGGAGCTGGCACTGAGCCCACTGCTTTCGGTAGCGGAAAATGTGTTCATAGGTAATGAGCAGACAAGCAGGAAGGGTATCATAGACTGGACCGAAACAAGGCGCCGCGCAGTTGAAATGCTGGCGAAGGTGGGACTGGAGCACGAAGATGTCAACGTTCCTATCAATACCCTTGGTGTCGGAAAACAGCAGCTTATAGAGATCGCCAAGGCGATGGCAAAAAGGGTTGAACTTCTTATACTTGATGAGCCTACGGCGGCTCTTAATGATGAAGAAAGTAAAAAGCTTCTTGATATAATGCTTCAACTCAAGTCACAGGGAATAACATGTATCATCATCTCACATAAGCTTAACGAGATCGAATATGTTTCCGATTCGGTAACGATAATCCGAGACGGTAAGACGATCGAGACGCTCGTAAAAGGTGTTGATGATTATTCCGAAGACAGAGTTATCAAGGCAATGGTAGGCCGTGAAATGACAAACCGTTATCCCGCGAGGGAAGGTGTCAATATCGGCGATGTTATTTTTGAAGTTAAGAACTGGAATGTTTTCCATCCGGACGACGAGCACCGTCAGATGCTCAAGGATATAAACATCCAGGTCCGTGCGGGTGAGGTTGTAGGCCTTGCGGGACTTATGGGCGCAGGCAGAACCGAACTTGCGATGAGTCTGTTCGGCAGAAGCTACGGACAGAAGATATCCGGGCATGTTCTTATTAACGGAAGGGAAGTTCAGCTCAAGACCGTTAAGGACGCGGTTAAGAATAAACTTGCATATATATCCGAAGACAGAAAGACATACGGTCTTAATCTTATCGGAGACGTTAAAGAGAACATGACGATCGCCGCAAGACCGTTCTTCTTCTCAAAGAACGGCGTGATAAACTCCAATGATGAGATAGTTGCGGCACAGGATTACAGGCAGCGTGTCAAGGTAAAGACTAATTCCATCAATCAGGTGGTCGGATCACTTTCCGGTGGTAACCAGCAGAAGGTCGTGGTTGCCAAATGGATGATGACGCAACCGGATGTTCTTATAATGGATGAGCCTACAAGAGGTATAGATGTAGGCGCCAAATACGAGATCTACTGTGTAATAAACGAACTGGCCAAGGCAGGAAAGGCAGTTATAGTAATATCCTCCGAACTTCCCGAGATCA
>JAEEGJ010032019.1_pt1 | contig 10129 bp, 8 predicted proteins | sample 8958761 | NCBI WGS metagenome assembly JAEEGJ01 (sample SAMN16246546, study PRJNA631951) | gut metagenome | biome: gut microbiome; feature: rumen; material: RS-attached | host: Bos | place: Iran: Karaj | collected 2018-10 | reverse complement strand
CCCCTCCCCTACAACGGACGACCAATGGTCGCCCCTACATGGATTTGTTTGATTTAAAATCGGACGACCAATGGTCGCCCCTACATTTTTTTCGGACGACCAACGGTCGCCCCTGCAAGCGGGTCGTCGAGGCGCCGCCCCCTACATTCTGAATTCTGAATTCTTAATTCTTAATTCTTCCCCTCTCCCACTCTGCGAAGTATATCCACACACGGCGCGGGGATCCTGCCGAGATGATCGGGACCTACGTTCAACAGATAATTGCAGCCCATTCCGTTCAGTTTGTTTTTCTGCCGCAGGATCTCTTCCGCCGGTTTCCAGCTGCAGTCATAGTATTTGAAGCCCCACGAGCCGTTCATCGTGCACGGCGATTCGTACAGCCTGCCTGCGCTGTGTTCGTCCGGTATGAAATTGTCTTCCGCCGATTCGTAGTCTCCGCGTCCGTTTCCTATACGTGAATTCACAAGGCACTCCGGTTGATAGAATTTTACCATGTTATACAGCTCGTCGCTCTGCTCCGGCGTCAGTGTCACCGGGACGTCGAACCAGATAAGGCACAGATCGCCGTAATTTGTCAGTATCTCTTTGACCTGCGGCTTTATTTTTTCCTCAAAACAGATAGAATAATCTTTTTTCGACGCATCCGGATAGTCCCAGTTGTTCGTGAGATACGCGGCGTTATCGCACCAGACCTTTCCGAGCGTATAGCCGCCGCCGTGCGGATGCTCCCAGTCAAGATCCTGCGAATAATACAATCCGAGCTTCAAGCCGTGCTTTCTGCACGCTTCGGCAAGCTCCGCGACGACGTCGCGGCCGAACGGCGTAGCGTCCACCACGTTATAATCGGAGACAGAGGACTTGAACATGGCGAATCCGTCGTGGTGTTTTGAGACGAATACTATATATTTCATACCCGCGCTCTTTGCCGTCAGCACCCACTCCTCCGCGTCAAAGAAGACCGGATCGAACGCGCGGCAGAGTTTTTTGTATTCGCAAAGCGGTATGCGGAAATACTGCTGCGCCCATTCCGCGATATAATTGTCCATTCTGCGTCCTCTCCATTCGCCGCCAAGCAGAGAGTAAAGCCCCCAGTGTATCATCATTCCGAATTTCGCTTCGGCAAACCACTTTTTCATATCAACCGGTTCCATATTCATACATCCTTTGTTTTTTCGTTCTGCAGCAGTTTGAGATTGCGTTCAATAACGGCTTTGCCGCGCCAGGCGTAAGCGCGCTGCGCAAATTCTTCATCCGTCATATTCTGCAGCGTTTCGATTGTCAGATACGGCGTTCTGTCTTCATAGAAAAACTCTATTGGCGTGACCGCAGCTTTTTGCGAGAACGGGCAGACGTCAGCGCATATATCGCAGCCCCACGCGGAGCCGTACTGCAGGATATATTCGCGCTCTTCATCCGTCAGCTCGCCTTTTTTCTGCGTGACGGCGGACAGGCAGCCGCGTCCGTTTTTCATCGGGCACGCTTCCCTGCACGCTCCGCAGTGTATGCAGTACGACGTTTTATCGTCTTCATATTCAAAGACCGCGTCAGTATACAAAGCTCCTATAAAGATATAGCTGCCGTATTTTTCGTTTATCAGCATGCCGTTGTCACCGAGAATGCCGAGCCCGGCGTACGCGGCGGCTTTTACCTCGTTTACCGGCGCGGAATCCGCCATGCCGCAGAACTCCGCTCCGTATTTTTCGTGCAGTTTTGGGCAAATATTCTCAAAAAACTGCCTCATAAACAGATGATAATCCTTTGATACGGCGTATTTTGAGATATTTCGCTTCTCCTCCCCCGCGTAGTACGGAACGAGAAAAACTATGACGGACGCGGGTGTAAGACGTTTTTTCAGCACGCCGAGCCGTCTTTCGTTTATAATACCGCACTTATCAAACGGTATGACGGCGGAAAACTCTATGCCGTATTTTTCAAAATAACTGTTATCGAATCTCATAACGGTCTCCCGGGATCTTTTATATATACAATTATAAAGCCAAAATCCCGATATGTCAATAGATATGCGCGCATTAATTTAAAAAACCGTCCGGGCAAATAAAAGCATTGACAATTAAAAACGTTTATGATAAAATAGGCTAAACGATACGGGAGGGCACGGTATATGCTTACACTGAAAAAAGCAAAAGAATTAAACGATTCTCAGGTGACGGAGCACCATCTGATAATACACGCAAAAAACGTTATGTACGCAATGGGCGCCATGGCGGACCATTTCGGGCAGGACCGCGAGCACTGGATGGCGATAGGATATCTGCACGATTACGATTATGAAAAATTCCCGGACGAGCATCTGCAGCACACCGAAAAGGAGCTTTTGGCGGAAGGCGTCGATCCCGCCGACGTGCGCGCTATAATGAGCCACGGCTACGGCATCTGCTCCGACGTTAAGCCCGAGACTGATCTTGAAAAAAGCCTTTTCGCCGTGGACGAGCTGACGGGCATAATCCAGGCGTGCGCGCGTATGCGTCCGCTTGGAATAACCGACCTTGAAGTAAAGAGCTTTATGAAAAAGTTCAAAGACAAGAAATTCGCCGCGAAATGCGACAGAGAGCTTATCATCCGCGGCGCGGAGATGCTCGGTATGGACGTCGCGCAGCTGGCGGAAATATGTATAGAAGGCATGAAGCCGTACGCGGAAGACATAGAGCTTCTCGGAACAGGAGCGTAATATGAAAGAATTATATAAAAACACCTGGGCGGAGCTTGACAAGGGTGTGCGGATATTTTTGCTTGCCGGGGACGAAAAGGCGCTCGTAATAGACACGGGGATGACCGGGCTCGACATCCGCGCGCTCGTATCCGCTCATACAAATCTGCCATTTACGCTGCTCAACACGCACGCGGACAGAGATCACGTTGGCGGTAATTTTCAGTTTGATACGTTTTATATGCACCCGTCCGAGGCGGCGTATTATTACAACGTGCAAAACGGCAAAGGCAGGATGATGCCGGTGTTTGACGGCGATATAATAGATCTGGGCGGCAGGGAGCTTGAGATAATACACCTGCCCGGTCACACGCCCGGAAGCATAACGGTCTTAGACAGACAAAACCGCGCTCTGATAGGCGGCGACCCGATACAGAGGGACGGAAATATATTCATGTTCGGTCAGCAGAGAGACATGGGCGCGTATATAGCAAGCCTGAGACGTCTTATGCGCCGTGACGGTTTTGATCATATTTACCCGTCACACTCGGAGGAAAAAGTCGGCCGCGACGTCATACCGCTGCTTATAGAAGGCGCGGAAAAGATAGTATCCGGCGCGATACCCGCGGAGCAGAAAGAAGTTTTCGGAAAAGTCATAAGTTACTACGATGTCGGCGTCAGCCGCTTTTTATGCGAGCCTGTCTCCTGATCAACGCGAAGCGTTGCATGTAATCAAGCCGCATGCGGCTTGTATAAAAAAGGGCTGTTTAAAAACCTCGAAAAAAGAGGTGATTAAACAGCTCGTTTTTTGCACATTTGCCTTCTCCTTTGGGGGCGCGACGCGTTAAGAAAACTCCACAGTGTGGAGTTTTTAGCGAGGGGTTCATTGAATCCCGGCAAGCGGTGAAGCGATCTGTGATCGCGAACCGGGCAAGGGGGGACCATTTATGGTGGATGAGGCTCGGGTGTTGAAGATAACAAACCCATTGTTTTGCGGACTTCCGGCCTCATCCGTCACGCATACGCGTGCCACCTTCTCCGACCGAGAAGGCTTTCGGAGCATCACTCCACTATATAGTGGGAAGAATCAAATCTGCGGTAATTTTTTACGTTGAAAAATATAGATTTACACATTATTTTCTTGCTTTTTGCATAGAAATAAGGCTGTTTTTCGCCTAAATCTAAATTTAGGTTTTTAAACAGCCCCTTTTTTAAATCTTAATCCGAACCGTTATTATCTTCACAGCCGTTACTTCGCTGAAAGTCCGGCTATTTCCTTGGCTTCACGCCATTTGGCTTTATACTCGCGGACTTTTTGTCTGACGTCGGAATCGCGCGTTTTACTTGCGATCGTATTGTATACGCTTGTTGCGATATCGTAGAACTGGACGGCGGCGCAGTCCACGTGATACTTCTGGGTCTCGGTCAATGTATCAAGCGCGTAGATCTCGGCCCAAATATCCGCCAGCTTATCCATATAGGCGGTCGTGCAGTTTCCTTCTGTATCGTAAATACGGAAGAATCTGCCGTATTCGCAGATCACGTAGGAGTGTCCCTCCATCAGCTTGTTGTATTTCGTATTATCCAGCATATCCCCGTATACTGTATCCACGTATTTCAGAAGAAGAGGACCCGCGTCACCGTAGTAGTAGTTCATGAAATCGTTTGTGTACGCTGTAAACTCCTCCTCGGTCATATCGGGATTCCATAGCACCCTGCCCCACAGATACGCGCGCAGCTCGCCCATCGCGGTGGAGACACGGTCCTCGGGATGCTGCTGGCCTTCCACGTAGACGGCCGTCACGTTGTGGTCGATGAAAAACTTGACGCTCTGACGTATCACACGGAAATTCGGAGCAAAGCCGTTTTTATCTCCGTTATCGACAGCCTGGAAGTTACCGGAATACGTCCAGATCCTCAGATGATCACAGATCTCCGCCCATCCTTTGACGTAGCCTGCAAACGTCGCGTTGCGCGGGCAGTCGGGATCGTCTATGGCATGGACGAAGCAGCAGCTGCTGGTACACAGACATACGGCCACGTTCTTTTTGGGCTTAGTGACTTTTGGAGGCTTTTCGGTGAAGGTATACGCCAGAGTCTCCACCAGGACGTTCGGATAATCATCTTTTATATCGTTTGCAATGCGGTTGACAAAACGGATCCACGGTCCCGAGGGACTCCCCTCTTCCGCCTCGACAGCCTTACAGTTTTTGCACTGACATCCGTGAGAGGTACCGTCGGTCTGGGAAATATTCACATACTGCGCATTCGGGTATTTTTCCAGTTCCAGGCGAACGTTTTTCAAAACGGTCTGGTAGATATTTTCATCCGTCAGACAGGGATTGGGGCTCAGGTCTCCGCCCGTTTCCGCAAGATGCGCGATGGTATGGACCGGACCGCCGGCAAACTTGAACTCGCTTGAATTATAGCAGTTCCAGAATGGGAAATATGCCCAGCCGTCGTTAACGGCCGTCCAGCTTGTCCTGCGGTACGCGACGTGAGAATAATACACCGTACACAGATCCGCGGGGATATCCACCCGCAGATTCTCTTTGATCTCGTACATTTCCTGCTTTTCGGGGGAAGTCACGCCGCCGTATATACGCACGCCCAGGTATTTCTCAAGGAAATCGTATACGCCGAACAGCGTACCGCGATCCAAAGCGCCCGTTACGTACAGGTTTCCGCCGTCAACGAGCATGGCGTAGCCGTCGTCTTTGATCTGCAACCGGGCGGCTTTGACCGCCTCGGTATCGTAGGCGGTGGCGCCGACCAGGATCATATGACCGGCAGCTTCGGCGTCGGTGGTTTGCCTGACCGTCACGCCCGTTGCCTCGCCTATGAAGCGGACCAGAAAATCCGCGGCAAGCTGATCGTAGCTGCCGGGAGTCGCCGGGATCACAACGGTATACTCGGAAATATCCACGCCGCCGATAGTCAGGTGGTCCAGCTTGAGAGACGGATCGTCGTGATCGGGCTCGGTCTCTGTTTCCTCATCTGTTGTTACCTCGGGCAGGGTGACCGTAATGACGTCAGAATTTGCCGCTGTGGTTTCGTTGTTTTCTCCGCCCGGTGTGCAGGCAGTCAGAGATAAAGACAGCATTAAAGACGCCAATACGGCGCAAAGTATACGTTTGATTGTCATAATTTACCTCGGGGGAATTTTTGAGTGTCAATTCCGTAGTTGAATTTGTCGTATGGACGCAGAACAGTCCGGTATATCCGCATACGTCCGTCCTTACGTTCTTTATTGTATCATACTTTTTTGATTTGTCAATAAGTTTCGTTATCTAACCGTAATGAAATCGCGGCAACACCGCGGTGAAATCCGGGCAAGCCCGGATGAAATCAAATCCGCCATAAAAGGCGGATTTGGTTGAGGGGTGGGAACCTCCAAAGTTTGTCGGCGTCAGCCGACTCCTTAAAATTCAACGCACGATACGCAAGGGTATAAGAATACCGGCAAAGACAAGGATCGTGTTTCCTTACCTCAGCCGGTTTATACAATTCTTTACCGCCGGTCTATCTCGCTTCTGAAATCATCATCAGAACGCCGTAGGGCTGATCGGGCACCGTCACGTTGATGCCGGTGCTCATCAGCTCGGCGCCGGTCGCGGTCACGTCGAACAGTCCGTCGACGTCTTTGACGCGGTATGTGACCGAGTTGTCGAGTCCTTTGAGCTTCAGCGTGTACGAGAAGCCTTTCGTCGTCTCGTGGCAGAACAGCACGGCGAAGCCCGAGTTGTCAGCCGGGTCGAAGAACTCCCATCCGTTCCACCTGTTGGACTTTTCGCTCCATTTCGTAAGCTGATAGTAATCGGCGTAGAAATAGCGGCTCACGGCGTCGTGCTCGGTGTACGCCTGCGTGATAAGCTCCCAGTTAGCGTCGCGGTCGAGCACGCTCGGAAGATTGAGCAGCGACAGCGGCGCGTAGTTCATACGCGTTTTGTACGAGCTCGTCACCTGATATATCTCGTTTTTGAAATACGGGAACCATTCGAACAGCACCTGAGTCATGCGGCTCTTCATGTCGTAATCCTCGTGGTTGCCGTCGAACCAGTCGCTGTAATGCAGCGGCACGGCGCGCTTCATCGACTCGAGATCGTTGCGGCCGCCGCCGGAGGCGCATGAATCCATGTAGATACCGGGGTAGCGTGCGATTATGTCGTCCCAGAGTTTCAGATATCCCTGGACGTACTGGTTTTCAGCCATTCCGGCGCGGTCTTTCTGACCTTTGTATTTGCTGTCCCAGCCTGATGCGGGATCGCTGTTGAAGTCCTGACGGTATCCGGTTATGCCCGCGGTGTCGATCACGTCGCAGATGCGCTCGAATATCCACTGGCGGCAGCCCGGCTCGCCGAGGTCCATCAGATAGCCCTGCAGACCGCTGCCGCCGCTGAGCTTGAGCAGCCAGTCCGCCTCGAAGCCCTCCTGCGTCTGCACGAACCTGTTCTTGTCGAGCCTCATGCTCTCGGGCTCGAACCACAGCAGGCTGCGCATGCCGTGCTCGGCAGTGTATTTTCCGATATCGGCGAGCTTGTCGGGAAAGCGCGACGTGTCGACTTTTAGCGTGCCGGTCGACGGCCAGCCGACGGTCTCGCCCTCCGTGCCGGTGTACCATCCGGCGTCCATCCATAACAGTCCGGGCTGTATGCCGTGGGCGTTGAACGCGCGGCACATAAGCAGGAATTTCGACGTCGTCATTCCGGCGGACATACTCGATATGCCGGTGTAGATCGGCGTCAGCTCGCCGTCGATCTTTCGCATCACGTCGTTTATGTAGTAGTGACGCCAGACGTTGACCTGCTCGTCGACTCCGATATCGCCGTATTCGACGAACGCCATCAGCGGCGTGCGGACCGTTTCTCCGGGCAGAAGGCGAGTGTTCAGCGTGTTCTGACCGGTCGAAAGCGTCGTTTTTGTCGTGTCGGCGTCGTATCTGAAATCGGCGTGCCATCTGCCGGGCCAGCCGATCGCGATGAACGTGCCGCTGTCGCCGTGGCTGAGGTTATAATACGGGAAAACGCCGTGGGTGGGGCGTCCCGAAGTCGATTTGTCGGAATATTTCTTCTGTTTTGCCAGATTGAACGTGTAGCTGCGGTAGTTGGCGCCGCCGGCGTCGCCCTTTATCCCGCGCAGAGAGGCTCCTTCGCCCGAAAACTCTATCTCAAACCGCAGATCGGAGATCACACCGGTGTTTTTGTCGGAGTCGTTTTCGATATACACGACATATTCGTACGCGCTCTCGGACGGGAAAACGTTGAGCGTCAGCGTGAATTTCGCGTTTATGTCCGGGTGACGGTAGACAGTAACGGTTCGGCTGCCGCGGTCGATCTTGTCGGTCGTCTCGGATTCTTTTGCGAACCCGGAAAATCCGCGGTATTCGACGCCGTCGTAACTGAAGCAAAGCGGGAACGCGCCGGGATCGGCGAGCAGCGCCTTGTAACCGGACGGCGGATCGGCGTCCGCGGGATCGTGCGCGATATCTTCGGTCACGGCGTCGGTCTGCGTCGTCTCAACGGTCGTGACCTCGTCGGTCACGTCGGTCGTTTCGGCGTCGTGCGGGCCGCAGCCGGCGATCATAACGAGCGCGAGGAGCGCGCAGATCAGGGAAGTCAGTTTCGATTTTTTTATTTCCGCACCCTCACTTTCTCTTTTTCAGAAGCAGGAACACGCCGGCGCCCGCCAGAACGGTCACCGCCGCGGCGATCGCGACGATCAGCGCCGTACGGCCGCCGTTTTTCTCCTCCGGCTGAGCGTCCGTCCCGGGCGCACCGGTCAACTCCGCCGTGCCGTCGGTAACGTCTTCCGTGCAGGCGGTATCGTCGGCGGGGGCCGCCGGTTCCGTGTCGGTAGTTCCGGTCGTTCCAAAGAGGCTTTCGAAGCCGTCGTCGGTGTAAAGCATGTCGGACGTGATATTTCCGCTCTTGCTGATCACAGCGCCGCCCCATGTCGCCCACGCGCCGCTGATGGACGGGATGCCCGCGACGGCGAGGCGCAGTACGGAGACTCCGGTTATATCGGCCTCCATCGGCTGCATCGGCTCGCCGAACACGATCAGATCGCTCTCGTAAAGCGTCTTTCCGTCGCCTATCAGCGCGAATTTAACCGACGCCATAGTGATATCATAGCTCGTCAGCGTTTCGCAGACTCCGCAGTACGCGGCGAATTTCGTGAAACCGAGCCCGTCGATGTTGACGTCGATGTACGACGTGTAACCGGACGACGAAGCATGGAATCCCACGCCTTTGCTGAAGAACTTGCCGTCCGTGCTGAATATGATCTCGTTCGCGGTATTGCAGTCGCGGCCGACGATATTGCCGGTGTACGTGTGGTTGTCGGACCAGTAAAGGTCGCTTATGTAAGCGTGATCGCCCGAAACGAGCTCGGCCGGCTGAGGTTCGTCCGTTTTGTCGGGATCGAAGCCGCCGGAGCCCTGGCTCTGCCATTCCGGCGTCTCGGGCTTTTCATTGCAGAGCATCGCGTCGCCCCAGATTCCGGCGTCGCAGGCGTAGTTGCCGCAGTTGTTCTGCGTGAGCCGCAGAAGCTTTACGCCCTCCACGTCGACGCAGATGAAATACGGCTTTTTGCCCCAGTCGATCTCGGGAGTCTGCGCGAGCAGCGCTCCGTCGCCGTAAACGCTGAAGGAGATGCTCCCCCATTCGAGAAAATAAGACGCCTCCTGCAGTACGCCGACCGTGGCGTAGAAATATTTCATACCGAGCGACGATATATCGAATTCGATATAAGCGTCCTTGTCCGGCAGACAGTGCATGCCGATGCCTTTTTTGAACGTCAGCTGCCAGGTCTTCAGTTTTTCACCGGAGTGCGCGGCGTTCATGCCTATGCCGTCAAGGCTTTCGTGCGCGGTCATCAGATCCGCCCTGTCGCCCAGACTCACCTGTTCTTCCGCCGCGGATACGCGCAAGACGAAAAGCGGCAGAACGAGAAGGACCGCGGCGGCAGCGGAGATGATCCGCAGCAGTTTTTTCATGTCGATCTCCTTTCCTTGATGTTATCTGTGTCAATGATATCACAAAAACGGCGCATTGTCAACCCGACGACTCAGCTCAGGCGATAAAAATCACATAAATGAATATGTAAAAAAATCAGATATAACATTAAAAAAACCATCTTGACAAACATCTGCTCGTGCGATATAATGTGCTCGAACAGACGTTCTAATATCATTTTATCGGGGGGAATATAGTTGACAGAAAGCAAGATCGAACTGTCAAAAGAGGACATAGACGAATTAAAATCGTTTTTCAAAAAGAATAATATTTTCAATACTGATCTAACGGGATAATATAAGCCCCTATGTAGATAAAAACACCGCATATCCTGCGATCTTGCAAGATATGCGGTGTTATTTTGGTCGGAGTGTTCATAACGCAAGTGAATTTTATGATGATATCCGGCGCGATACACATTCCGATGCCCGACCATATCAACCGTTCG
>JAEEGJ010032016.1_pt1 | contig 10131 bp, 9 predicted proteins | sample 8958761 | NCBI WGS metagenome assembly JAEEGJ01 (sample SAMN16246546, study PRJNA631951) | gut metagenome | biome: gut microbiome; feature: rumen; material: RS-attached | host: Bos | place: Iran: Karaj | collected 2018-10 | reverse complement strand
ACAGGTTCTTCGGATAGACCCAGGAGAAGTCATCGGCCGTGCCGTTGGCATCCTGCAGGTCAAACTCGGAAACGTCCAGGGCGATGAAGGTGGCGTCCGGATTCTCTCCGACCGTGCCGACGATGGCCTTGGCAAAGGCATAGCCGGGCATAATAACGACGGTGTATCCGTCATCGATGGCGTTTTCAATGGAAGAAATACGGTCGGTATCGGAGTCGGAATTGGGCTTGTAGTACTGGAAGTCCACGCCGGCTTCTTCGCAGAAGGCCTTGCAGGCTTCGTACGTGGTCTGGTTGAAGGACTGGTCGGTAATGTCACCATAGTCGGTGATCATCGCAACCTTCATGCTGCTTTCAGCGCCGGCAAAGGACGCGACGGAAAGAAGCATGGCTACGGTCAACAGGACAGCCAAAAACTTTTTCATTGGGGAACCCTCCTTAATAAATTGTTCAAACCTTGCAGGTTTTCACCTGTTTTACATACGGGTATTATACCAGAATTCCGACTGAAGAGTAAGACAAAAGTATTACATTTTTTGGATACTTTATTTTTTTATTCCGGGCGGAATTCGTCCAGGATCTGCTTTCCGGCGCTTGCGCCGATGCGCTCCGCGCCGGCTTCAATCATGGCTTTGCAGGAGGCCCAGTCCCGGATGCCGCCGGCCGCCTTGACCTTTACGTCGTCCCCCGCGATCTCCTTCATGATGCGGACATCTTCCGGGGTGGCGCCGCCGGTCCCGAAACCGGTCGAGGTTTTGATAAAGTCCGGCTTCACTTCCTTCGCGATTCCGGCCAGGCGGGCAATTTCCTCTTTTGTCAGGTAGCAGTTTTCAAAGATGACCTTGCAGCCGGCGCCGCGGGAGTGACAGGCGTCGGTGATCTTTTCCATCTCATCCTTTACAAGGTCCCACCGGCCGTCCTTCACGTCGGAAACATTGACGACATAGTCGATCTCATCCGCGCCGTCGGCGATGGCGGTTTCCGCCTCAAACACTTTGGCAGCCGTGGACATCTGGCCGAGCGGGAAGCCGGCCACGGTGCCGACCAGGACGCCGGTGCCCTTCACCAGCTCCGCGCACAGGGCAGTGAAGGCGGAGTTGACCATGACGGAGGCAAAGTGATACGTTTTCGCTTCCTCACAGAGACGGCGGATATCCTCACGGGTGGCGGTGGCCTTCAGGTTGGTATGATCGATCATCCCGGCAACGGCTTCTTTTGTCAGCGCATTCGTACTCATTTTTCATTTCTCCTTCAGGCCGCGGCGCGGCCGTTTTTTTCTCTGAAAAACAGTATAGCACAGAAGCGCAAAGTTGGGTATAATGAAGCAAATGAATCATGCAAAATGAATAACCGACAGGAAGGGAAAAGAACGATGGCAGTGGATTTTGACCGGGGAGAACTGATCCGCAGGGCACTGGAACAGCAGAAGAACGCATACGCGCCGTACTCCGGGTTCTGCGTTTCGGCGGCGGTGCTGATGGATTCCGGGGAAATCTATACAGGAGTGAACGTAGAGAACGCTTCCTATCCGGCGGGGACCTGCGCGGAAAGGAATGCCATTCAGCATGCTGTGGCCTGCGGAGAGCGCAGGATCAGGGCCATCGCGATCGTGGGCGGCAAACAGGGCAGCAACCGGAATTATTGCGTTCCGTGCGGGATCTGCCGGCAGGTGATGCGGGAATTCTGCGATCCGAAGGAAATGCGGGTCCTGCTGGCCAGGACACCGGAGGATTACAAGGAGATGACACTGGAAGAACTGCTGCCCGAAAGCTTCGGGCCGGAAAACCTGGCCGGAATATAACAGCCGGATCACGGCGATGAGAAGGAAGGATAACCGAAACATGGCAAAACTGTATTTCCGGTACGGGGCGATGGGATCGTCCAAGACCGCCAACGCGATCATGGTGCAGTACAACTACGAGGAACGGGGGCAGAAAGCCCTGATGGTAAAGCCTGCCCTGGAGAACCGGGACGGTGCCCGCGTTGTGGCGAGCCGCTCCGGACTGCAGGCGGAATGCGAATTCATCGAGGACCTGACGCTGGAAAAGGCGAAGGAGTACGACTGCATCATCGTGGACGAGGCGCAGTTCCTGACGAAGGCGCAGGTGCAGCTGCTGGTGGACATTGTGGACAAGGGCAACGTGCCGGTGATCTGCTACGGACTGCGGGCGGATTTCCAGGGGAACCTGTTTGAAGGAAGCCTCTGGCTGCTGGCCTGGGCGGACTCCATCGAGGAAATCAAGACGGTGTGCTGGTGCGGAAAAAAGGCCACCTGCAACGCGCGGTTGTCAGGCGGCCGTGTGATCAAGGAAGGGGAGCAGGTGCTCCTCGGCGGGAATGAAAGCTACATCGCTCTGTGCCGGAAGCACTGGGCATCAGGACAAATCGGGAATCACAAGTGAGCGGAACGTTATCAGCGTTTCCGGACAACCAGGGTGACACTCTTCGGAGACGCCCGGACAATACTGCCTTCAGCTGCCGTGCCTTCGGGCACGGCAGTTTCGTTTTCCAGCAGGACGGTGTAACCGGACCAGCCGTCCGGAAGCTCCGCCTGTACGTCGCCGCTGCCCGGATTGATCAGGGCAAAGGCAACGGCTTCCCCGTGTGTGCGCCAGGTCACGGCGATGACATTTCCGTCCCGCAGCGCGCATTCCGGTACGTCCCCGGAGGTCAGGAACGCGTTTTCCCTGCGGATACGGATGAGCCCCCGGTAATACTCGGACATGGCCAGCTGCGGGCTGCCCGGCGTGAGGCTGTCCCAGTCAAGGTTGTTCACTTCATCGGAGGATTTATAGCTGTTGCTGTCTCCCTGCTTGGTGCGCAGCATTTCCTCGCCGGCCAGGAAGAACGGCGTTCCGCGGCTGAGCAGGACCGTGGCTGCGCACAGGCGGTTCATGGCCAGGCGTTCTCCGTCCGACGCGTCCGGACAGGAGAGCATGAGCTTGTCCCAGAGCGTATGGTTGTCATGGGAAGATACATAGTTGATGACCATGGAATTCTTCACACCCCAGGCAACGGCGCTTCCTTTCAGGCCGCCCTGCAGGCCGAAGATCACTTTCTCCGCGTTGAGCCTGGCGGCAGTCCCGTTGGCATAGCCGGTGTCCTTCGGATCGAAGACGCTGCCTTTCAGGCCGTCCCGGATGGCGTCATTGAAGACGGCTACGGAACCCGCCGCGTTTTCGGAAGCGGTGACCTGCCTGATATTCTTCTGGTCCGCTTTGAAGTTGTCCCGCAGCGGCGTGCTGCCGCCGGTCCAGCCTTCCCCGTAGATCAGGGCCTTCGGGTTGACGGCATGCACGGCTTCCTCCACCGCCTGCATGGTTGCCACATCATGGAGGGCCATCAGGTCAAACCGGAAGCCGTCCAGCATGTATTCCTCCGCCCAATAGCGGACGCTGTCCACAATATACTTCCGGCACATGACCCGCTCGGAGGCGGTTTCATTGCCGCAGCCGCTGCCGTTGGAGGCGCTGCCGTCGGCATTGAAGCGGTAGTAGTAATAAGGAACAATGCGATTCAGGTTTGAATCGAGGGAATACGTATGGTTGTACACCACGTCCATCACGACACCCAGCCCGGCCGCATGGAGCCCCTGCACCATCTGCTTGAATTCCCGGATCCGGACTTCCCCGTGGTAAGGATCCGTCGCATAGCTGCCCTCCGGGGCATTGTAGTTCTTCGGATCGTAGCCCCAGTTGAACTGCGGTTCGCTGCTGCTTTCATCCACCGTGGCAAAGTCGTAGACCGGCTGCAGGTGGATGTGGGTGACGCCCAGCTGCTTCAGGTAATCGACACCGGCAGGAACGCCGGAAGCATTGGCCAGGCCTGTTTCGGTGAAGGCCAGATACTTTCCGGGAAAGGCGGAGGAGGCCAGCCGGTTGGAGAAATCCCGGACGTGGACTTCCCAGATGACAGCGTCCTCATAGGCAGACAGGCCGGAATCGAACACACTGTCCCGGAAACCTTCCGGATCGGTCTGCCGGAGATCCGTGACCATGCCGCGGTTTCCGTTCACACCGACAGCGCGGGCATAGGGATCCACGGCTTCCTGCGTCCCGGCGGCAGTCGTGACCGTGTAGGTGTAATAAGTCCCGTGGCCGCAGGCCGCTTCAGCGCTCCAGACACCTTTTTCCCCGTAAACCATGGGAACGGATTCATAAGCGTCCCCGCCGTCGCCTGCCTCAAACAGATTCAGGATCACAGCGGACGCAGTGGGGGCCCATACCTTGAAAACGGTCCGGCCGTCCAGAATCACGGCTCCCAGATCATCCCCGTCATAGGTGAAGTTTTCGATGAACCCGGGGCTGTCAAAAAGACCGGTGGGTACGGCGGATACTTCCCCGTAGCCTTCGATTTCCACGGTATAGGTCCGGGTCAGGTCCAGGGGCTCAGCCAGCCGGATCACGCCGTTGTTCACCTTGTTGCCCAGGCTTGAAAGACTTTCCACGGCGATATCCTTTCCATCCAGGCGGACATGCACGGCATCCAGGCTTTCCAGGCGGACCGCCGGGTTGATGGCATAGCGGATTTCCGACGGGGAGACAATGCCGGCCAGCTTGAATACCCGGATCGGTTCGAGGGTTTTCCCGCCGTCCGGACTGGTGTACTGCATTCCGTCCCCGGGCTGCAGGAAGATCTCCGTCAGGGAACCGGTGAGCACGGCAAAACGGTCATCCTCATAATCCTTGGCGGCGCTGCCCCAGGAACTTCCGCCCGGCTCGGAGCAATCGCGCCGGACGATGAAACCGACTTCGTCCACGTCTGCAGGCACATCCACGGAGGTCTTCACACCGTATTCGCAGGGCTCAAAGAGATGGCCGCTGCCGTCTTTCCCGGGGAACCAGATCCAGACATCACATTTTTCATAATCGGCATCCGGCGAGGTCCAGTACAGGGTGAGACGCCGGGTGCCTTCCGCGGCGCCGGAAACGGCAAACAGCGGGAGCAGGCAGAAAGCCAGGAGAATCGCGGTCAGTCTTTTCATGCGGGGCAGCTCCTTTCATTCACGGATTGTTCAGGAGAAAAATCACCGGTATCGGAACTCCGGCCGACGGAACAGAAAACAGACAGAGCGCGAAGCGGCGGTCTGCTTTTCACACGGCCGTGAAGACAAAGAACGGAACCTGTAAATCTAATCCAGATTATACATCTTTACGCCTGCAGCCGCAAATTTTTCCCGTTTTCCGGGAAGACCTGAAAAAAACGGCCGGGAAGCATGATAATTGTTGACTTTTACGGAAATATGTCATACAATTGTCATGAAATTGTAAAATATTATTTCTTTGGAGGAATGATTATGCTGAAGCGCCTGATCTCCGTATTGCTGATCCTTACGCTGGTGCTTGCATGCATGCCGGTCGCGACGGCTGCGGGCTCTCTCCGGATCGGATCCAGGGGCACTGAAGTCACTGAACTGCAGAATGCCCTGAAAGAACTGGGCCTGTATTCACAGAAGGTGGACGGCGTATACGGCCGGGGGACGCGGACGGCGGTGCAGGCCTTCCAGCGGGCGAACGGCCTGACGGCGGACGGCATTGCAGGGCCGAAGACGCTGGCAAAGCTGTACAGCAGCAGTGAAGCCTCCGCCTCAGGATCCTCCACCGGATCTTCTTCCGGCGGGACCTCCTCCCAGGCACCGTCCCGTACGCTCCGGCGGGGAGACCGCGGGGACGATGTGAAACAGGTGCAGGAAAAACTGAAGGAACTGGGCCTGTATTCCATGAGCGCAGACGGGAAATACGGTCCGGGGACCGCAAAAGCGGTGCAGGCCTTCCAGCAGGCAAACGGCCTGAAGGCGGACGGTATCGCCGGGCCGAAGACCCTGGAAAAGATGTTCGCCGCCAGCACAGCAGCCCCGGAGACCGTTTCCGAAGCTTCTTCCGCCACCGCCGAGGCAGCGGTTTTTGAAGAAGCGGACACGGCGGATCCCGCAGCTGTGCTGCTGGAGCGGATCGCCGCGGACAGCGGTGCCGTATGCGGTACGCTGGTCGTGACAAAGGACGGCGAGACGGTCGCGAACTGGTCGTTCGGCGGCGTGAGCGATCAGACCTGCTTCCGGATTGCTTCCGTCACGAAATGGGTGACAGCGATCGGCCTGATGACGCTTTATGACCAGGGAAAACTGGACCTGGACCGGGATATCAGCGAATATCTGCCTTTCAAGGTGCGCAATCCCGCATACCCGGACACGCCCATAACAGCCCGGATGCTGCTGAGCCATACATCCTCCCTCTCGCCGGAGGCCAGCACCTACAAACCGGACTGGGAATCCATCAGCAAATCCTATGACCCGCTATTTGACGAGACGGCGAAGCCGGGCACAAAATACGCATACGCGGATTACAACGGCGCGCTCTTCGGATGCCTGATCGAGGCGATTACCGGAGAGAGCGTACAGAACTATATGGACCGGACGGTGTTCAAGCCCCTGGGACTGACAGCGGCCTATTCGCCCAAATACCTGCCTGCCGGAACGCCCACGAAGGACCTGCTGAAGACGAACGGCTCCGTGGGACTGTCCGTGGCGGACGACCTGAGCTACAACTACAACAACACTGCGAACCCGCGGATGAATAACGGCTATACGGTCGGCGGCCTGTATATCAATACCGGATCCCTGACGAAACTGGCACAGATGATGCTCTCCGGCGGCGAACTGAACGGCGCCAGGATCCTGAACCGCGCCACCGTTTCCCTGATGGAGGCGGACCAGCCCGGACTGGCTTCCAGCAAATACGGGCTGGGCACGGTGCGCCTGGACCAGTTCCCGCGGGGAACCTGGTACGGCCACCAGGGACGATACCTGGGACTGACCTCCAACGTATATTACCAGATCGACACGGGTATTACGCTGGCCCTGGTGATGGACGGCTATGACTACCAGCTGCAGGACAATATCGTGATGCCGGCCGTAACCCTGCTGAAGAATATGGAAACGCTGGAAAAGAATGCTACGGGGGCATCCTGAGCGATCCGCAGGTAAAACGGAGGAGTAAGAGATGCTGCTTGGAGGAACGATCGTCGGAACGTATTCCGGCGTCACTGAATGGGAAAAGCTGTTGAAGAGGTCCCGCTTCAAAGCAATCACGGCGCCTTTCAACTGCCGGACCCCGAAAGGGGAGATCCATGAATACTGCGAGGCGATCCGGCGCTGCGGCGTGAAGATCGCCGAGATCGGTGTATGGAAAAACCCGCTGGATCCGGACGCCCGTGCCGCGGCGGAGGCGATGGATTACGCGAAGGGACAGCTGGCCCTGGCGGATGAACTGGACATCCCGTGCTGTGTGAACATCGTGGGAACAGCCGGAACAGCCGGATGGGACGCCGCAGACCGCAGCAATTACACCGCTGAAACGTATGACCGGATCGTTGCGCAGATCCGGGAGATCCTGGACGATGTGCAGCCCATGCGGGCGTTCTACTGCATTGAACCCATGCCGTGGATGGTGCCGGACGGGCCTGATGAATACCTGCAGCTGCTGCGGGACATCGACCGGAAACAGTTCGGCGTCCACATGGATTTTGTGAACATGATCAACAGCCCGCGCAGGGCGCTGGCTCCGGAGGATTTCATCGAGGAATGCTTCCGGAAGCTGGGGCCGTATATCAAAAGTACGCATATCAAGGACAGCAGGATGGATCCCTTACGCCTGACGACCGTGATCGAAGAATGCTCCCCGGGCGAGGGCGGCCTGGATTACGGCCGCGTCGTACGGATCCTGGAGAAATACCTGCCGGAAGACGCGCCGGTGCTGCTGGAACATATGCAGACTGAAGAGGAGTACAGGACCGCATACGATTATGTGGCGAGGTTCATCGGAACCGCCGGTACCTGAACAGAAGGAACAAGATGGGCATCACTAAAACAGACTTCATGCGGGGAATGCAGTGCCGGAAAATGCTGTGGCTGGACCGGCACAAACCGGGCCTGCGGGTGATTCCGCCGGAAACGCAGGCACGCCTGGACGCGGGAAACGACTTCGGGGACCGGGCGATGGCAATGTTCGGACCTTTTGAGGAAATGACGGTGTACCGTCCCGGAACAAGGATCCCGGACAAGAAAAAAATGGCGGAGAAGACGCAGCAGCACCTGCTGGCCGGGACACCGGTGATCTGCGAGGCCGCCTTCCTGAACTACAACAATTACTGCGCGGCGGATATCCTCCGGAAAACAGAGACGGGTTATGACCTGTACGAAGTGAAAAACGCCCCTGACGTGCGTGAGCAGTTCGTCAGGGACGCGGGATTCCAGTATTACATCATCAGCCGGTGCGGGGTGAGGATCGGGAAGATCTTTATTGTGACCCACGGACCGGAGGAGGACCAACCTTTTGTACCCGTGGATGTCACGGAGGAAGCAAAGGGATACGCTCCCTGGGTGAACGAGCATATCTGGGAACTGAACCGGATGCAGAAGGAACGGGAGGAAGTACAGGCGGAACCGGGAGAGCAGTGTACGCATCCGTATGAATGCTGGTATTACGCCTACTGCCACGGGCAGTCAGCACCGGGACCGGTGCAGATAACAATGGAAGACCTCTGAAGAGGATTCGCGGACCGGGATCACAGCTGGAGATCCACGGCCGCGAATTTTTTTGCGCTTTTGTCACAGGCCAGCGCTGTGCCGCCGCCATACAGGAACAATCCGCCGAGGACAAACAGCAGCTTGTCCCGCATGAAAGAGGGATCCTGCTGATCCAGCACATCCCGGAAGAACGGAACGGCATAGGTGGAAACGACCACCGCGACGATCCAGGCGAATACCGCGGCGGAGGCAAACAGGAAGGCAGGCCCCGGCTTGTTGATATTCCGGTAATAAACGGGGAAGAAGATCATATTGAAGATCGCGTAGGTGATGAACCCGTCGCCGATCAGCGCGACGCCCGCGTCCAGTCCCGCAGGGTTCGGCATGGTGCCGATGGCATATTTGACCAGGATCATAAGACCCATGAGGACAAGCTGCGCCGCTTCCAGGACACAGCACAGGAGGATACGGGCCCGGACGGCGTCCTCCCGGGAAACCGGCAGGGTCAGGGTATAGGACGCGTCATGGTTTTCCCTGGCGGTGAGGCAGATGAAGTAAATCGCCAGCCCCATGTAGAAGCAGCTGACCGTATAGGGATATCCCGGGATCAGCACGAAAGCCGACATCAGCAGCATGATATATGCCGTGGGATGCATGCAGAGAATGAATTCCTTTTTCAGCAGTTTCACAGCGCGTTTTCCTCCCTTTCCAGATGCACCATGATTTCCTCCAGGGACGCTTCCCGGGAAGCCTGCGGATCCGCGTCCGCCGCGTCCAGCAGGACGGTGTACCCGTCCCGGATCCGGCAGATTCCCTTCGCGGCCTGTTTCAGGCCTGCGGGAACCTGCCCGGCACATTCCGCGATCCGGTACGCGTTCCGGAAATCGTTCAGGTCCGCGTCCGCCTTCAGTTCACCGTTCTGGAGGAAGAGGATCCGGTCCGCGCATTTTTCGAGGTCCGAGGTGATATGGGTGGAGAAAAAGACGGTCTTTCCGTCATCCCGCAGGCGCAGGAAAACCTCGGTGAGTTCGTCCCTGCTGACGGGATCGAGACCGCTGGTGGGCTCGTCGAGGATCAGCAGTTCCGCACCGTGGCTCAGCGCCAGCGCCAGGGCGTATTTGATCTTCATGCCGTTGGAAAGCTCCGCCGGCGTCCTGTCTTCCGACAGGCCGAAGGCGGACATATACTTCCGGTATTCCGCATCGTTCCAGTCCGGATAGAAGGATTTTGTAATGCCGGTGATGACACGCAGCTTTTTCCGGGTGTAGAAGGTCATCCCGGCAGAGACAAAGCCAATCTTTTCCAGGATCTCCCGGGCATGCTCCTCCCGGGTGAGCCCGTTGAAATACACTTCGCCGCCGTCCGGCCGGATGAGGGCAAGCACGGCGTTGATGGTCGTAGTCTTTCCCGCGCCGTTCCGGCCGATGAATCCCGTGATTTTCCCGGGCTCCAGCGAAAAGGAAACGGATTTCAGCTGGAATTCCGGATAGTTCTTGCAAAGCCCCCTGACGGACAGGGGAGCGTTCATGTTATTTTCCATTTCTGATTTCCTCCACAGCGCCGATAAACCTGCTGGCGTCGACAATTGCGATGCCCTGTCCCTCCTCG
>JAEEGJ010032015.1_pt1 | contig 10131 bp, 5 predicted proteins | sample 8958761 | NCBI WGS metagenome assembly JAEEGJ01 (sample SAMN16246546, study PRJNA631951) | gut metagenome | biome: gut microbiome; feature: rumen; material: RS-attached | host: Bos | place: Iran: Karaj | collected 2018-10 | reverse complement strand
TTGATATCGGCAGAATTGGCGCTGGCCGGGGTAACCTGGCGGCAGGCGGCGCGGACAGTTTCCTTGAGGAAGTCGAGCGATTCGGCCGGCGTCAGGTCGGAGCGAAGCGTGCGGGGCTTGTAGCCCGGAATCGGCAGTTCAATCCCCTCGAAGAGATCCTCAGGGGTGCAGAAAGAACTCCGCTGCCAGCCGGAGTAGTGAAGGTCGGGGCCGCTGTACACGCGGGAAATGTCGCCCGTAATGACGCGGGTCTGCATCTGCAGCCGCGTGAGGATGGCGTCCGCGCCGGATTTCTTGACGCCCAGCAGCCGCCGGACCTCGCCCACCGAGATGGCCCCCTTCTCTGCGAGGTAATCCAGAATCCGCTGCTGGTCTGCCGTCGGGGCATATTTGGGCAGCGAGCGGCGCCAGTTCATCAGTTCCCGATACACATCGACCGTGGCAAAGGCCGCCTTGCCGCCCCAGAGATACTTGCCATAGACAATATCGCCCGTCTGCAGGCAGTCAATCTTCCAGTCCCACGGGCCCAGGTTCTCCTCCGTAAACCACAGGTCCGCCGGCGTGTGCTCCTCCACGGAATAGCCGGGAATGGGATTTGAGAAAAAGGGAACGAGGCGGTAGCGGAGAATCAGCTTCAGCATCGATTCCCAGTCCCGCACCAGCGGCTCGCGCGCCGCACCCGGCAGATGAACGATCGGCATCAGAAAAAGGAAAGTCCCGGAAGGCTAAAACCATCCGGGACTCGTTGATTTACAAGATATTATTTCTCGAGATACGATTCTTCCGAATGGAAAACTGCGCTCAGGACGAACTTTTCGTCATTCTGGTCAATCGCGTCGATATTGACGATGATATCCCCGCTACCGGCATCGGAAATCACGAGCGTACCGGACTTGAGTTCCGGGCCGTAGTAGCCGCCGGCATTGAAGTTGAAGCCCAGATAGACCGGGCAGTTTGCCTGGCTGAGTTCCACTTTTTCGCCCGGATAGACGATCTCACCGTAGCCGTGCGGGTCGCCGCCCTTGACGTCGATGTCCAGATGGTAAGGCATTCCGTTCGGGCTGGGCTTGTCGGCCGCCATGTACATGGCGCGGTCGATCGTGTAAGTCTGACCTTTGATAACCAGCTTGTTGGTGGCTTTGTTGTCATCACCGCCGCAGGAGGTGAGTGCGCCGAGCGCCAGGACGAGCGCTGCCGCAAGGAGGAGTTTGAAGTGTTTCATACTTGTCAGTTCATTAGGTTTTTTCTGCTACAAAGATAAACAAATCGTCGAAAAAGCATAACTTTGCCACAAGAATCGCATATTATAAAAATGGATAAGAATCAGAAATTTGTCATTACCCTGAGCCGCGAGGTGGGTACCGGCGGCCGTACGGTGGGCCGTCTGCTCGCCCAGCGCCTGAATGTCCGTTACTACGACAAACAGATTATCGAGGGACTGATCGAACAGTTTAATCTCACACCCGAGGAGATCGAGCGGATCAAAGGACAGAAGAAAAACTGGTTCAACGATCTGGTCACCCATATCGTCGTGCCGCCGCGTCCGGAATCGTTTATCAACCGCTCGCCGGAAGAGGATATGATCGTCACCCCGGATGCCATCTTTGAATGTGAGCGGAAGCTGCTGACCTCCCTCGCCGGGGAGGAATCCTGTGTGGTGGCCGGCCGTTCGGGTTTCTTTATCCTGGAAGGATTCCCCAACAAGCTGGATGTCTTCATCACCGCTTCGCGCGACCACCGGATCGCCCGGATCGAGAAGCGGCAGAATCTCTCGCGCCCCGAGGCCGAAAAGGTTATCGACAAGGTGGATGCCACCCGCGAGAATTTCACCAAGCGCTACGCCAAGACGAGCCGCTACGACCTGCGCAACTACGACCTGGTGCTGAACATGGACAACCTCACGGAGGAAGGGGCCGTGGAGTGCATCCTGAACCTTATTGAAAAGCAATCGAAATAGAAATCCTTATTGCACTATGAAAAAGTTTTTAATCCTTGCACTTTCTGCCGTTATGGCGCTTGCCTCCTGCACAAAAGACGGTGGTTCCCTCGACGGCAGGTGGGATGCTCCCCGCAGCGAAGAGATGCCCAACGACATGATTTACACGTTCGTTTTCAGCGGAACTTCCCTGGATCTGTACGTTCATTCCTATGGCTGGCACTGCACCGGCACGTACACTTATGAGAATGACCTCATCAAGTACACGATTACCGATATCCAGCAGAGCCTTACCAACGTGGCATTTGACACTGACGGCACGCTGATCACCTGGGCCGGCGGCATGGGCAGCATGAACAGCAGCACCCTGCAGCCCAATGAGGGCTACCAGTGGTATCCCCTCGGCCTGAACCGCGAAGACCTTCTGGACGAGTATAAACAGAATTATGCCCAGTTCTCTTTCAAGAAGACCTCGGAGACCACGGCCGACTGCGGCATCATGGGCCCAGCACCCGTGTTCAAATTCACGAAGGTGAAGTAATCTTTACCCCGCAGATCATTGACGGAGGGAGACTGACTGTCGGTCTCCCTCCGTCGTATGTTTTGCAGCGGGTGTGAAACTGTCCACCCCGAACGGCGGCGGAGTTGTTCCTGGTTTTGCAACCATCGCGCGGGCGAATAGTTTTTATCTAACTGATTACCAGTGAGTTATTGATTTACCATCCGCGCGGTCTGCTCTCTGGCGCGACACCGCGCGGAATAATTTTTCGCAAAGTATTAGCAATCAGCGCGTTGCGAAGTAGCGTTACGCGCGATGGTTGCAAAAAAGGTGAGCGGGAGTGAATATGTGAGGGAGCATCAGGGAAAGTCGTGTGGAAGGCGCGCCCCGCACCGGGAGTTCGGTGGAACGGGCGGCCAGCGCCCCCCCCTCACCGGGATTTCGTCGGGCCGGGGGCCCTCCGACATCCCCAGCCGCCTGCGGCGGGGCTTTGCAAAACAACACGATGGAAGCTGTGCCGCCATGCGGCACGAGCCTTTTTGCATATCAGAACTGTCTGGAAAGCAAGCTTTCCGAGCAGTTCTGATACACAAAAAGCCGACCCTTCGGTCGGCTTCCATCGTGTGTTTTGCGGTGAGGGGGGGATTCGAACCCCCGGTACGGTAATCCCGTACGTCAGTTTAGCAAACTGGTGGTTTAAGCCACTCACCCACCTCACCGGGCACCGTTCGGAATACGGGAACCCGAACGGGACTGCAAATATATATCTTTTTCGGCGAACGCGAAAAAATTCGATTACTTCACGTCGTCGGTGATGTCGATATCGGCATCGAGATTGACCTTCGGCTGCTTGATAATCTTGATCACGAAACCGCCGCCGGGCGCCATGTGGATGGTCAGGGACTGCGTCTTGTCGGTGGTGTAGAAGTTATGGACGTAGTCGCGGGCCACGCGATGTGCGTTGGGGCCGTCCTGCAGGACCTCCACGAAGCAGTCGGTGTTCTTGTAGAAGGAGAGGTCCACCGTGACGTCGCGCGGATCCCAGTTGTTCAGGCCGGCGATATACCTGACCTCCTCGCTGCGGCGCGCCAGGACGATGAACTCCCCGAGGGTTCCGCCCAGCGGCTGGGTCTTGTCCCAGACGGTCGGCACGTGGGCGATGAAGTCGAGGCACTCGCGATTCTCCACATAGTTCGACGGGCTGTCGCACAGCATCGCGAGCGGCGACTTGAAGATCACGTACTCGGCCAGCTGGTGGCAGCGGGTACCCTGGCTCATCGGCTCGGAATAGACGGCCTTGTAGCTCTTCTTGGTGGCGTTGCGCATCGCACCCTGGGTGTAGTCGGCCGGACCGGCCACGAAACGGATGTAGGGCGCCGTGACATCGTAGGTCACCAGGTCGCAGTCATTGTCCCACTTGGTCTGCTCCAGACCGAAGATACCTTCATAGTTGAGGACGTTCGGCCAGGTGCGGCTGAGGCCTGTCGGCTTGTAGATGCCGTGGAAATCGAGAATCAGGTGGTACTTGGCAGCCATCTCGGCAGCACGCGTCACGAAGGAGACCATCTGCTGGTCGTCGCGGTTCATGAAGTCCACCTTGAACCCCTTGACACCCACCTCGGAATAGTACTTGCAGACCTTCTCCATGTCCTTGTTGAAAGCCCAGTAGCCGGCCCAGAGGATGATGCCCACCCCCTTCTCGCGGCCGTAGCGGACCAACTGTTCGATATCGATCTCCGGCACTACCTTGAGGAGGTCAGCCTGGCCCTTGACAGCCCAGCCTTCGTCCAAAATCACATATTCAATATGGTTTTCAGCTGCAAAGTCGATATAGTGCTGATAAGTTTCGTTGTTGATGCCTGCCTCGAACGGGACGTTGTAGAGGCTCCAGTCGTTCCACCAGTCCCAGGCCACCTTGCCCGGACGCACCCAGCTGAAATCCAGCGTCGGGTCGGCCGGCTTGGCCAGACGATACACGATATCGTTGTCGGCCATGGCGATGTCGGTCGGCGTGATGGCGATCACGCGCCAGGGGAATTCGGTGGCGCCATCGCACTTGGCAATCCATTTTTCGCGGCCGTTCACCAGCCCCTCGAGCTCATTGTGGCCGCCCTGCTTCTCCTGGATCGGATAGGCGGGGAAGACGCCGGTGAGAATGGTTTTCTTCTTTTCGCCGTTGTAGAGATACATGCCCGGATAGTTTCGCAGGTCGGCCTCGGTGATGCAGATGCGCGGACCGTTGGGGATCTCGATCAGCAGCGGCAGGAAGGCCAGGCGGTCGGGGTTCCAGGCGGAGGGAAGCACCTTCTCATAGGTATTCTCGAAGTTGTTGTGGAACTGATTTTCCCAGCTCTTCTTGGAGGGCGAATCGCAGCGGACATACGACACGTACATCGGCCAATCCTCTGCAATATTGTAGGTTACGGTCTCGCTCATCACCTTGAACGGGTTCGTGGCGCGCGAGACGATCCGGTAGGCGACGCCGTCGTTGTAGACGCGGAAGATGACGTCGTGATCCTTGTAGACGAAGGTCGCCTCGTTATAGACGTCGCGCACATCTTTCTTGTGATAGATCTCGGTGCGGATGACATCGTCCACCTGCTTTTTGACAACATCCTGCACCTTGCCTTTGCCCAGCGTCTTTCCGTTGTCGAGCTTCATCTGCACAGGGCAGTCATAGAGCACAAGACCTCCGGTGTAACCCACGCTGAAGGTCATCGAACCGGAGTAATTAATGGCGACGACAATCTTTCCGTCGGGGGAAGGGATCGTCTCGGTTTTCGGAGCAGCCAGCAGCGAAAAGGCTGCGAAAAGGCCGGCAAAAGCCAACAAGAATCGTTTCATAGTCAATATGATTACAGATTATTCGTCAATACTTAAGTCCATTCCGGAATTCGGATTGGGGATGATGCGCACCACGAATCCGCCGCCCGGCGCCATCCGCACCGGCAGTTCCCGGGTCTTGCGGGTGTCGGTGAAGCGGTGCGAGAAGTCCTTGGCCAGATAGTCGGCGTTGACGCCGTCCTGCAGCACCTCCACCAGGAAGTCGCCCCGCTGGAAGCCCAGGTCCACGAGCACGTCGCGTTCCGTCCAGCCGTTGAGGCCGGCAATGTACCAGACCGATCCCTTGCGGCGCGAGAGAATGATGTATTCGCCCGCCTCGCCGGAGACCATCCGGGTCTCATCCCAGACGGTGGGGATGCCCGCCAGAAAATCGAAGCATTCGCGGTTGTCCAGGTAGTTGGAAGGGCTGTCGCAGAGCGTGACGAGCGGAGAATAGAAGACGATGGCGGCGGCCAGCTGGTGGCAGCGGGTGCCCTGGCTCATCGGCTCCTCGTAGATGGTGTAGAAATTCTTCAGGGAAGCGTTGCGCATGGCGCCCGGACAATAGTCGATGGGGCCGGCCACCGCGCGCACGAAGGGCAGCGTCACGTCGTTGGTCACCATATCCAGCTCGCGGGAGATGGATTTGGTCTTTTCCATGGTCACGGCGCTCTCGAAGCTGATCACGTTGGGCCAGGTCTTGGTGAGGCCGGTCGGCTTGCAGCAGCCGTGGAAATCCACCAGCAGGTGGTGGGTGGCCGCCGCGCTGGCGGTCCGGGTCATGAATTCGACCATCGGCTGGTCGTCGCGGTGGAGCATATCCACCACGAAGCCCTCCACGCCGAGCTTGGCGTAATAGTCAAAAATCTGCTCCAGGTCGCGGCTCAGCGCCCAGTAGCCCGCCCAGAGCAGGATGCCGATGCGCTTCTCGCGGGCGTATTCCACCACGCCGCGCAGATCCAGTCCCGACACCACCTGGTAGAGGTCAGCCTGCGGGCCGGAGGACCAGCCTTCGCCGATCACGACATACTGGAAGCCGTACTCCGCGGCGAAGTCCACATAGTGCTTGTAGGTCTGCGTATTGATGCCGCATTTGAAATCCACGCCGTGCAGCATCCGGGAGCTCCACCAGTCCCAGAGCGCCTTGCCGGGCCGCACCCAGCCGAAGCTGGCTTCGAATCCCGGCGGCGTGGCGAGCTTGTAAACCAGGTCGTTGTCGGCCATCTTGACGTCGCTGGGCGCCACGGCAATCACGCGCCAGGGGAATTCTGTCCCGCTGGCGGGCGAATCATACTTGGCGATATACTTTTCGCGGCCTGAGACGATGGATTCCAGATTATGACGACCGCCTTGTGCGGAACCCGTGGGGTACGCGGCAAAGCGGCCGGAGTAGATTTGATGCTTCTTGTCGGTGAACTGCAGGTACATGCCCGGGTAGTTCTGAAGATCGGCCTCGGTGATGCAGATGCAGATGCCGCCGTCGGCCTTGACCATCATCGGCAGGTAGGCCAGGCGGTCGGTGGGCCAGCCGGAAAGCGGCAGGTGGCTGTAGGTATTCTCAAAACTGTGGTGATACTGCTTGTCGAAGGACTTCTTGTCGTTCGGTACATAGCCCGTGGACCAGGTGGCGAAGGAGGGCCAGTCGCCCGCAAAATGGAAATCCGCCTGCTCGGACATCACCTTGAACGGCGAGGACTGGAAGGCGGCGAAGCGGTAGGCAAATCCGTCGTCATAAGCGCGGAAGATCACCTCGTAGTCCTTGTAGGTCAGACGGACCTCGTTGAAACGGGCATCCACCTCGTTCTTGGTGTAGGCAGTGGGGTGCAGCGTTTCGCTGATGGGCGTGACGACAATGTTCTTGTTGACGGTACGCCCCTTGCCGTTGAAGTTCTTGCTGTCGAGCTTCATCGAAATTTCGCAGTCTTCCATCAGCAGTTTGTCGTTGTAGCTCAGCGAGAAACTCAGGCCGCCGCGGTTCGAAATCTGCGCCTTGAGACGTCCGTTCGGCGAGGTAAGAACCGTCTGGCGCGGCGCGGCCTCGGCCGGGAAGCACAGGAAGATCGCCACCAACAAGGTGAGCGCAGAAATCAGATATCCTTTATGGCATCGCACAGTCATCCGAATTTATGGTATCATGCAAAGATAACTTTTTTTTTCGGACAATGGAACGATATTGCGCCAATCAGTGTTTCTTCGCCTTGATCCAGTTGAGCACCATCGGATAGGTTTCCTGCTTGAAGACGAAGCGGTCCCGCATCCAAAAACCGTGTCCGCCTTTGGGATAGAGATGAATCTGGACGGGGGCACCGACCTTCACCATCGCCTCATAGAAAGCCTTGACCTGGGCGATTGGCACGCTCTTGTCGTCTTCGCACGAAACAATCATTACCGGCGGCATATCCGCACGCACGTGGCGCTCGGAACTCCACATCGGGCCATCCTCCTTCAGCCGGTCCCCGAGCAACATTCCGTGGGTGTTCACGTTGTCGTAATCGGCGGAAATCACCGGATAGACCAGGATGCCGAAGTCGGGACGGCTCTCCAGGGAGGTGAACTTCGTCAGCAGCGTGGAGCAGAAATGGCCGCCCGCCGAGAAACCGATAATCCCGATGCGATGCGGGTCAAAGCCGAACTCGGCAGCCCGGGAGCGCAACAGTCGGATGGCTGCTTCACCGTCTTCCAGCGTTACCTCGGGATGGCCTTCGGGCAGACGATATTTGAGGATGAAGGCCGTCACGCCGTTCTCCCGGAGCCAGTAGGCCGTCTTGTATCCCTCGAAGGTGATGCAGTTCTTTTCGTAACCTCCGCCCGGGACGATGAGCACGGCTGCGCCACAAGGCTTTTCGGGTTTGTAAACTAGGATTTCAGGCTTGATTTTACCCCAGATATAACCTTTTGCGTCAATGGTTTCCGCGACGGGAAGATTCCTGCCCGGATAGAGTTCAATGCGTTCGTTATAGTTTGTCATCGTATTCTTGATCAAGTAGAAATGTCCATCTTCCGCGCCGACCACCAAATCGACAATACCGTCCTTGTCCCAATCCACCGGCGTCGGACAGGTGGTGTGCCCCTCGAGGCGGGTGGAAGAGAGCGGCCCCTCATAGGTCAGCGGATAGGTGCCGTTTTTCTTCGCCTTGGCGCCCCGGAAGAGCACGGCGCCGAAGCGACCGTCCACAATCAAGTCCAGGAAACCGTCCTTGTCCCAATCGGCGAAGCAGATCTTGCGGCGACCCGACTGGCCGGCTTCGAGAGCGTTTAGCCTTAGCACGCCGGGCGTCTTGTCCACCAAGCCTTTACGATTGTCATAAACGCTGCCATTCGCACAGGTGAAGATGCGTTTTCCGGGCGCCAGACGGCCATCTTCCATTCGCTCGAAATAAGCGGGATACCCCTCAGTATCAAGCACAATCAGGTCGCAGCGGCCGTCTTTGTTCCAGTCGATGGCCACCGGCGTGGTGCGCCACTGAGTGACTAGCGTGCCGGAGATGGGATTCCACCAGTTCCAGACCGGTTTGGGAGCGGGACCGTCCCAGGCCACCTCAACGGGTTTGGGTGCGGCGAGTTTCAGTCCACCAAGGCCGCGCATCCATTCCACCTTGCCCCAGATGGAATTGAGGAGGATATCCGGGCGGCCATCGCCGTCCCAGTCCGCCACAGAGAGGACCGTGTAGCCCCACTTCCGCTCCGCAGGACCTTGGATCGAGCCGTTTACTCCAGCCATAATCCGCCAGGGTTTGCCCTTGACGGCGAACCGCTGCGGAGCAGCCCAGGCCTTGCCGCCGCCGAGGTTCCGGATCAGAGCGATTTCGCCGGCCGTGTTGCCGGTCACGAAATCCTCTTCGCCGTCACCGTCCCAGTCAAAACTGCACGGAGTGGTCAGGGCGCCGAACTTCACCAGGTCGGCCTTTTGCATAAAGTGGACGGGATTCTCGAACTGCGGCATTCCCTTTTTGACCTTTCCGGTATTTCGAACGAAGGAGACTGTTCCATCTTCGTCACTGACAATCAGGTCGATATGTCCATCCTTGTCGAAATCGAACGGAACGGGAACGATCATTTCGATATGAAGACGGATGTCGCCAGACTTGTTGGCCAGTTGACGGCCGGCAGCCAGGACGCCGCCTCGGTTCTCGTACCAGGTAAGGCCGTCCACGAACTCTCCGCAGATCAGGTCCAGGTCCCCGTCACCGTCGAAATCGGCCACGCAGGGGCACGGAGCGCCGTAGGTATCGATAATTGCGCCGCCCGCCTGAATCGGGCCGCGGTTGATGTAGCGTCCCGCCACATTCTCAATAAAATAGACCTGGCCGTGGAGCGGGCCGTTTTTCCAGTTGCCCGCCTCGTCGAAGGCGTTGTCCCAGCCGTAGTCGTCCCAAGAGTCGAATCCGACAATCAGGTCCTCGTCACCGTCGCCGTCCCAGTCGACGACATTCCACATCGAGGAACGCCATTTGTTGACGCCCTCTCCAATGATCTGCCCTTCATATTCAATCTTTGCCGGATTGTCCAGGAAGGTCCGGAAAAAGTCCGGATACTCCACGCCGGCGTCGATTACACGGGGCTTGCCTCCGGAATAACTGACGCGCAGGTTTTTCGGCGCTTTGTCGCAGAGTTTCACCGCCTTGTCGAAGAGCGGAGCGGCGTTGGTGCCGATGTTGCGGAACCAGTAGATTCCCTTGTACGGCGTGTCCGGGCAGGCCACCAGCAGGTCGTTGAGGCCGTCGGCGTCGTAGTCGACCGGCAGGGGGATTCCCCAGAGGCCGACGCCGAGTTCTACCCGGATATCCTGACCGAAGTGAATGGCCTTGGCCGCGCGCATCGTGTTCTTCGGTGCCTGCAGCGCCATTGCGCTGCGGAGCAGCGACAGGAGGGG